>OCTW011392078.1_pt1 | contig 10475 bp, 8 predicted proteins | sample 1539671 | NCBI WGS metagenome assembly OCTW01 (sample SAMN02144230, study PRJEB22623) | gut metagenome | biome: sheep rumen | host: Ovis aries | place: New Zealand
AAATTGAAGCTATTAAACTCCGCATGAAAGAGCTTGGAGCCGTAAATGCTTTGATGTCCGGATCAGGACCTACGGTATTCGGTATATTTGATGATCAAAAGAAGGCTCAAAAATGTTACGAGTCTTTGCGCTTCGGAAAAGACAAAAATCTTGCTAAACAGGTCTATCTTACTGAACCATGGCGATAAAATTTCTGGTAGTTATAGAGATAGTCTAACTGATATTAATGATGGAGGACAAAAAAATTGATGAGCGAATTTACAGTTAACATGAACGAGTATCTCCCTCTGAGAGATCTTGTTTTCAACACTCTCAGACAGGCAATCCTTAAAGGAGAGTTAAAACCGGGTGAGCGTCTTATGGAGATTCAGCTTGCAGAAAAGCTGGGCGTTTCCCGTACACCTATCAGAGAAGCAATCAGAAAACTTGAACTTGAGGGACTTGTAATCATGATTCCGCGTCGAGGAGCTGAGGTTGCCAAGATTTCCCACAAGAGCCTCCAGGATGTTCTTGAGGTGCGCGGAGCTTTGGAGGAACTCGCAACTGATCTTGCCTGTCAACGTATCAATGACGATGAATTGAAGGAGCTTACAGATGCGGAAGACCATTTTAAGAAGGTTGTCGAGAATAACGGCACTGAGATGGAAATTGCAGAAGCTGACGAAGCATATCACGATATCATTTACAAGGCTACTCGCAACGATAAGTTGGTTCAGATGATCAACAATCTGCGTGAACAGATGTATCGCTACCGTCTTGAGTATATCAAGGATGAAGCACAACGCGGAACCCTTGTTAATGAACATGAAAAGATCCTTGAAGCCATCAGGATCCGTGATATCATCAGAGCCAAGACTCTTATGAAAGAGCATATCGATAATCAGGAGCTGACTGTTTCACAGAATCTTGAGGACGAGGCATTAAATGATTCTAAGATGAGTAACAAACGAAGATGATGATATAAGCTATCAGCTAATCACGAAATATCGCTGTACACAACTTTCAGTCTGATATGCAGTCTAAATAAAATGAACCCCGGGGATTCTATTCAGTATCCGGATATTGGATTTCTTCCATATCCGATTTCATTCAGAATCCCCGGGATTTTGTTTTAATATCACATTTTTATGAGAGGTCACGGACGCGACTCCCGACACCTGCACTATGTACTTATCTGTTTAATTCTCCATTTACTATCTTCTGCTCTCATGGCAGGTGAAATAGATGACCTGATATGTTTTCCCTATCTCATCCAAAAATCTGATGCCACCCTCCAATTTGTCCTCATCCAGATTCACAAAAGGATCATCAAATAAGATAAATGGTTTCTCATCGCTGTACATGGCATCTATAAATGCCATCCTTCTGGCAAGCTCCACCAGATTCTTAAATCCCACACTGAGCAGCTGAGTACTGTGCTCCTGTCCTTCTGCCACAAAGCTTACATTAAAGTGGGCATCCATACGATACGGAATTTCCGTGAGTCCTGTAGAATTTATAAATATCCTGTAGTACTTCTCAAATGCTGACATAAGTGGAGCGAGATAAACACTTGTAAACTTGTTATGAGCCTGCTCCAGGTGATCTCTTGTAAGCACAAGCAGATTATATTTCTGCTCTATCTCATGAAGCTCCAGAAGCCCCTGTGTATACTGACTCTCCATAACATACAGACTTTCCAGCTCCTGCTCCTTGGCCTTGATATCCAGCCTGAGATTTTGCATTAGTTCATTGTTTCTGTTAAAAGTTATGGTTAGTTCTTTTAACTTCTGACTGAGTATTTCAAATGTGTCATCTCCTTCTGCAGGACTCATGACATTCTGCAGTCTTGCCACATCATGAGTACTCTCGAAAGACGCCTTCTCTCTCCTCTTTTGTGCAAGTTCCTCAGCAAAGGATCTGATATCACACAAACGATTATACCTAAGTACATCATTTCCCAGTCCTCTGAATGCCTCAAGATCCATATTGTCAAGATCAGAAAAATCAGCTCTCGGATAAAATCTTTTGAAAAAGGATGCAATCTCTCGTTCAAGTCTGTCTATCTCAGCTACAACTTCCTCATAACCCGAAACACGTTTTGTCTGATTTTTTACCCGGGATCCTGCTCCTCCAGAACCACCGGCATTGGTCACCGCAGTACATGCAACTATGCCAATGATAACTCCAAGTACTGCAACAATCACCCCGATAAAAACACTTATCCCGGCAAACACAAGGTATCCTCCTCCAGCAAGAGATATAACCGCGAGGATAATCCCCAGTATCCTTGTATATATTCCCTCATCCGGTCCTTCATTATTAAAACCGGTGCCTCTGCCATTCTGCACCATAAGAATGAGCTTTTCTTTTAAAAACTGAAGCCTTGCGATACGCTTTTCGACTGCTCGTAAATCCCTTTCATCAGGTATTCCGTTCCTGAATCTCTCATCAAGTTCTCTCAGACTGCGGTTTATATGACTAAGGCGTACATCCGGATCCATACTCTCAAAGTCTTCACCAAAATGTCTCCTCTGCGCCTCCAAAAGCCTTCTTTCACAACCAGATATATCACGAATCAAATTATCATAAGTCATCTTATCTTTTAAAACATCCTGATACTGGCTTAATGTTGTGATACGTGAGTTCATGATCTCTATAGATTTCTGAACCTGCTTCTGTTCATCTCCCATGTTATGGAGCTGCTCTGTAAACTCCTTAAGCTCGCCTTCCAATACATCTTTTGACTGCAAACGTGTTTTGAGTATTTCAAGCTCCATTCGTTTTTTGAAGATATCACCGGTTCTCCTATTTGGAGAAAGAGCATTTATTTCATCTTTCAATTCACCGATAACTGTCTCGTATCTGTTGATATCATCCTCATCCTGTGAAACATTACCGATGCGTGCATTGATCTGTGATGTGACACCCGTTTCCAGTTCCTGCTGTCCTATGAATACTGTCCTTCTAAACGATCTCTCATCTATCTTTAGGATTTCTTCACCAATATCATCCGTATAATCTGCTGACTGAAGATTGGTGTCTGCGTCATACAGGCAGAAACTGTCCTGCCCCTTTCGTTCGCCAAAAGTACGCATGATACGGTACTTTTTCCCGTTTCCGAGTCTGAACACCAGCTCTCCGCCAAATGTCCCACCCTGCCACGGTTTATACTTCTTTCTGTCATTGTCACCATCCTGAGCCTTCCTGTCTCCGGACAAACCATAAAACATGACACGTATGAAGGCGGCAAGCGTTGACTTTCCGAATCCATTCTCCCGGAGGAAGACATTGAGACCATCATCAAATCCGATGGTCACATCATGTAACTTGCCAAAATTTTCAATCCTTGCTTTAATCAGTTCCATCCTATGCTTCCTTTGTAGAGAGGGCACTTAGTTCCGATACCAACTGTCATCACACCCTCTCCCCCATAAGTAATCTTATTCCTGTCTCTATGACCTCCGGCTTTATGTCATCCCTGAGCTGTACATCATCTCTGACTGAACGTATAAACTCACCCTTAAGCGATTTATCATGTACAAAGCTCTGATAATCCACATACCTTTGCGTCTCATCTGCCACTTTGACATAGTAAAAAAGCGAACTAAGCTCAGACTTGATAAACTGTAGGTTTTTTTCAGCCAAAACATCCAAACGCCCTGTCAATATGACTTTCACCATATCATCCGGTCTCAGCCGGCCGCTGCCTGATCCTTCAAGTATATCTTTGATTGCTTCCTGATCAATATTTCTTATCTCTGGGGATGCGGATGGAGTCCCGCTTAATAGAGATATCTCCGCCTTTATCCTGCTTATCATATCTATGGAACTATCAAGTCCGGTAACATCAACCGGCACAGTCCACATATGTCTCCTGCTAATGTCTATGAGTTGTCGTTTTAGCTGGTGTGTACTCTCATCTATATCAAGAAGTACAAAGCCATGCTTCCCACACTCATCAAAGCCACGTCCCTCCAGACATCCCGGATAACACCAGACTCCCCGACCTCCAAGAGTTCCTTCCATATATTTGTGTATATGTCCAAGAGCCATGTAATCTACAAAATGTCCGTTATAATCCTGAATATGTATCTCTTCTACTTTTTCATCAGAACCATGAGAATCAACTATCTGACCGTGGAGCATAACGATATTATAATCCTCTTCTCTCAGATTCAGTGTCCTTGCCGCCCAGTCATCAGGCAATCTTGCTCCTCCGAAGCTGCTGCTAAGCTCTCTTCCCGCAATAACAATATTGCCGGAAAGTCTGTATATACGCCAGGAATCATTAAAGGTATACAAATTCTCAGGAAGCTGTTCCGCCCTGTTCAGAAAGGAATCCGTATCATGATTGCCCTTAAGATAAAAAAAGACCATCTCAGGATGATTTTTTATACTGCCCATAACAGCATTGGCAGTGGTACCGGTTACTACTGTTGTATCAAACATGTCACCTGATATGAGTATTGCAGATACCTGATGCTTTCCTGCATACTCAAGCAGCCTAAGCCATGTACCAAGCAGCTCCTGTCGCCGTTCTCCGGCTCTTTTATCATCTAAATGTGCATTTAGCCTGCTGTCCAAATGCAGATCTGCACAATGTATAATCTTCATATATTTCCCTATCTCTATATTGTATATAATTCAAACAAATGTACTACGTTATTCTAGCATTTGCAGCCGCTTTACTCAACATGTTTTGAGCTATATACATCACCACATAACAGTTTCCTTCACCCATTTCTTCTGTTTCAGCCTGTAGGAATATAACATAAAAACTCCCGGATCTTTCAACCAATGTCCTTTAGTTAACATTGATCTTTCGACCCGGGAGTTATATCATATATCGATTTTATCCTATCATTCTACTTACTCGATATATCCGCCGACCTTCATTTCCTTCAAACGTATATGATGTCTGTGCAGGAACATGAAGAATACACCAAATACAAATACCACAGTTATAATGGCACCGAAAATCTGATTGTGTCCTGTCAGAAGCATCAGTACTATGTAACCTACAAGAATCGCCGCTATTTTTATATATGAGGCAAAATCCATCTTGAGCTGTTCCTTGGCGTATCTCTCTGTGGACAAGAGGCAAATGTAGTAAATGAACATCGTTATCGCCATCCACATAGTTTTTGGAAAAACAGGCACCTTTGGTCTGGCCAGTAGCTCCAGTGCTATAGTTGTCGAATTAATGGCCAGAATCATGATGACATGAATAACCAGAAATCCAAGTCCGGAAGTCTTTTTGTGGTGGTCCAGAACGTTATCATAGAAGAATCCATAGCTCAGGAACATACCTATTACTATAAAGAAAGGAATGATATTAAACAGTATATGGTCACCCTCAGAGAAAAATCCCGAAATACCTATGATCATCTCTCCAAAAGTAAGGATCACAAGAAGCAGATTTCTCTCTGCAAAATGAGGAAAGTCACAAGGTCTCTTAGCATAGACCTGATGTTCTTTAAGTTTACCTACATAACCTACTATCAGTGCAACAGGAGATATAACAATATCTTTATAATAATGCAATGGAATAGAAGCAACTATAAGTACAAACTCAAATCCCAGAATGATTACATTGTTCTTTAAAATCTCTCTGTCAAGATTGTCAAGCCTCGGTGCAAACCGCATCTTATCCCAGCTTCTGTACGCAAGATTTGCCATGATAAGTGCCCATGCAGCATGATATCTCGTATAATGATCTAACCAGTGAATATTGGAACCACTGGCCATATAGTACAAAAGGTACATATTGACAAAAATGCTAATATAGTCTCTTAATGCCTTTCTTCCGTATCTGTTAAAAAACATGGTAGTGAACATCCACACCTGCATGACAACTGCTGTGAGAAAAACAAATGTCAGTATAACATCAATCGATGGAAATGCTTCTTCATATGAATGAAACAAAGCATTAATAGTTCTCAGACTGTATACAAAGATGAGATCGTAAAAAAGTTCGATATATTCCACTTTTTTCTCAACATGATCCTTAGGCTGAGGACTTTCCTTATTAACCCTGGACCATATGCGATAAAGAAGGGATCCTTCTGCTTCTTTGACAGGTGTACCCTGCTCGACTTGTGCGGCACTTGCAGCTTCATCTACTATCTTATTGAAGTATTCTCGCTTTTTATGCTCTTCTTCATCAATTCCCTCACCTTGAGTACGTACATGTATCTCCATTCTCTCAAGGATTTTAGGTTTTATAACATATTCATCCTTATTCATGCTGCTGCCGTCAGAGTCTATACCCGGGATATCAACATCCTCCATATAGTCTTCATTTTCCGGATCCGTAAACTTCTTTATATAGTCTTTTTTATCCTGATAGTCTCTCTTATCCTGATCCACTATATCCCCCTTATGACCGAAAGCGCTCAGTGCCCACATATCATGCCGTTCTTTAAGAAAAACTGTTCATTTTTATGAGCCTTCTGATTTGAGCAGTACTTTTATTGTGAAAATCAGTTAAATTACAGTTAAAACCCTCTTGGATTTAAGTGAATTTTACCATATAAAAAAAGGCCTACACAAGACTTCTCTTGCATAGACCTTTGTATTTATTTAGATACCAGCATTTGAATGCTCACTAAACCACCTGAATCAGATGGTCTCACCTGTAAGCATGTTATATGCTTCCTTGTAAAGATCAACAGTTTTATCGACAATATCCTGTGGAAGGGTAGCATTGTTATCAGGATTTGCCTTTAACCAGTTACGAACGAACTGCTTATCGAAGGAAGACTGTCCCTGTCCCTCCTTGTACTGATCAAGTCTCCAAAATCTGGAACTGTCAGGTGTAAGTACCTCATCGGCAAGAACTACATTGCCATCCTCATCAAGTCCAAACTCAAACTTTGTATCAGCGATGATAATACCCTTTGTAAGAGCGTAGTCAGCGCACTTTTTATAAACAGCAAGTGTTGCATCCTTGATCTTGGTTGCGATCTCTCTGCCCTTGCCCGGAAATGCTTTCTCAAGAACATCGATGGACTGCTCAAAATTGATGTTCTCATCATGGTCACCAAGGTCTGCCTTGGTTGAAGGTGTGTAAAGTGGCTCAGGAAGCTTCTGACACTCTACGAGTCCCTCAGGAAGCTTCAGTCCGCAGATGGTACCGTCCTTCTTATAGTTTTCCCAACCTGAACCTGTGATATATCCTCGTACGATACACTCAATCGGGATCATAGTTAGCTTCTTGCAAAGTGTAGCTCTGCCGTCAAATTCCGGTTTCTGGAAAAACTCCGGCATATCTTTGTTATCAACGGAAATTAAATCGTTTGGAATTACATCCTTGGTGAGCTCGAACCAAAACTTAGACATCTGAGTAAGAACTCTGCCCTTATCAGTTATCTGATTGTGTAAAATTACATCAAATGCTGAAATTCTGTCGGTTGCCACCATAATAAGCTTGTCACCGAGATCGTAGATCTCACGTACTTTACCTTCCTTAACCGGTTTAAAATCTGCCATCTTTACCCTCCATATTCAATTACGGACACTTAGTCCAAAGTGTATTACCGAATTTTAGTATAATTCATTCACTAAAAATCACAAGTCTAATTGTGCATACAATTATCAGCATTTTTCAGTCCTTCTTAGTTGTAAATGCTTATTTTTTGTGCACCATTTTAAGAAAATGTATATTTCAAAAATAATGACATTTTTGTTTTTGAAAACTCTGATATTTTTGTTTCTGAAAACTCTTGCTTTCCTATAGCAATGAGCGTATGCTACCTTCTGTTATTTTTTGTATACAAGACACAAGTGATTATTTTTTAAGAAAGTGTAGCAAAATGAAATATGTAAAAGAGATTGTATGGATCATAGCCTTCACATTTATTGGTGAAACCCTCAATGCTTTGTTACCTCTTCCTGTTCCAGCTGGAGTTTACGGACTCATACTACTTTTGATTTCTCTTATGACCGGAATCGTCAAGATAGAGGATGTAGAAAACACAGGTAATTTCTTATTGGATACCATGACCATGATGTTTATTCCGGCAGCAGTCGGCATCATGAGTGTAATGGATATTTTTCTCCCGGTGCTAGTCCCATACCTTGTTATGATAATCGTGTCCACTGTCATAGTTATGGTATCAACAGGACTTGTTGCTTCATTTATCCTTAACCATAGTATAAACGTAAAGGATACTCAGGAGGAAAGATCATGAAAGAATCTCTAATCAATTCAAACTATTTCGGTCTTATATTGAGCATCGGTCTTTTTGTATTAGCACTAAAGATCAAGGCCAGATTTAAACTTGCAGTATTAAATCCACTGCTGGTTTCAACAGTGTTATGTGTAATTACTCTCTCTGTTTTCAAGATACCTTATGAAACCTATAACAAAAGCGCAGGCATGTTAAGTTATCTTCTTACACCTGCCACTGTTTGTCTTGCCATCCCTATGTATAAGCAATTAAAGCTCCTAAAAGATAATCTGATTGCTGTACTGGCTGCTATCACCACCGGCACCTGCTGCTCACTTATGAGCATACTTATCATGGGTAAGCTTTTTAGTTTAAGTGATGAACATATAGCTACTCTTCTTCCTAAATCCATAACTACCGCGATAGGTATGGGGGTTTCTGAAGAAGCTGGCGGCATCGTCACTCTTACAGTTGCCGGTATTATTTTGACTGGAATTTTGGGAAACATGATAGCTGAGTCCGTCTTCAAGATTTTTCATATCGATCATCCCATTGCAAAGGGTCTTGCCCTTGGTACCTCAGCTCATGCCGTTGGTACAGCAAAAGCCTTGGAGCTTGGTGAGATCGAAGGTGCTATGAGTTCTCTCAGCATATGCGTTGCGGGAATCCTAACTGTTATACTGGTGCCTTTTGTGAATTCAACATTTGTTTAACTTTTTCTTTTCATATAAACAATTACTATTGTTTCTTTACCCAAAACTGACGGAGCTTTACCGTCAGTTTTTTTGCAAAAAGGAGAGACGGTCCGTGAACCGCCTCTCCTTTTTATGATTATGAAATAGAGTTGTATTATCTCTGAACTCTTGCGCCTGCGCCGCCCATAATAGCTTCAACTTCCTTCTTGGTAGCCATTGTGGTATCACCAGGTGTTGTCATAGCAAGTGCGCCATGAGCTGCACCGTAATTAACAGCCTTCTCTGCATCACCTGTTGTCATCAGACCATAGATAAGACCTGATGCAAATGAATCTCCGCCGCCTACACGATCCATGATCTCAAGACCCTTGTAATCAGCAGCCTTGTAAATCTCACCGTTAGCCCAGCAAAGAGCTGACCAGTCATTAACTGTAGCAGTATGAACTGTACGAAGAGTTGTAGCTACTGCCTTGAAGTTAGGGTATGTCTTAACAGCCTCGTTGATCATCTTCTTGTATCCGTCAACATTGAGCTCCTTGAGAGACTCATCCTGACCTTCAATCTTGAAGCCAAGACATGCTGTGAAGTCTTCCTCATTACCGATCATAACATCAACGTACTGAGCGATCTCCTTGTTAACAGCCTGTGCCTTTGCCTGTCCGCCGATTGCAGACCACATTGAAGGACGGTAGTTAAGGTCATAAGAAACAATTGTGCCATACTTCTTGGCTGTCTTGATAGCCTCGATAACAGTCTCTGAAGCCTGCTCTGAAAGAGCTGCATAGATTCCGCCTGTGTGAAGCCAACGAACACCAAGCTCACCAAAGATGTAATCAAAGTCGAAATCCTCTGGCTTAGCCTTTGAAATAGCTGTGTTTGCTCTGTCTGAGCATCCCTTTGCACCACGGATACCGAAGCCTCTCTCTGTAAAGTTGAGACCGTTTCTGCAGATTCTTCCAATTCCATCTGTATCCATCCACTTTACAAGTGATGTATCAACACCACCCTGCATCATGAAATCCTCTACAAGATGTCCTACCTCGTTATCAGCAAGAGCTGTGATAACAGCAGTCTTTAAGCCGAAGCACTTACGAAGTCCACGGATAACATTGTACTCTCCACCGCCTTCCCATGCACGGAATGATCTTGCTGTTCTGATTCTTCCCTCGCCCGGATCAAGACGAAGCATAACCTCACCTAAAGAAGCTGCATCAAATGCACACTCACTTGCTGGTCTTAAATTTAAGTCCATAACATCCTCCATTTCAAACTGCCTGCCCGTAATCACAGTGCAGAAATTTTACATCAATACATGCCAGTTAATTGTAAAACGTATAATTGTAAGCGTTTTCACAACCATTAGAAGTATAGCACAAGACATCTTAAATCTTCAAGATATCTTGTGCTATTTTTTAAACTATTTTTCTTATTGACTATACCTGTACAAATTTTCTCGTAGCATCACTGAGTTTACCCGCTACTTCGACATTTTGATCCATGGCTTCTGAAATACCGCCCATTTCTCCAACTATCTGCATAGTATTATCAGCAGACAGCTTTATGGCCTGAGAACTTTCTGATACGGATCCTGTTATAGAAGATACAGAGTTTGCCATATCCGACATTA
>OCTW011615665.1_pt1 | contig 10471 bp, 8 predicted proteins | sample 1539671 | NCBI WGS metagenome assembly OCTW01 (sample SAMN02144230, study PRJEB22623) | gut metagenome | biome: sheep rumen | host: Ovis aries | place: New Zealand
GCTACCGAGGACAGGGCCTCGAACTGGACGACCTCGTCAGCGAGGGCAATATCGGCCTGATGATGGCTGCCCAGAAGTTTGACGCCCGCCGCGGCACGCGGTTCGTCAACTACGCTGCGCCTTACGTGCGGCGACAGATAGAGCGTGCCATTGAGGAGCAAAACGGACTCTACAAGATTCCCCGCGACGCCGCCCCCACGGCGCGCCAGACCAGCAAGGCGCTGTCAGTAGATGCGCCGCTGGGTCACCGCACGAACATGAGCCTGCTGTCGGTACTCGTCAACCACGACGCGCCGCAGGCCGACGAGCGCGTCTACAGCGAGGCCATTGAGCACGCCATTGAGTTTGCGCTGCTGAGCCTCAGCAACCGTGAGTCGCAAATCATCAACCGATTCTTCGGACTGGACCGCGAGCACGAGACCATGGCCGAAATTGCCGAAGACCTGGGGTTGAAGCGTGAGCGTGTGCGACAGGTGCGCAACCGTGCCATCCGCCGCCTGAAGAAGACTTACAAGAAGAAGCTTAAAGAATTAAAGAATTAAAGAATTGAAGAATTGAAGAATTGAAGAACTGAAAAATTGAAGAATTGAAGAATTATGCAGAAGAAGCTGACGAAGAAGCGCTTCCTTTTAGGCTATTTGGCCGTGACGCTACTGCTGGCGCTTGTCAGGGGGGTGTTCCCCGACGTGGCTCACAGCAATCCTGCACCAGCCACCAAGGCCCCGGCGACGGCTGCCAAGGCGCCTATCAGCAAGCCCGCGAAGAAGCACCCTATCTACAGCGTGCCCAGCTTTGCCGACTGCTTCCCTGATACCAACGCCGTGCAGCTGGTAGCCGCACAGCAGTGGGGGGTGACGCCCGTCAAAGACCGCATCGACGCCGAGGCCCGCAAGAAGGAACTCGTCTACATCGGGGCCTCGCCTTACTACCACGTAGACCCGCTCTATCAGAGCATTCCCTACCTCGTGCCGCGCGCCGCCCTGCTGCTCCACGACATTGGCCAGGCGTTCTTCGACTCGCTTTACGTCAAAGGCATCCCCCTGCACCGCTTCATCGTCACCAGCGTGCTGCGCTCACAACAGGACGTGGTGAAACTGCGCCGCTTCAACGGCAACGCCACGGAAAACTCATGCCACCTCTACGGCACGACGTTCGACATCTGCTACAACCGCTACGAAACCGTGGAGCCGCCAAAGGGACCGCGGCGCCGACGCGTGCGCGACGACTCGCTGAAGTACGTGCTCTCTGAGGTGCTGCGCGACATGCGCCAGCAGGGGCGATGCTACATCAAGTACGAACGCAAGCAGGGCTGCTTCCACATGACCGTGAGATAATAATGACACTACATATCTTTAACCCCGAACACGACATAGCGCTGGCCTCAGGACTGGCCAACTTCACGGCGCCGCACGCCGGGCGACAGCTGCGCCACGACCTCGGTTTCCTGCCTGCCATCTGGGCGGCGGAGGGAGACGCCGTCATGGTCGACGACGTGGAGCAGGCGCAACGCCAATGGCACAAGCTACAGCACAGAATCAACACACTGACAGACTCGCAACGATGGCACGGAGCAAAAGTAACCTTTATACCGAGCAATAGCAACGTTGTCGCTGGACTAAGCCACAAGGGGGAAACCAATCAACACCTCAGCATCAACCCCTGGGGCTGGAACAGCGCCCTGAGAGCCTTGCTCTTGCGCCGCGGCGTAGGCGAGCAGCAGCTCCCTACCCTATCGCAATTAGACACTATACGCGAACTGTCGCACCGACGCACCGCCGCCCGCCTGCTGGCAAAGCTCAGAGAGAGCGGCACTGCTGCTGACGAGTTATCAAGCGTGGCATCAAGCACCGTCGGCGAAGCGTATGAATGTACAACATTAGAGGAGCTTGAAGCACTCCTCGACCGTTACGGCCACCTGGTGCTGAAGGCTCCCTGGTCGTCGAGCGGCCGCGGCCTACGCTTCCTCTCCCTCCCCAAAGATACCTCCCTTCACCCATCACCCGTCACCCTTCACCATCAAGGCTGGTTCCGCAACGTCGTACAGACACAGGGCTCGGTCATGGTGGAGCCATATTATAATAAGGTGAAAGACTTCGCCATGGAGTTCTACAGCGACGGACGCGGCACCATCAGCTACCTCGGACTGTCGCTCTTCCACACCCAGAACGGTGCCTACACAGGCAACATCCTGGCCACGGAAGCCACCAAGCGCGCAATGATAAGCCGCTATATAACAGTCGCTTTGCTCGACGCCGTAAAAGAAAACATTTGCCGCGAGCTCAGCCCCGTCTTTAACGGCAGCTACGCCGGCCCCTTCGGCATCGACATGATGATAGTGAATAATACCTATCACCCATCACCCACCGCCTTCCTCCACCCCTGCGTAGAAATCAACCTGCGGCGCACCATGGGTCACGTGGCACTGGCACTCTCGCCCACCGACGACGACCGGCAGCTGGTGATGCGCACTGAATACAGTAACGGCAACTACCAACTAAGGCTTTCACGCCTCTAAGAAACTTATAACGATTATAACTATGAAGAAACTACCAATTAACATGAACAACAGGCGGACCATGCTCGCAGCACTGATAGCTATGAACTGTTCGCTCGCCGTCAGCCCTGCCGCTGCCCAGTACCGCTCACAGGTGTGGTGTCCCGACAACGGCGACGGCACCTATACCAATCCCGTCATCAATGCCGACTACAGCGACCCCGACGTCTGCGTAGGACCCTCGGGCGAGGACTATTACATGACGGCCTCGTCGTTTCAGTGTACGCCGGGACTGCCCATCCTCCACTCCCGCGACCTGGTGAACTGGCAGATAGTAGGCTACGCCCTGAAATCGCTCTACGACGGCATGCCCGAACTGCAGCAGCACTTCGCCACACCGCAGCACGGCAACGGCGTGTGGGCACCCTCCATACGCTATCATGACGGCCAATATTATATCTACTGGGGCGACCCCGACTACGGCGTGATGATGGTGAAGACCAAGAACGGCGACCCCGCCGGCGAATGGGAAACGCCCATCTGCGTCATCAGCGGACAGGGATATATAGACACCACCCCGCTGTGGGACGACGACGGCCGATGCTACCTGGTCAACGGATGGGCCAACTCGCGCGCCAAATTTGCCTCGGTGCTCACCGTCCGCGAACTCAGTGCCGACGGCACACGGCCTGTAGGGCAGCCTGTCATCGTCTTCGACGGCAACGGCACGGAGAATCGCACCTGCGAGGGGCCGAAGTTCTACAAGCGCGACGGCTGGTACTGGATTATGTGCCCCGCCGGCGGCGTGCCTACGGGATTCCAGCTGGCCATGCGCGCCAAGTCGCCCTACGGCCCATACGAGTCAAAGGTGGTGTTGCAGCAGGGCAAGACGCGCATCAACGGCCCCCACCAGGGCGGATGGGTACACACGAAATACGGCGAAGACTGGTTCCTGCATTTCCAAGACAAGGAGGCCTACGGCCGCGTGGTACACCTCAATCCCGTAGACTGGAGCACGGGCTGGCCGGTGATGGGCCGCAAGGGCACGCCCGTAGCCACCTACAAGAAGCCGCAGGCGGCAGCTACCACGGTGGTGACGCCCGCCGAGAGCGACGAGTTCAACTTCACGCCCACGGCCAGCACTCAAGCCTCCAATGCCCCGGTTCAAGGTCCTGCCATCGGCCGGCAGTGGCAGTGGCAGGCTAACTACGACGAGAAGTTCGGCGTGCCAACGGCTTTCGGCACCATGCGCATCTATACGCATAAGCTGGCAGAGGGCTGGAAGAACCTCTTCCTCGTGCCCAACATGCTGCTGCAGAAGACGCCCGCCGACGAGTTTCAGGCCACCACGAAGCTACGCCTGACATCGAAGGCCGACGGCCAGTTTGGCGGACTCATCATGATGGGGCTCGACTATTCGGCGCTCGTCGTCCGCCGCAAGGGCGACGCTTTCCAACTGCTGAGGATGACCTGCCTGCAGGCCGACAAGGGCAAGCCGCAGACGGAGCAGGTCATTGCCACGCTGAAACCCACCGCCGCCGATAAGACCGACTACAAGCCCGCCATACACGAGGACATCTACCTGCGCCTCACCGTGACCAATGCCGAGGCCGGCGCCCCCCATGGCGGCAAGCCCATCGTCACCTTCAGCTACTCTGCCGACGGCAAGCGGTTCACCAACGCCGGCGAGCCCTTCACTATGAAGCAGGGTAAGTGGATTGGTGCCAAGTTCGGATTCGTCAGCGCCGAGAGCGATGCTAAAAGCGACCGCGGATGGGTGGAAGCCGACTGGATAAGAGTCACACCAATTGGTCTCAGCAATGAGAAATAATGTATTCATAGCAAATAGTTTTAAAATGAATTCTGAAACGAATTACCATAATTAACCTTAATATCCTTAATATATAAATTACGGTTATTATGGACAAATTATGGTTTATTACGGTAATTCGTTTCTGAAATTCTAATTTCTTTTCCCTTAAAAAATATTACAATGAGAAAAACATTATTTGTTCTTTGTTCTCTGTTCATGAGCGCAGTCGAGGCGCAGAACCCGCAGAAGGGCGACTACGGCTACCTCTACTGCCACATGAGCGACCGCGGTCAGTACACCGCCTACGCCATCAGCCGCGACGGCTATAACTATCAGGATCTCTTCGAGGGTAATGCCGTGATGAATCCCCGCGAGCACGCCCGCATTGAGGGCGGCCAGCGCGACGCCTACATCTGTCGCACCTACGACGGCAAGGGTTACCTCATGGTGACCACCGACATGAACAACAGCATGACCAAAGCCCTGGGCAAGCAGAGCGAGTGGGACAACTACGGCATCGACCTGCTCAGGAGCGACGACCTGATACACTGGACCTCTGTCAGCTTCGACTACCGCCAGGGGCCAAAGATCTTCTGCAATCCCGAGGCAGAGAGCGTGTATAAAGACTGGAGCACCATCAACCGCGTGTGGGCGCCGCAGATATTCTGGGACCCTGCCTACCAGTGGCCCGACGGCCAGAAGGGCGGCTACATGATTTATTACTCCATGTGGAACCGCGGCGAGGAGAAGTACGACCGCATGTACTACAGCTATGCCGACAAATCCTTCACACGCATGACGCAGCCACAGCTGCTCTTCGACTGGGGGTATGCCACCATCGATGCCGACATCAACCTGCTCGACGACGGCCTCTACCACATGCTCATCAAGAAGGAGGGCGGCAAGCCCGGCATCTACACCGCCACATCGAAGAACCTCACCTCTGGATGGGGCGAGCCCGTGGAGGACGACTACGTCAGCTTTGAGGGCAAGAAGAAGTGCGAGGGTTCCAGTGCCTTCCAGCTCATCGGCGACAAGCGGTGGCGCGTGGCCTACATCCAGTATAGCGACCGCCCCAAGCACTACCGCATCTGCGAGGCCGACGAGAACCTGCGCAACTTCAGCAACCCGCAGGACATCAAGGGCGTCACCGGCCCGCAGCACGGCTCCTTCCTCCGACTGACGAAGAAGGAGTATAAGCGCTTAGAGAAGTACGTCGGCGCGAAGCAACTTAACGAATAAGAACAATATCAAGAATATTACGTATGAAACAAGACTTTGAAGAAACCCCGCTGAAGATACGGTCGGCACGCCGCACGATAGCCGACGGCCTGCACCTATACACCGGCAACTTCCGCCGCATCTTCCGCGCCACGTGGGCGCCGGCCCTCGTCTGCGCCGTTGTCAGTGCGCTCTATTACCAGATGTCTGCCGCAGCCATGAGCCAGCTGGTGCAGACCGCCGCTCAGGCCGCTATGGCTCCCGCCACCATGCAGCAGATCATCGTGCAGTCGGCACTGTCGCTGCTCAGCGCCATCGTCACGCTGGTGCTCATGTCCTATGTCTTCCGCATCCTCGCCACCCATCGCTCCGAGGGTGCCATCCCCTACCCCACGCGCCTCGTGACGCGCCCCGACGGCCCTGCCCTCGTGCGCTCGTTGCTAGTCGCCGTGGTATGGGTGGCCGTGACCATGGTTGTCACCGTTGCCGTCGCCGTGCCCTTTACCATCGGCGCCATGCGCCAATCGCTGACGCTCGTCATTCTGGCCTTCGTGCTCATGGTCGTAGGGCTGGTCTTCATGCTGCCACTGGTCTACCCCACCATGCGCTACCTCACCACCACCGACACGCGGTTTTTCCGCATCCTGGGCTCCGGCTACGGACAGGGCCTGCGCCACTGGGGCTACATCTTCAGCGTGCTCTTCGTCGTGGCGCTCATAGCCTCCATCATCCTCATGGTCACCACTCTGCCCGCCATTATCCTACTCTTGGCGCACATGCGCTCGCAGGCAGGAGCGCTCATAGGCGACCCGTTGGGCATGCCATCCTACATGTCGTGGCTCTCACTGCTGGTCTACACGCTTGCGGCCTTTATACAGGCTTACGTCATCATGGCCGCCTTCTTCCCCGCCTACTACATGGCCGGCAGCATCGAGCAGCAGGAACTCTCCAAGGCTCAGGCAATGACTACAAGTAATGACTTCTAACTTCTTCTAACTCCCTAACAAATGACTTCTAACTCCTTCTAACTCCCTTTAACTCCTTCTAACTCCTTCAAACAAATGACTTCTAACTTCTTCTAACTCCCTTTAACTCCTTCTAACTCCTTCAAACAAATGACTTCTAACTCCTTATAACTCCCTTTAACTCCTTCTAACTCCTTCAAAAAAAAATGAAACAACGCATACTATTTATCGACCGCGACGGCACCCTCATCCGCGAACCCGAAGACGAGCAGATAGACTCCTTCGAGAAACTGCGCTTCACCGAAGGCATGTTCCAGCACTTAGGCTTCATACGCCGCCAGCTCGACTTCCGATTTGTCATGGTGAGCAACCAGGACGGCCTGGGCACAGAGTCGTTTCCCGAAGACACCTTCTGGCCCGTCCACAACTTCATACTCCAGGCCCTCGCCGACGAGGGTATCACCTTCGACGAGCAACTCATTGACCGCCACTTCCCCGAGGACAACGCCCCTACGCGCAAGCCCGGCACAGGCATGGTGGAGCACTATCTCAACGACCCGCAGTATGACATTGCGAATTCCTACGTCATCGGCGACCGCGACACCGACGCACAGCTGGCCAAGAACATCGGCTGCAAGGCCCTCATCTTGGGGCGCGACGGCATGACGTGGGCCAAGATTGCCGAGCTGCTCTTTGCCGGCGAGCGCACTGCCGAGGTGCGGCGCACTACGAAGGAAACCGACATCTACGTCAGCGTCAACCTCGACGGCAACGGCCACTGCGACATCCACAGCGGCCTGGGATTCTTCGACCACATGCTTGAGCAGATTGGCAAGCACGGCATGATCGACCTCACCATCCGCTGCAACGGCGACCTGCACGTCGACGAGCACCACACCATCGAGGACACCGCCCTGGCCCTTGGCGAATGTCTGCTGAAAGCCCTCGGCGACAAGCGCGGCATTGAGCGCTACGGCTATGCCCTGCCCATGGACGACTGCCTCTGCCATGTCTGCCTCGACTTCGGCGGCCGTCCCTGGCTGGTCTGGGATGCCGACTTCCACCGCGAATACGTCGGCGACATGCCCACCGAGATGTTCCTCCACTTCTTCAAGAGTCTCAGCGATGCCGCCCGCATGAACCTCAACATCCGCGCCGAGGGTCAGAACGAGCACCACAAGATAGAAGGCATCTTCAAGGCCCTTGCCCGAGCCCTGAAGATGGCCGTCCGCCGCGACATCTACCATTACCAGCTGCCCTCCACCAAGGGCACGCTGTGACGAGTCCTTAGCGAAGGGCAGCCTGGGTAGTGATAAAACATCAGCGAAGGACAGCTGGGTAGTGATAAAAACGTCAATGAAGGCTACTCATCTTTTTCACGAACTTCATTTCGTGAAGTATTCTTTTTTGGCGTTTCTGCATGTAGCTGCTGGGATGTTTGGAACTGAACTTGCGGGGATTTGGCAGGGTGACAGCTACCAAGGCGCATTGTTCACGCGAAAGCTGAGAGGCGTGCAAGCCCCAGTTGTCGCGACTGACGGCCTCAATGCCATAAATGCCCTCGCCCATCTCTATTGAGTTGAGATACACCTCCATAATACGCTCCTTTGTCCATATCAGCTCAATGAGTGCCGTGAAATAGACTTCCAAGCCCTTGCGCACCCATGAGCGACCGGGCCAGAGAAACACGTTCTTGGCCGTCTGCTGCGAGATAGTGGAGGCACCGAGTTTCTGTTTTTCCGGATGGGTGATGTTTCGCTTGGCGGCATGCTCTATGGCCTTGAAATCGAAACCGTGGTGCGCAGTGAAGTTGGCATCCTCGCTGGCCATCACCGCCACAGGCATGTACTCGGAAATATCGTCGATTGATGTCCAGTAATGGCTGAGCCTCAGCTCCCTACCCTCTTTCACTTGTTCATAGCAACGGATGAACATCAGGGGCGTAAACCATACGGGCACAAACTTCAGCAGTACAACAGAAAGAATCGTGGAGGCAAAGAATGCCGCCACGATTCCTCTAAGAATACGTTTTACAATTTTCATTTAGTGAACCTGAGCCTCGGCAAACGGAAATTTTAGTTAGCCTGAGCCTCGGCAGCCTTAATCATGGCCTGCGAGGCATACATGTAAACCTCCACGCGGCGGTTCTGAGCCTTGCCGGCAGCTGTGGAGTTGTCGGCAACGGGATTGCTCTCACCATAGCCCATAGTGCTGCGAATCTGAGAAGCCGAAACGCCAATTGACGTCAGGTAATTGGTAACAGCCTGAGCGCGCTGCTGCGAGAGGTTGAGGTTCTTCTGGGCACTCTGCTCGGCGGTGGAGTTTTTCCAACCGGCATTGTCGGTATAGCCCTGGATGGCCACGTCGCAGTCGGCGTTGTTCTTCAGCACGTTAGAGAACTGTGTGAGCGAATTCTTGGCAGTGCTGCTCAGAGTTGAGCTACCCGTAGTGAAAAGGATACCAGAATCAAAGGTTACCTTTACAGCCTGCAGACCATTAGCATCAGTCACAGACTCTACCTGAGCATTCTGAACAGCCTCGGCCTCGGCCTTGGCCTTATCCATCTTCTTACCGATAATAGCACCGGCACCAGCACCTACAGCACCGCCAATGGCAGCGCCGACAGCTGTATTGCCGGCAATCTTACCAACAATGGCACCTAACAGAGCACCGCCACCGGCACCGATAGCCGCACCTTTGCCCATGTTGTTACATCCCATCATCACCAAGCCTGCGCAAAGGGCGATGATCATTGTCTTCATACTTTTCATAATCTTTTACCTTTTTTTATTGGTTAAACAGTTAATTACAAGTTTTTACGCTGCAAAGTTACAAAATAAATCATAATACATCGTTTATAATTCATATTTTTTATGTAATTTTGCACTCAAATTAATTAAATAGCAAAAAAGACATGGCAAAAGAATTAAAAGATCTGACCAAAAGGGCTGACAATTACAGCCAGTGGTACAACGACCTTGTAGTGAAGGCCGACCTCGCCGAGCAGTCGGCCGTTCGCGGATGTATGGTGATTAAGCCTTACGGCTACGCCATCTGGGAAAAGATGCAACAGCAGCTTGACAAGATGTTTAAGGAGACTGGGGCGCAGAATGCTTACTTCCCCCTACTGATTCCAAAGTCATTCCTCAGCCGCGAGGCCGAGCACGTAGAGGGTTTCGCCAAGGAGTGCGCCGTGGTAACCCACTACCGCCTGCGCGCCAAGGACGACAAGAGCGGCGTAGAGGTAGACCCTGCGGCCCGTCTGGAGGAGGAGCTGATTATCCGCCCTACCAGCGAGACGATTATCTGGAACACGTATAAGAACTGGATTCACTCTTGGCGCGACCTGCCCCTGATGTGCAACCAGTGGTGTAACGTCATGCGCTGGGAGATGCGCACACGCCCGTTCCTGCGCACCAGCGAGTTTCTGTGGCAGGAGGGTCACACCGCCCACGCCACCCGCGAGGAGGCTGAGCAGGAGGCACAGAAGATGCTGAAGGTGTATGCCCAGTTTGCCGAGGAGTGGATGGCAGTGCCCGTGGTGCAGGGCGTGAAGAGCGAGACCGAGCGCTTCGCCGGCGCCTTGGACACCTATACCATCGAGGCCATGATGCAGGACGGCAAAGCCCTGCAGAGCGGCACGAGCCACTTCTTGGGACAGAACTTCGCCAAAGCCTTCGACGTCACCTATCTTAATAAAGAGAACAAGCCCGAATACGTGTGGGCCACGTCGTGGGGTGTGAGCACTCGTCTTATCGGTGCACTCATCATGACTCACAGCGACGACAACGGACTGGTGCTGCCGCCGAAGTTGGCTCCTATTCAGGTAGTGATCATCCCCATCGCCACTAAGCCCGAGCAGATGGAGCTGGTAAACAAGGAGGTAGAGCCCATCATGGCACAGCTGCGCGCCAAGGGTATCACCGTGAAGTTCGACGACGCCGACAACAAGCGTCCCGGCTTTAAGTTTGCCGACTA
>OCTW011534185.1_pt1 | contig 10470 bp, 5 predicted proteins | sample 1539671 | NCBI WGS metagenome assembly OCTW01 (sample SAMN02144230, study PRJEB22623) | gut metagenome | biome: sheep rumen | host: Ovis aries | place: New Zealand
ATCTTAGCCGACCAATATGAACCATCAGAATTTGTTAAAGAAATAGAAGATCAATGTGACATCATGGACTATGATGTTCTTAGCAATATTGGTGATGAGATTTCCTGTCCGCATTGTAAATCTGGTAGGTTAGTGCTTAGAGAATCTCCTGAAGGGCATAAGTTCTATGGTTGCTCTAATTATCCGTATTGCAATTATACAATTTCAGATCTTAAAGCTGTTGAAGACAATCTTAGATGTCCTGAATGTGGGGATTTCTTAGTTTTGAAAATAGGCAGATTTGGAAAGTTCTATGGCTGTCATAGTTATAGAAATGGATGTCGATATACTGAAAGAGTAGATGAGGATTAGGGCTTCTAGTATTTCTAATCGGAACGATATGGCGAATCAGTAATAGGTGTACGGCACCCTTAATGTTAGGCTTTAAATATAAATATTTAACCTACGTTTTCTCAAAAATCAGGTGATACAAATATCGAGTTTCCTTCTTGCTTATGTATGTGTTTTTCATATAATAGGGGTATGAAAATCACAATCCTCGAAGATGAAATCAAAGTTTCTGACACCATCCAAGAATATATTTCAAAGTTTTTTCAAGAAAAACAGATGGGAGTTCCTTCCATCACAGTTTTTAATAATGGCTATGATTTATTAGAAACCTATTCGATGGATACGGATGTTCTCTTTATGGATATCCAGGTTCCTGGTATGTCTGGTATGGAGACAGCCAAAAGAATCAGAGAAAAGGATGGCAACGTCATCATCGTCTTTGTCACCAATCTTTCTCAGTATGCGATCAAGGGTTATGAGGTCAATGCCTTTGATTTCATTTTAAAACCGATTGACTACAACGGTTTTAGTATGAAACTTAATCGTATCTTAACCGAGTATTCTCATCTTCATGAGAATTATTATGTCAACATCAAGAACAAGGAAGGGGTAGTCAGAATTCCTCTTGAAGACCTGTTATATATCGAGGTGGTCTCTCATAATATCGTCTTCCATAAAAGCGATGAAGAGATTACTATCCGTGGTGTTTTAAAAGATTATGTAGATGACTTGTCCAAGCATTATTTTTGCTTGTGCAACAAGGGGTATCTAGTGAATCTTGCTCATGTTCGTAAAGTAGACAAGATCTTTGCTTTCATGTCTGATGGAACCAAATTGCTGATTTCCAAAGGCAAGAGAAAAGAATTCCTTGAGGAACTAAACAAATACCTAGGAGGAACCATCTAGTATGGATGTCTTTCTTTCCTTAGCGATGACTCCAATCATGTGTTTAGAGATTCTGGTGGCGGAATATCTTTTTGCCATCAAGTTTCCTAGACGCAGTTATTTCTGGGCGAGATTTCTTGGTTCTGGTATTGCAGCGATTTATATCACCATCTGGATTGAAGTGATTTATGGTTTTATCACCGGTACGAATTTCAATTATTCTTCCGCCGGGAATCTTTCTACCGTCATTTTTAAAATTGCCTACTACATTGTTATTTTTGCCATGAGCATTATCTGTATGTGGTTTTCTTTCAAGCAGTCTTTCAAGACGATCCTGATCAACTGCTCTTTAGGTTATGCGATGCAGTTTCTATGTTCCAATATCGTTCGTCTATTTAGTCTTCTCTGGCAGGATAAGGATAGCCTATCTTTTTTATGGTTCAATTTCTATTTCTCTTTGTTTACCTGTGTCATCGCTTATTTCTTGATTTATTTCTTTGTCATCCGCAAGCATCCTACCTGGGATCAACAGGAGAGAACCAATGTCAGAAAGATTTTCCTCTTTTTGATGTCGGTTATCATGTGTATCGGTTTATCCCGTTTATCCGTGGATGATGTCGATAAGTCTCTACTAGCCAGTATTGTTGAACCAATCACTTTTATTTTGGTTTCTATCCTGATTATTCTAATCCAGTTCTCGATTGCCGAAAATGAGAGTATCACCAAGGAACTTGCTACGACCAAAGTTCTTCTTCATCAGGAAAGAGAACAGTATTCCTTAAGCAAGGAGAATATTGAGATCATCAATGAGAAATGTCATGACTTGAAGCATCAGATTTCTTTGTTAAGAGAAAATACTTCGGAGAAGAAGATTGAGGAAATTGAAAAAGCGGTCATGATCTATGATGCCACGATTAAGACTGGTAATGATGTCTTAGATATTCTGTTATCGGAAAAGAAACTGCAGTGTGAATCAAAGAAGATCAAATTCACGCTGGTGGTCAATGGTAAGTTATTATCTTTCATGGAGGATATGGACTTGTATTCTCTTTTTGGCAATGCTATCTCCAATGCCATGGAATCCGTATCTCAGCTTGATGATGTCCATAAAAGACATATCTCACTCAAGGTCAGAGAAGTTGGTGATCTTGTCTCTATTCATGTGGAGAATTATTATGATGGCAAACTGGAATTTGTTCATGGTTTACCTCAGACCAGCAAGGATAGAAACTATCATGGTTATGGTATGAAGAGCATGGAAAGAATTGTCTCTTCTTATGGTGGAACGATGAATATCACCACCCAGGATCAATTGTTCAAATTGGATATCCTGCTACCGAAAAAGAGTTAGTTCGTGTCATTTGAAAGCCGTTTCGTGTCAATGTAAGCCCTATTTTTTCTTCGTGTGTTATTCTCTTGCTAACAAAAACAAGAATCATGATTCACGGAGGAAACGATGAAAAAGAAACGAATGTCAAGAAAAAAGGCGTTAGGTATTTTCGTCCCTAGTCTGACGGTTGTATTAGCTAGTATGGTGTCTATCGGTGTACTGAGTAACACCTTCTCTGATTCGATTTCGATTTATCTCAATGGTGGAAACGCAACCATTGATAGCAAGACCTTAAAAGAGAACACTGAATTGGTTGAGGATATTGTCAAAGAGGGTTCGGTTCTACTTAAAAATGACAACCATGCTCTTCCGCTATCTGTCGATGAAGCGAAGAAAATCAATATCTTTGGTTGGGCTAGTTACGATTGGATGACCAGCATGTTTGGTTCTGGTTATTCCAATACGTCTTTAAAGAAATACAAACTCTATCCCGCTTTAGAGGAAATGGGTATTGAATATAACACCCAGTTATATGACATGTACCGCAACTTCTATTCCGGTAAAGCTTCGGGTTGGGGTATGAGCGACTTACAGGAATATCGTGGTGATGTCGCCGTTGGTAATGCTACTAAGTTCATTCTTCATGAACCAGGTAAGGATTATTACACGCCAGAGGTGATCAATCACGCTAAGGAATTCTCTGATGTCGCTTTGGTCGTCATTGGTAGAACCGGTGGTGAAGCTGCTGACTTAAGAAAGATTCAGGTCAAGCAACAGCAAAGCAATAATTCTTCTTCTACCATTACGGATTCTACAAGAACTTACTTGCAGTTATCCACGGAAGAGGAAGAGATGATTGCTGCTGCCAAACAGGCCTGTAAGAAAGTCATTGTGCTATTAAATACTTCTAACACGATGGAACTTGGATTTGTTCAGGATGAAGGAATCTCCGCTTGTATGCTTACTGGTCTTACCGGTCTTACTGGTGTAAAAAGTGTCATCAACCTTCTTAGAGGTGTCGATGAAGAAGGAAATATCTGTAATCCATCAGGAAGAACCGCAGATATCTATGCTTATGACATCTCGACTAACCCATCTAGCATCAATTCCGGTTATGGTGGAGCAAAAAAATATCTCAATCTCCCTACTTCTAATAGTTACACCAAGAATTACTATGATGCCTATATCGACTATATGGAAGGTATCTATGTCGGATATCGCTATTATGAAACCGCAGCGGTTGAAAACTATATCTCCTATGATCAGACCATACAATATCCGTTTGGCTATGGCTTAAGCTATACTTCCTTTGACTGGTCGATTGAAAAAGTGGAACTGGATAATAAGGATGTCACTTCTCTATCTGATTTCACCCTTGAAAAGAATTCGACCTTGAAGGTTTATGTCAATGTCACCAACACTGGTGAAGTAGAAGGCCAGGATGTCATCGAACTATACTACAGCGCCCCTTATTATCAAAACGGAATTGAAAAATCCTCTGTTGTCTTAGGTGACTTTAAGAAAACAAGTCTTCTTAAACCTCATGAGACTGGTGGCTTGATTTTTGAATTATCTTGTCAGGATATGGCAAGTTATGACGCTTATGATGATAACCATAACAGCTTCAAGGGCTATGAACTTGATGAAGGTAGTTATTCCTTCAAATTGATGGAAAACTCCCATGTGATGAAGGAATTATCTTCTGCTTCCAGAAGAGAAAATAATATCACAGCAAATATTCCAACTCACGGTTATCAATATGATACAGACAAGGTCACTGGAAATAAGGTAGAAAACCAGTTTACTGGAGAAGATACCATCGATGGCTATTCTCTTGATGGCCAGGAGGAAACAAGAGAAATCACTTATCTCTCCAGAAGCAATTTCCGTGATACCTTCCCAACAGAAATCATCACCAGAGAAAGAAATGAAGATGCTTATGAAATTGCAAGCAGTATTAGACCTACTGAGAAACAATTACAACTGACTGGTTATGACGATGTAGAAATGCCTGATACTTCTATCAATCTCGGCTTAGAATTCAATGATCTATTAGAGACTTATGAATTTGATTCAGACGACTATCTTGACCTCGTGTCTCAGATGAGCAAGAAAGAACTCTTCCGTCTGATTCGAGATGGCTTTTTCAAGACGCAGGCCATTGAAAGTATCAAGAAGCCAATCTACAGAGACTTGGATGGTCCATTAGGTTTGAATACCAGAGTCACTTCTTCTACTTCCTGTTCCTTTGTCTCTTATCCAAGTGAGACCCTTCTTGCTCAGACCTGGAATATTCAGTTAGCTTATTCGATGGGTTTATCGGTTGGTAATGAAGCGACTTCTGATCCAAACAACGTTGTCAAAGGCTGGTATGGACCGGCCTGTAACATCCACCGCAATCCATTTGATGGCAGAAACGGTGAATATTATTCCGAAGATCCTCTTCTTTCCGGAAAGATGGCGGCCATGGTCGTCAAAGGCGCGAAGAACAAAGGTCTATATTGTTATCTCAAGCACTTTGCTGCCAATGAGAGTGAATCTCTTAGAGAAGGTCTTTATACCTTCATGACAGAACAGACCTTAAGAGAAATCTATCTTAGACCATTTGAATTAGCTATCAAGGAAGGTGGGGCTAATGCTTTGATGACAAGTATGAACCGTCTTGGTGCCTGCTGGACTGGTGCTTCTTATGCTTTATGCCACAATGTCTTAAGAGAAGAATGGGGCTTTAGAGGAAGTCTAGTCACTGATTGGGTCGATACTGGTTCAACCTATATGCCTGTCTATAAGGGCATCTGGGCTGGTAATGATATCTGGTTAAACAACGCTGAGGCTACCAAGATGTTCAATGATCAGGATGTGGAAAATGATCCTGTCTTTGTCACTCTTGCGCAGAATGTGGCTCACGATGTTCTCTATACTGCCATCGACACGCAACAGACCGCTTTAGATTATGATCCAGATAAGGAAGTCGGTGATATGACCAAGGGTGGATTTGCCTTTGATACTTCCTGGAAGATCTATGTCGTTCTTGTTGAAGTTGTCTTAGGTCTTGGATTTATCACTCTTGCCTTCTTCTTAGCGAAAAATCTCTATCTTAATACGAAATTGTTAAAAGCAGAATAAAAAGGAATATATAAGTTATTAACGAAAGGTAAATGATTATGAAAAAATTAGCAAAATTGTCGGCTGTTTTATCTCTTCTTGGAGGTTTTGGCTTTACTGCTGTCTCTTTGACTAGCTGTGAAGACACTTCCATCACTACCAATACCATCACCTTCAGTAAGGAAAGTCTTAGTTTATATGCAGGTGATTCGGAAAAATTACCATTTACTCTCTCTAATGAAGACGCTAGTGTCACCTGGACCACTTCGGATAAGAATGTTGCCACGGTCAAACGCGGTACTGTGACCGCTAAGGGTGTTGGCTCTTGTACCATCACTGCCGAAGTGGAAAATGGTAACTCTGCTAGCATCTCTATCACTGTCTTAGATAGAAGTGTCAGCATTTCTGCCACCACTGGTGAAATCAATTTAGATAATGAAGATAAGACCTTGCAGTTAAGTGCTACTGCTTCTGATGGTGGAGCCATCACCTGGTCTAGTTCTGATACTGCTTTAGCTAGTGTTGATAGCAATGGTTTAGTCACTGGTCATGATGTTGGTAAAGTCATCATCACCGCCACCAGAGGTTTAGCTAGTGCATCTTGTGAAGTTAATATCATCATGCCATCTCGTCCTGCTGACTATTATTATCTGACCAAGATGACCAACGCCAATGTCGTTGCTGATCCTGGTGTCTGGCATTTCCATGTCGATGGTTCTTTGAATAGCGATTATTCCTTTGAAAAAGAACCATTACATCAGAATAATTCTTTAAGTGTCACCTTAGGCAACTTAAATTTATCCAATAAGAAATACTTCTATTTCCGTTATCAGCCAACCTTTGCTACCGGCAGCAAATACACCATCAAATATACCGCTACTGCCACGAATGAGATGAAGGTCAATGCTGCTGATGGTAAATCCGCCACTAAGGGTAAGAGCCTTAAGGCCAATACGCCAACCGAAATCACCTATGTTGGTGAAGTCAATGAATCTCAGCCATTCCATATCTCTATTTCTACCTGTGCAGCCTTAGATAGCGGCACTGCCACTTCTCTTGAAATCTCCAATATCTCCATTGTTGAAGGTGATCAATCCGGCTCTGAGAGCGATGTTCCAGAAAAGAGTGAACACGCTGATGAGACAGAATACAATTTAGAGTTGATGACCAACGCCAATGTTGTCAACAACACCGGCGCCTGGTATTACTCTTGTGATGGTACCCCAACTGTCGATTATACCTTCAGTGAAACTCCATCCTATAAGAATGGTGTTGTCACCTTCAGCTTTGCCAACATGGTCGGTGGTAAACCATATAACCAGATTCGTTATCAGCCAAGTATGCCTGTTGGCACCTGGTACAAGATGAAGTTCAAGGCCGTGGTCTCTGCTGGTTGTGAACTCACTTATGGTACCAAGGTTGATAATGACCATGTCTATTATGAGAAGAAGAATGTTATTGCCGGCACCTATGAATATGAATTTGTTGGTCAGGTCAATAACAAATTCCCATTCTCTATCAATATCAAGGCGGATAATCCAGAAGAAGCCATCTCCTTGGTTGTTTCGGAAATTGAACTTACACAAACCACCGCTCCTGTTGTCGAAGAAGATGAAAACAACTATAAGATCCTAAAGGGTACTAAGGCCGAGACAATCGCCTCTCCAGGTAAATGGTTCTATTTTGCTGATGGAAGTGCAGGTACGGATTATGTCCTTGATGGTGATCCAGCCGTCGTTGATGGTAGTGCTACTTTAGCCTTTAGCTCTCTTCCTGGTCAGAAGGCAACCAATCAGCTTCGTTATCAGCCTGATATGACTGTGGATAGCAAATACAAGATGTCCTTCACTGCTACCTTATCTGCCCCTGGTATTCTCACTTATGGTTCTGAACATGGTGAGACTAAGAGTTATACCAGCCATACCTTTGAAACTGCTGGTAGTGAAGCCTTTGAATTCAAGGGCGTTGTCGATGCTTCTGTTCCATTCTCTATCGGTATCAAACCAAATGACTATAATGCTCCAATCAGTCTTACCATCTCCAATTTCACGATTGAAGAAGATACTAGCGTTGAACCTGAACCAGAAGAACCAGAACAGCCAGAGGTTCCACCAGTTGTCGATGGTTATGATTTAGTCTTTGGCAATAAGAGCACCACTATTGCTAATCCAGGTACTTGGTATTACATGTGTGAGGGTACTAAGGGTACTGACTTTACCTTTGTTGAAAATCAGAATCCTCATTATTATGAGTCTAGTAACACTGTCACGCTTCCATTAGCTACCATGACTGCTAACAAAGCGTATCAGCTTCGTTATCAGCCTAATATGGAAGTCGGTAAGGAATATGATGTCAGCATGAAGATCAGCATCACTGCTAGCGCAAATGTCCTTGTAGGTAAAGATGGTGCTACAAAGACGGTTACTCCAACAACTGATGCTCCTCTTGAAGTCAGTTATGAAGGTGTTGTTGATGCTTCTAACCCATTCTTCATCCAGGTCAAGCCAACAGATTATTCTGTTCCGATCACGTTAACTGTCTCTGATATCGTCTTTACAGAAAAAGAAGAAGGTGAAGATGTTACCTATACTTTAGCCAAGAAGTCCAATGCTGATGTCTGCAAGACTCCAGGTGTCTGGTGCTATATGGCTGATGGTAGTAAAGGTACAGATTATAGCTTTGTTGATGGTGTTGACCCAGATTACAACAATGGTGTGGTCACATTGGCTTTGGCTACGATGACTTCTGGTAAGACTTATCAGCTTCGTTATCAGCCAGATATGGCTGTCGGCACTGCTTATGTTGCCAAGATGAAGGTTAGCATTAACGCTGAGGGTTATCTCCTTTATGGTAAGGAATTTAAGAAGGTTGAACCCGGTGTGAACACCACCGTTGAGATCACTTATAACGGCACTGTGGATGCCTCTTCTCCTTTCATGATTCAGCTTAAGCCAACTAGCTATGATGCGCCATTCACTTTGAGAGTTTCCGATATCAGTTTTGAAGCTGCTGAAGCCTAAAAATTGCTGTTTGATTATTTGTACGTCGAAAAATATATTGGGGAGAATAAGACATGAAAATGAAACGACTATCATTCCTACATAGAATCACCGCTTTAGTTTTGCCATGTCTGATGTTGACTGGTTGCATCAATTTCAAGAATAGTTCTACTAACAGTTCTACTTCTTCCACCAAGACGGAAAAGCAGTGGTTAAGAGATTATTATGAGGATTATTTTGATATTGGTGCAGCCACGCTCCCTTACTATATCAACAATGAGACCTATGAGGATCTTCTTCCTCATTATTCCACTCTGACTTGTGAGAATGATATGAAGTGGGCAAAACTAGAAAGCCAGAAAGGCCAGTTTACCTACCAGGGTGCGAAAACCATTGTTGATTATGCTAAAAGTCATAACAAGAAGGTTCGTGGACATACTCTTTTGTGGCATAAGTCTTTACCTAACTGGGTAAAAGAAGAAGCCACTACGAAGAAGAAGGCGCTATCTCTTATTGACCAGCATGTCAAGGATGTCATCTCCTATTTTGGAAATGATGTCTATTGCTATGATGTGGTCAATGAAGCCTTACATAATTCCATCACCCAGGTTAATTTGAACAACAATGATATTTACCGCACAGGTGAAGGGGAAATATCTGGAAGCGGAACGATGGATTGGTATGAGATGTGTGACATAGACTACATCAAACAGGCTTTCCGTTCGGCAAATGAAGCCAAGACTTTATATAACCTTCCTGATCTGCAACTCTTCTATAACGACTATTCCTTGAACAATCCATATAAACGTAAGGCGGCTTGTCAGTTAGTAAGAATGCTTCAAAATGACAATATCAGAATTGATGGTATTGGTATGCAGGCGCATTATCGACTGAAAAACTATACGGATAACAAAGAAGGCTTCTTACAGGATTTTGAAGATTCCATCAAGGAGTTTACCAGTCTTGGTATCGATGTGCAGATCACGGAACTGGATATCTGTGTTTATCCTAACAGTTCTGAACCGAGTCAGTTTGACTCTCTTCCCAAAGAGGTTGAAGAAGAACAGGCGGAGATGTTTGGTGAGATATTCAGAATCTGCCGAGAATATTCTTTGCCGTGGAAGAGTGGAGCAGGTATTGTTTCTAATGTTACGACATGGGGTATTGCGGATGATCATAACGCCCATAACAATCAATATCATCAGGAATATCCTTTAGTCTTCAACAGAGATCACAGCAAAAAGAAAGCTTTTGCTGAGATTGTCGATTTTAAACAGGAGTAATAACGACATGAAAAAGAAAAATCGTATCCCGTTATGGGGAATCCTTACGGGTGTTTCTGCCGTCTTGTTGACGGTTTCGGTTGTCGGTTCTTATATGGCCAACAAATATGGTTCAGCGGCCATCAATATGATGTTTGGTACATCCAACTTCAAGACGATCAAGGATGATTCAGCTGAAGCCAAGGATTTCTATACCACCAGTTATGAATTTACCCGCAATGGTCAAAGCATGTATGAAGAAGATACCAAGGCGATTGAAGAGACAGAAAAAGAAGGCGCTGTCTTGCTTTGGAATCATAATCACGCTCTTCCTCTTGTCAATGAGGAAAAAGTTTCTCTTCTTTCTCATTCCAGTGTCGATCTAGTGGAATGCGGTTCTGGTTCAGGTTATGTTGTCACTTATGACTACAACGCCCAGAAGGAAGTCAGAACGACCATGAAGGACGCCTTTGAAAGTCGTGGCTATCAGGTCAACTCTACTTTGTGGAACTTCTATAAGAGTTCCAGCCATCAGAGAACCAATCCAAAGGGTAACTGT
>OCTW011571633.1_pt1 | contig 10470 bp, 5 predicted proteins | sample 1539671 | NCBI WGS metagenome assembly OCTW01 (sample SAMN02144230, study PRJEB22623) | gut metagenome | biome: sheep rumen | host: Ovis aries | place: New Zealand
ATGTAGTCGATGTCGTCGACGTCGTCGAGGGCGCCACCCGGAGCGGCGTTCCCCTGCCGTCGGGCCGCTGTCCCGCGATTCGGCCGGCCGACCCGACTATCTCTCGTGTCGTCTGGTCGGCGAGTATTGGCACCCGGCGCCGGTGGAGGTGGAGCCGCACCAGATGCACTTGCCGAGGCCGTGCCCGTGGCGGTGGAGGCGGTTCGGGCCGTACTGGCAGCCGTGGCCGTAGGACGAGCTGCCGCACCATTCGCAGTGCTTCTCGTCCTCGATGTGCTCGTGGAGGTGGTCGGGTCCGTACTGGCAGCCGTGACCGTAGGACGTGCTATTGCAGTGTCTGCATCGAGTGCTCATGGGGAGATATTTCAGAGGATGAAGATGATACTACATTGCCAATTACACATTCAAAGCGACCTTACGCCCCTGCAACGCGAAATTCGGGCTGTATCCCGCGTTTTTTAGCATCAATGAATGAACTAAGCGGGCAGTATGGCAGATTGCGGAGACTCACATGGTAGACAAGCTTCGTAATGCCGGATGGGAACACATCGCCCTTGAACTGTTCGGGCGTGATCCGCGGAAAGTCGTCCGTGATCTCGTACACGCGCGGCTCGTGCGGCAGGTTGTAAGGACGCTGCCAGTAGAAGTCGCCCTCTACAAACCCGTTGTCAGCAAGCTTCTGAAGAATCGTCACGCGATCGTCGGGGAACCGCCCCACGCAGGACGCGAGCGACAGCCCCCCCGTGTCCTCAATGCTAAAGTAGACCACGTAAAGCGGCTTACCGTCCGTCCTGCTAAGTTGAGTTTCGGAGGAAACAACAAGCTCACCCGGTTTTTCATCTTCCGCCCCATGCAGGTGTGACTTCGCCTCTAGCGACATCGACGGCAACTCAAAGTCATGACGTCCCGCCTCAGGCCCGCGATATTCAGTCGCAATGTCCGTCAGAAGCCCTGCATCCTTCAACGCAGCAGTCAGATAAAGCTCTGCTATGTAGGCGTGAGGACGCATCCTAGCTGTCTTGTCGCCGCCCATCTCAATGATCTTTTCTGCCCAAACCCAGGGATTCTCCAATAGCCGTTCGCGGTTGCCGTCCTTCATCGAGACGAACTGGAGAATCATGTTTGAAAAGGCATCCGCCTTCAGCGGATCGTTCAGATCGGTCGCGGACACGTCGACAGTGAGCGTGAGGAAGTTCCCCGGCACGCACGGTACGGCGGAATCCCCCTCCAGCAGATAACTTTGCCCCGGGCGCACGTTGTGGATGTTGATGGGCGTCTCGCCCGTCGAGACGGCTGCCCCGACCGCATTTCCCTTGCGGAAGAAGATGAAATCCTGAAACGCACGGGCCGCCCCGGAATTCATTGTCCGCGCGAAACCGATGATCGCATTCTTGAGCTGTGCCAGATCTTCCATTGCTTAGTCCTTCCTGTCTTAATCGGCCTGATAGATGACCGGCGATCTACAGACCTTACGGATACCGTAGCGCGCCATGTTCTCATCCGTTAGCAGTTTATTGTTGAGAATCGTGGTGTTGAAATCGGCGACGCCCTCGAAACGTGTATTCTCACGCTCTACTTGCTCCACCAATTCAGACGAAGTATGCCGCGCATGATCACGTCTCAACACATCTACGACACATGCCAGAAGCTCCTGATTGATTTTCTCCACGGGAACCTCTTCGCCTGCCCACGCCAAACTGTAATATGCGTTCTTTCCCCGGAACTTGCGATAGCCCCCAGCCTCTTGCCCATCAACGACATTGCCCCAGTAGATTGCATCATTCTCGTTGGGGAACCGCTGCATCAGCGCGTCCTTCAACGGGTGGGTCGTCATCGGGAAATTGTTGTTTCGAAGAATCTCCCCGAGAGCCGTCCAAATCTGCCCGCGCGTTGGATGTGGCGGAGGAGGAGGTTCCGCCACCGTCCCGATCTGGAAATGTCCAGGATCGTGCTTAGGCCAGTAGAATGAATGTGATATGTATGGTTCATTATCGGGCTGACCATCTGGCGGCGTCACAAAATAAAGTTGTATGACAGGTGTGTCATGCTCTGCAAGTCCGTGAACCAATTCAAAATAGTCTATGGATGATCGATTTCGCATGCCTTCAGCGAAACAATCACGGATGCACGGTGCGACAGGAAATTCTGGATGTGCGTTACAGTATGCCACATAGGCCCTAAAGCGAGTCTCAAGATCTGGTCCATTCGCCTGAACCTGCGCAAATGCTGTTTCAAACTGCACAGGAAGAACTCCATCTTTCTTCCGCGTGTTGATTTCTCCAAGAATAGCTTTCTTTGCTAGATCTCGCGTCCCTCCTTCTTTTATGACACCATTAATATCTTCATCCAATAAACGATGATCCGCCCTGTTGAGATCGATTTTTTTGATCATCGCAAAGAAGGCCATGTCAGAACGCACCTTCGAATAGTGCTTCACCAGACCTCCTTTAGGATTCGGAGAACCACTCTTGACCTTGCCAACCTCTACGCCTGCATGGGCAGGTATGTTACCCGCAACAAAATACCTTTGCCCCCCGCTTTGCGACACAGGTTCGCCGAGCACAACATCAAACAGCCGAACCTCCGATTTCTCTATCTCCTTTACCAAGCTCTCAATCTTACGCTTCGAATTTGCTGGGTAGAATTCTTTAACACTAGACAAATAGTCGATAACGGCCGTTCGTGGAACTCCCTGCCAAAGCGGCATCGTCGCATACTGGTACTCATCGGCTGAACGGTCCACAGGCGCGCCGAGTCCACCGATAAACGTCTTTGCCGCCATGTAGATAGCATGAACATCGTTAGGTGTAGCCGAAATGTCATCCGTCGTGGCAGTGGTTCCCACGCTCTTTCCGCCCAGTACGAGATTCCGCTGCCGACCCGAGAGCTTGCGCCCCCAGTAGTAGACTGACTGGTAATGTTCTGGATCGCTCGGCGAATATCCCGCATCGAAATTCTCGCGCATCACGTCATGCATGTGGTTCTCAGTGACGCACATGTTCTTCATCTCAATTACGGTCTCGTCCGTCATCCAGATTCTCGGCAGCATTTCGTAGCCTATCCGATAACCGAACCACCGCCCCATTTGCGTAAGCGTATCGACAGCCGCGCTGTTGCGCACACGATCAAAGTAACTTGTCGTCAGTCCCGCCAGCGTCAGTCCGCGCCCGATTGTATTGCCGCCAATGATGATCCATGCATGATCATCCGAAAGGTTGTTCCTGTAATCCCAGCGACCACGAGGATCTTGTCTTTGGCTGTACCTGTCCTGCGCCCTGCGCGAATCAACGCTCTCTGAATTGATGACAGCGACATGTACCTTGACATCGTTAAATCCCTCAACGAAATAGTCCAATTCAGTTTTAACGTTTTCCCAAGTCGGATAATCTTCAACATGTCTCGACTCGCAATACGGCTCTCCACCGTCGCCGTTGAACAATGCGTCAAACTGGGTTGCGGAGAAACCTGCCGTCAGGTTTCCCCAACATGCGGCACATTCGTTGATAAAGGCTGTTCGACCGACAGGCGAACACACATTGGCTAGATACGCGTCTATCTTCGTCTTCAATCGCGCGTGTATATTTCGTTTCTCGGAGATGTTGACCATCATCGTCGTCCATCGGATCTCTAAGTCTGACAGTTTCTTCTCTTTTTCGGCTGCCGTGAGATTCGCCTTGGCGTTGACTGACGGCACAATTACATTCTTCCGACGCCAACGGCGTGCAGCAGCCGTGCAAAACATCCATGCGATGGCTTCCCGAAGCGTTTTCCAGTCGTCGTCAAACGGGGGATTGGCACAAGAAACATGCAAATCCGCATCTGGTCCAGTTATGCTCAACACCCTCTTGGGCGACAGATCAACGTCCTTGATCTGCTGGATTGGACGAAGGATAAACCTCACCTCTTCGCTGCAAACGTAATGGTCCTTGCCGTCTGGCTGTCTTTCCCGCTTACAAGTAGGAATCGTGCGAACGATAGGCATTTTCGAAACGGCGTTTTCGTAGTTCTCGCCGAATATCTTATCGAAACCGAAATACTTCGGCGAAGTCTGTAACGACTTGATAAACCCGGGATACAGTGGTGTCTGGTCGGATCGCTCGTTCAAGATATTGGCATAAGGCGTGGCAGTGTATGCCACATATGCAAACTTACCATACTCATAGTAGTACTCGCCGGTGTTCGGACTCCTGTCGATCAAGGCACAGATACGCTGGTTGATGGCGCTTCTAGTTGTTACAACGTCAAGGAGACCACGCAACAGTTTCAAGAAATATTTCGGCGACCGATGTCCGGAGCTGTTGAAGTAGTCATGGATGTCGTTGCAGACGTCCACCATTACGCCCCTTACCATGTAAGGATCAAGTGACAACACACGCCGATAACTCTCATTGCCGAGTATGCCTGAAAAGGTCGCGGCAGTCGCGTGCGCCAAATCGTGTTTGAGGTTCGTAACAATTTGCGCATTTGGCGTGCCATCATCATCGGAAAAATTCCCATCTTCCTTGACAAGGCCAATCCAGCCTGCTAGTTCGCAATAATCCTTGCCTTCCTCTCGATCCGTATTCGCGATCTCGTCCACAAGCGCGTCGATTTCATCATCCTCCAGAGCGTTGCTCCTACCCAGATTTGAATCTGGCGTCGCGTTGTCCGCCTCGTCATCTATGAGAAGCAGACGCATCTGAGGGACTAGCTGCATGTTTTCATTCAGCCAGTTGAGGATCCTGTCGAGGTTGTCGCGCTGCTTCATCGCAACGCCGAGATAAACGTAATCCGCCTGTCCCAGCGCAGATGGGCTTGTGACCGTCTGATTAACACGGAAATTGAGCCTCATGAAATTGGGACCTTCTATCATCCCCGACTTTTTGAAATCTCCCAGAATGCGCCACTCCGTCTGATCCGCCAGTGCCGTACTGCAACTCGTGAGCACAATAATCGTATTCCATCCCTCGTCAATCGCCTTGAGCGCAAGTCCCACGTAATTGCGCGTCTTGCCGCTCTGTACGCGCCCCACCACGAGCCCGGTCGTACGCTGGTCTGTAGCCGGACGTCGCATGAGGAGTTCATTGATACGCCCCATGATGGACTCCACGTCCACAGGCGTGCGAGGGTCATTGCCCAGCGTCCCAAGATAATTCTGGAAGTAAGTAGTGGCGGCATGCGCCACAACGGGCGGCGGAACGGCCGGGAACGGCAGCGAAAGCGCGTTCATCTGCGTAATGCCGTTCACAAAAATCTGCTCGGCAATTGAACAGAATTCATTGAAGTCCAGCGTGATGTCGTCGATCGGTTTGAGGGGATTCTCCGCGTTGAAGCCGAACATGCCTGACATTCCAGCCGCCTGCACCTCGAAAGACCGCAGAAGAGCATGATAGTCGTCCGCCGCACGGCAGTCGTCGAGCGTCTTGCCGCCGCCTTTCGCCATCAGGACGTAAAGCCCTAGCGACTGTACCATCTTCATCGTCTCGTTCATGTCGACAATCCTTTCAATGTTCTACGTAAAAACTCACTATCAGCTGAGTTTGGCGCCTCCCTATGGCTTGTATTTCGCCAGTTGCGGCTGCGCTTTCAGAAGCCGCGCCCAGTCGTTCTCCGTGAGAGCTTTCCACATCCCCGATTTCCAGAATTCGTCCTTGCAGAGTTCCACGAATTCGGGACGCTCGCTCAGAAGGTCCACCCAATCGCGATTCGTCACTTCAGACCAGTCGCACTTGTCGACGAGCTGGGGATATTTGACAAGGATCCGCACCCAGTCCTCCCCGTTGATGCGCTTCCAGCTCAAATCGTATTTCTTGGCGGCCTCCTCGTAGTTCTCGAGGATCAAGTCGGCGATCTCGGCCGACGCAAGATCCGATGTGTCGAACATGGCGTTGTCTCCTTTGCGGGTTGCTGGTTGTGAAGAGTGGATGATGCGGTGGAACGGCTGTGGCGTTTCCGCCCGCGCTCAATGGGCGGGCGACGAGAGGAAGTATAGCACGCCGATAGGTGGGAGTTCAAGGGTAATTTGCGGATTTGCGGGAAGTGGCGGGATGGAGACCCCGCCACGCCCGCATCGGCCGGGCGCCCGCGGCTTCGGCGCGCAAGGAGGACGACGAGACGACAGGCTGACGGGCTGACGAGAAATCGCGCCTACTTTTCCCGGAGGATCGGGGAGGCGTCTCCTGTCGTCTTGTCGTCCCGTCGTCTTGTCGTCCAGAGACGGCTGTCACAGGGGGAAATCCTCCCCCGCTCGCGGCCGCGTCGCGGAATCGGACGGACTTGCGAGCCCTAGTCGGACCTGCGGTCGGCGCAAAGGCGGAAGGAATCCGACCTACAAGAGCGCCAGGAACTCCTCTTCGGTGATGATTTTCGTTCCGAGCTGCTGGGCCTTCTTGTTCTTGCTGCTGCCCGACCCGGGGTCGTTGGTCACGAGATAGGTGAGCCCCTTCGCCACCGAGGTCCGAACCTCATATCCGGCGGCCTCGGCCCGCTTGGACGCCTCGGCGCGGGTCATGGTGTTCAATGCGCCGGTGAAGCACACGGCCCCCTTTGACCCGCCCTGACGGACATTCCCCTCGGCATCCGCAAGCACCATGCCGTGATATCGGGAATCGCGCACGATCTTCTCGACGATGGCGAAGTTCGCGGAGGCGCATGCCAGGAAGGCGTCCATCGTCTTCTGCCCGACACCCTCCGGGAAGGAGTCCGGGGGCACACGGCCATCCTGAAGATTCCGATACCCGTAATGGCCGATGATCTTCCTCAGCGTGATTTCCGCAAGGTCCTTGAACGGAAGCGCCTTGAAAAGATCGACATTGGACGCGCCCATGACGCAGCGGGATATCTCCTTCTCGAAATAGACCTCCATCTTGTACTTCGGGTTGCCGCGGAAGCCGAGCAGCTTGTCGAAGCTGTCGATGCCCCAGGCCTCCAGGGACTTGCGGCTCACGCGCTTGATGCCGATGTTGGCGAGGAATGTGAGAACCCTCTCGTAACCGCGGGAGGGGCAGCCCTCGTTGGGGCAGCGTATGTCGCAGCCGTCGCGGACCACGTGTGTTCCGCAGACGGGGCACACCTTGGGAGGTCGGATGGGGGTGGTCTTGCCGCCTGCGAGGACGCGTGTGATTTTCGGGATGATGTCGCCGGACTTCACGATCTCGACGGTGCTGCCTATGCCGATGTCCATCTGCCGGATCCAGTCGACGTTGTTCAGCGTCACCCGGGAAATGGTGCTGCCGCCAATGTCGACCGGCTCGATGGTCGCCACCGGGCTCATCCGGCCGTCCTTGCTTGGCTCGCCCCATTCGATGCCGGTAATCCTGGACTGGGATACGAGCTGATTCAGCTTGAAGGCGACCTGCGCCTGGGGGCGGTAGCGGTTCTCCGCCTTGTACAGCGGCGAGGAAAGCACCAGCCCGTCCGTTGGATAACCGAAGTCCCGCTCGGCTAGCTCCGTCAACTGGCCGACGAGGCCGGCGGGCACAGGATCGAGGCCGATTTCGGTATTCCAGGCCACGTCGAATCCGAGGGCGGCGAGGCGGGAGAACTGCTCGCCCTTGGCGAGCGCGCCTCCCATGATTTCATAGGCGACGAAGGAAATGTGCCTGAGAAGGGCAGGCTCGGCGGTCTTCTGGCTCATGATTCCCGCGCAGGCGTTGCGGGGGTTGGCGAACGGTCCGGCGATGGCGGCGAAGTCGGCGTCCTTGATGACCAGTTCCCCGCGAATGTCCAACGGCCCCCCGCGGTTCGGGACCGTGCCGGGAACGCCGTTCCCGATGAGCTTCACCTTGTCCGTGATGTCCATGCCCGCATAGCCGTCGCCGCGCGTCGTGGCGCTGGCCAGCTTGCCCTTCTCGTAATGGAGTCGGCAGCTGATGCCGTCGATCTTGGCGCTGACCGAAAGCACGGGATTCATCGGAAGCACCCGGGAGGAAATCCAGGAAAGGAGCTTGGCCGGCTCCTCGGCCTTCATCTTGTCCAGCGACCCCATGACGAAGGGGTGGCTGACCTTGCCGGTCTCCTCGTGGAGGCTGTCGCGGAACGCCGAATACTCTTCGGGCGACACCGTCTTCTCGTAGGCCTCGCAAAGGTCGTCGAAGGCCTGGTCGGTCATGATGGGCCTGCCAATGCGATAGGCCTTGTTCGCCTCGATGATCTGCTCTCGGATCGTCATGGAAACTCCTTCCGCTACGTTCTTTCAAGGGCAACCACCATGATCCCCTCACCATTGTGCAGTATACGGGAAACCGGTTGGAAAATCAAGGAAAACAATAGAAATCCATTGCGCGGCGCGGGACGCGCTGCGGGACCGGGCGGACTTGCCCTACGAAACGACCCAGCGGCCGTTGCGCTCTTCGCGGATTTCGTCGAGGCGGACGAGGCCGTCCGGGCCGAGGACGAAGGTCGCCTCGGCGTCCCGGTATCCGCGATGGAGCGTGAGTTCGATCGCCGGGACGCCGTCCGTGCGATAGGCCGTCACGTCCAGGAGCTTGACTCCCGGCTCGGTGCACGTCCACTCGAAGGTCTCGCCGGTCGCGCGCCGGACGATCCGCACGACGGTCATGTCCTCCGCCTTTGCGAGTTCTTCGTCGCGGGTGTCCTTCGCCTCGACGGCGCCGGGGCTCTTGCCGTTCACGGAAACCTCGAAGGCGTCCGGCCGGTCGCGCGCCCGCATGTCCCGCCAGGCCAGCCCCCACGCCGTTTCCGCGTCGGGGTCGCAGCCGTGCGCGAGGAGCGTGTTTTCGATCCGGGATCCCCAACCGTTGTAGAGGGCGTACCAGAGCAGGTTGCGCCCGAGGGCGTCGACGCAGGACTTCAGGATACCGGGTTTCTTCTCCTCGGCCCGTTCCAGCCAGGCGGCCGCCTCCTTCGCCTCCCAGTTCGCGCAGACGAAGAAGAGCATCCGGCGTTCGTCGAGCAGCTCCTTCGTCTTTTCGTCGTTCGCGAGCAGCCATTCCAGGGTCTTCGTCCGGTGGAGGGCCAGGACGACGGCGAGCACGCGCGCGTCGACGCGCCGGCCGGACACTGCGAGCCGCATCGCCAGCTGCGCGGGGGCGTCGGCCTCGATCGCCTTCTTCAGCTTCGGGTCGAGCCGTACCTTGTCCGCGTCCACGTCGTCGGAGTATTCGGATCGCGCCACGCTCTTGAAGAAGGCGGAATCGGTGCAGCGCGCCTCCGCGCCGCCGGGGCCGCCGTTCTCGGCCGCCCAGCGGCGGCCGCAGCGGGTGTCGAGAAACGCGAGGGGGACGTCGCGCGCCTCGACGGGCGGAAGCCCGGCGAAGGGGCCGAACTCGTGCCGGTGCCCCTCGCCGTCGGCCAGGCGCAGCAGCCGTGCGCGCGTCGGCTTCGGGAGGTCCCGGTCGAGGATGGCGTCGGCGAGGATCCGCTCGCGCAGGCCGAAGGGGCGCGCGAGCGATTCGGGCTCGTAGTCCATCGCGAGGAGGGCGGCGATTCCCCGGTCCGGGTCCGACCGGAGGAGCGCCCGGATACCGTCGCCGTCGGACGGCACCGGCTTCGCCCCGGGCGCGGCGGCCGGCGCGAAGAGCGGCGCCGCCTCGCGGCGCTTCCAGCGCGGCGGGCGCGACGGGACGGCGGCGCTTCCGGGCGCGGCGGGCCGGGCGGCGTCCTCCGCGACCGCCTCGGCGAGGTCCGCCCACGAGAACCCGTAGCGGCACTTGCGGCCGGGCTTCGCGCCGGCCCGCTGGATCAGGTCGAAGAACGCGCGGCCTTCGTCGCCGGCGAGCCATTGCGCCCAGTCCGGCCCGTCGGGCCGGGCGCAGCGCCAGGCCGCGTAGAAGAGGGGCGAGTAGCCGAGCGCGTCGGCGAAGTCCGCCCGGCCGAGCTTCGGCCGGAGCGTCTTCAGGACGAACGCGAGGCGGGCGGCGGACGGGCAGTTCGCGCAGGCGTAGAGGAACATCTCGCGGGCGGGGAAGAGCGGGGAATCCTTCTCCGCGGCCTGCAGGAAGGCGATCGCCGACGCGGTCGACGTCTCCCCGCGCAGGAACCGCTCGGCGTCCGCCCGGGAGGCGGGGCGCCTGGGGGCGGGGTCGTCCAGGACCGGATGGATACGCGAAGAGAAGCAGTCCTCGTCGAGGTTCCGGAAATCCCGGAAGCCGGGGACCCGCTTCGCGACGAGCCGGGCGAGGTAGCCCGCGACGTCCGCCTCCCCGAGGTAGCGCATCCAGACGCGGGCCTTCTCCCTGGGCGGGACCTTGGACGACGGCGCCGTCAGCGCCCCCTCCAGCAGATGGACCGGCGCGCGGCAGCCGCGGACGTATTCCAGGTCGAGGTCGTCGCGGAAGAGCCGCGCGAGCCGCGACGCCGCGAACGGGTGCAGCGCCTGGATCGCCTCCGCGCGATTGTCGCCGGGGTTCTCGCGGTCGGCCTTCAGCTTCGCGTCGTAGTCGGACAGGATTTCATCTGCGTTCAAGTCGTTCTCCTTGCTTGGCGGCCTCGCGTGGCGTGGCGGGGGGCAGACCCCGCCACGCCCGCATC
>OCTW011446513.1_pt1 | contig 10469 bp, 9 predicted proteins | sample 1539671 | NCBI WGS metagenome assembly OCTW01 (sample SAMN02144230, study PRJEB22623) | gut metagenome | biome: sheep rumen | host: Ovis aries | place: New Zealand
ACCTTTGGTATGGATTCTTTCTAGAGGGAGATCATATCCTCGGCTCTAATTGTAGGAAAAACAATCCTTGATTCAGAAGACCATTTCCAATCCGCCCCTTTCGCATTTCTTTGTCATTACCGGAATTCGCGGATCCGGCAAAACCGTTTTGCTGACGGGATTATCTAGCTATTTCGATGCGCAAAGCGACTATATCGTCATTGAGTTGAATCCAGAGGACGATCTCCGCGAATCCCTCGCAGCCAAACTCTATAGCAAATGCCTCATCAAGCGCTTCTTTACCGAAAAGAGCTTCTCGTTCTCTTTCTCGGGCGTGACTTTTTCCATCTCCGGGAAAAACCCCGTCTTCAACATCGATGATTTGCTTGACAAAATGTTCGCTGCGCTGACGAAGCAGGGGAAGAAAGTCATCGTTTTGATTGATGAGGTCACGAATAATTCTTATTTGAAGCAGTTCGCGCTTTCCGCGCAGATTCTTATTAGAAACAATCATGAACTCTATGTGGTGATGACGAGTCTCTATGAGAACATTTCCGCGATTGAGAATGAGAATAAGCTAACGTTTTTGATTCGCGCCCCGCGCATTTATCTCTCTAGTCTCAACCTCTCCTCCATCGCGAACTCATATCAGGAAATCATGAATCTAAGTCGTGAAAAGGCGGTTGAATATGCGAAGATAACAAAAGGATATGCTTTCGCGTTTCAACTCCTGGGGTATCTTCTTTTCCAAAGCGAGGATCGAGAAATCACGGCTGCATTGCTGAATGAATTCGATCAATATTTAGAGGAATACGTATACCGCAAAGTCTGGTCCAGCTTATCCCCTATGGAGCAAAGTATCCTTCAGCTTTTTGATACGAACGAAGCCATATCTGTTTCGGACATCCTCGAAAAGAGTGGCCTCAAAAAGGAGTATTTCTCAAAATATCGCGATCGCTTGATGAAAAAAGGCGTCTTGATCTCGCCTTCTAGAGGGCAATTGATGTTCGCCCTTCCTCGTTTCAAGGAATATATCGAGTCAAGATTTTGATTTCGGCGATGGCATTTCGAACCGTCGCACCATAGATAAATAAATGTTATTCTTTCTTAACTTTCTTTCGATTTCAGGCTTCTTTTCGGAATTTCTTATTTTATGCTCACGCGCATACGTTCTTTCGCCCTTCACGTGCGTGTGAAATGTGTTTGAAGTGAATCCCCAATGACCTTAAAATATTCGCATATATCTGTTCATACAGGTAGGAGGTTATTCTATGGCCATTAAGCCAGAAGTCATCAAAGGCGTCGAAGAAATCTGCGACTCCTATGCAAAAGAGCCATCTCCTCTGATGATGATCCTTTCCGCGATTCAAAAGAAGTATGGGTATATTCCTCTTGAGATCCAGAAGATCGTCTCCGAGAAGACCGGCATTCCTGTCGCCGAGATCTACGGCGTCGTCACGTTCTACTCGTTCTTCTCCCTCGAGCCAAAGGGAAAATACGTCATCGGCATCTGCCTCGGAACCGCTTGCTATGTCAAGAATTCCCAGCAGGTCCTCGACAAATTCTCGGCTGCGTTAGGCGGTATCGAGCCAGGGCAGACCACCCCAGATGGACTCTTCACCATCGAAGCGGTCCGTTGCATCGGCGCCTGCGCTCTTGCGCCGGCCATGTCCATCAACGGCAAAGTGTATTCCAAGGTCACCCCTGACCAAGTGGGCAAGATCATCGATGAATACCGTCAAAAGGAACAAGGAGCTTAATCGACATGGAAAAACTCGTATCCGCAGCTGTGCTTGAACAAAACATCGCTGCTTGTACCAAAGATCTCGCGGCCAAAATCGACGGCACCAATGGAAAGCGCGCGATCGTCGTCTGCGGCGGCACCGGCTGCATCGCTAACGACTCCGTCAACATCCAAGCTGAAATCGAACGTTTGGTCAAAGAGAATCATCTTGAAGACAAAGTCACCGTCAATCACGTCGGTTGCTTCGGCTTCTGCTCTCAGGGCCCATTCGTCAAGATCTTCCCAGAAGACACCCTATACCGTGCGGTCAAAGTCTCCGATGTCAAACAAATCATCGAAGACGACATCATGGGTGGCAAGATCTGCGAGAACCTTCTCTATGTTGACCCTGTCACCAAAGACAAAGTCGCCCGTCAAGAAGATATCAACTTCTATAAGAAACAAGTTCGTATCGCCCTTCACGGCTGCTCCCTTATCAATCCGGATTTCTTAGAAGAATCCTTAGGCTACAAAGGTTTCCAAGGTCTCAAGAAAGCCCTCACCCAGATGACCCCTCAGGAAGTCATCAATGAGGTTCTTGCCTCTGGCATCCGCGGCCGTGGCGGCGGCGGCTTCCCAACCGGAAGAAAATGGCAATTCGCCGCCAACGTCAAAGCCGATCAGAAATACATCGTCTGCAATGGTGACGAAGGCGACCCGGGCGCATTCATGGATCGTTCCATCCTTGAAGGCAACCCATTCCAAGTCATCGAAGGCATGATGATCGCCGGCTATGCATTCGGCGCTTCCGAAGGTTACTTCTATGTTCGTGCCGAATATCCTGTCGCGGTTGAGCGTCTCCAGCGCGCGATCGCCGATATGGAAGCGGTTGGCCTCCTTGGCGACCATATCCTTGGCACCGACTTCTCCTTCCGCGCCCACCTCCGTCTTGGCGCTGGCGCGTTCGTCTGCGGCGAAGAAACCGCGCTTCTTAATTCCATCGAGGGCAAGCGCGGCATGCCACGCCCACGCCCACCATTCCCCGCCATCAAAGGACTTTGGGGCAAGCCAACCTGCGTCAATAACGTTGAGACCCTTGCCCAAATCCCATATATCCTCCGCGAAGGCGCAGCAGCTTATGCTGCTTATGGAACCGAAGGCTCCAAGGGCACCAAGGTCTTCGCTCTTGGCGGCAAGATCAACAACGTCGGTCTTGTCGAAGTCCCAATGGGAACCACCCTCCGTACCCTTATCTATGATATCGGCGGCGGCATCCCTGGCGGAAAGAAGTTCAAAGCCATCCAGACCGGCGGTCCTTCCGGCGGCTGCTTGACCGAGAAAGATCTCGATACCCCAATCGACTACGATACCTTAGTCGCCCGCGGATCCATGATGGGTTCTGGCGGTGCGATCGTCATGGACGAAGATAACTGCGCGGTTGACGTCGCTCACTTCTACATGTCCTTCATCTGCGATGAGAGCTGCGGCAAATGCTCTCCATGCCGTATCGGCACGAAGCGTCTTTATGAGATGCTCACCGATGTCGTCGAAGGCAGAGGAACTCTCGACACCCTCCGCGACATGAAAGATCTCGCTGAGATCATCAAAGCCGGATCGCTCTGCGCCCTTGGCCAGACCGCGGCGAACCCAATCCTCTCCACCATGAACAACTTCCATGAGGAATATGTTGCTCACGTCACCGAGAAGAAGTGCCCAGCCCATGTCTGCAAATCCTTGATGTCTTATAAGATCGTCAAAGAGAAATGCGTTGGCTGCACCCTCTGCGCTCGTAACTGCCCAGTCTCTTGCATCCACGCCACCGACGTTGTTGCCAAGCCAATGGTCCCAGGCAAACCGACTCTCCCAGGCAAATTCGCTCATGAGATCGATCAGAGCAAGTGCATCAAGTGCGGTTCTTGCATCTCCGGCTGCCGCTTCGGCGCCATCATCAAGGAATAAGGAGGAGACAAAATGGAAAACGTTGAAATGATCAATATCAATATCGAAGGAAAAGTCTACTCCGTTCCTAAGAACATGACCGTCCTTGAGGCGGCAAGAAGCGTTGGCTTCAATATCCCGACCCTCTGCTACTGGAAAAATGGACAGAACTCCTTAGCCAGCTGCCGTGTCTGCTTGGTCGAAATCTGCACCGAAAGAGGTGGCAGGCTCTTCGCCTCCTGCGTCTATCCTGTCGCAGATATCCCAGCCGAAAAGGGATTCGTCGTCAGAATCTCCTCCCCGAAAGCCGTCGCAGCCCGCCGTGCCTCGGTCGAACTCTTGCTCTCCAACCATTCCAAGGATTGCCAATCCTGCGTCAAAAACGGCAAATGCGAGCTTCTCAATGTCGCTCAAATCACCGGTGCGCGCGATAACAAATTCCTCGGTGCGAAGACCCCAACCACCTATGACGAATGCGCCCCTGGCATCGTTCGCGATACCAGCAAGTGCATCCTCTGCGGCCGTTGCATCGAACGCTGCAAAGAAGCCCAAGGCATTGGTATCCTTGGCTTTGAGAAGCGTGGATTCAACACCATCGTCGGCCCAGCCGCCAATCGCTCCTTCGCCGATGTCCCATGCATCCAATGCGGTCAATGCATTGAGGTCTGCCCAACTGGTGCGCTCTCCGAAAAGAGAGAAATCAGCAAAGTCGACGAAGCGATGCTCGCTGGCAAATATGTCGTCGTGCAAACCGCTCCGGCCGTCCGCGCCGCCATCGCCGAAGAATTCGGCCACAAGATTGGCGAGCAAAACGGAACCGGCAGAATGGTCGCCGCGCTCCATCGCTTAGGCTTCAACCGTGTCTTCGACGTCAACTTCGGCGCCGACCTCACCATCATGGAAGAAGCCCAAGAGCTCATCAACCGTATCACCAACAAGGGTGTTCTCCCACAGATCACCTCTTGCTCTCCGGGCTGGATCAACTACATGGAATTCTTCTACAGTGATCTCATCCCGAACGTCTCTACCTGCAAATCCCCACACGAAATGCAGGGTGCGATTACCAAGAGCTACTTCGCCAAAGCGCATAACCTTGATCCAAAAGACATCTTCGTTGTTTCGATCATGCCATGCACCGCGAAGAAATATGAAGCGGGCCGCCCACAAAACGCGGCTGTTGAAAAGCTCCCGGATGTCGATGCTGTCTTAACCACTCGCGAACTCGCCGACATGATCAAGCGTGCTGGTATCCTCTGGGATGAACTTCCAGAAGAAGAGTTCGATCAAGATCTCCTTGGCCAATACTCTGGCGCAGGCGTCATCTTCGGTGTTACCGGCGGTGTTATGGAAGCGGCTCTCCGTACCGCTTATCACACCTTGACCGGTGAAGAATACGGCCCAATCGAATTCCACGAAGTCCGTGGCTTAGAAGCCGTCAAAGAAGCTGAAATCGATATCAAAGGCACCAAAGTCAAAGTCGCGGTCACTTCTGGCATGAAGAACGCCAAGAAGCTCCTCGATGACATTCGTGCTGGCAAATCCGATTACGCCTTCATCGAAATCATGGGCTGCCCAGGTGGCTGCATCAATGGTGGCGGACAACCATTCGTCAAGCCATCCATGCAGACCAACGAAGGACCAGACATCTTGGATACCTATCGTCAGAAGAGAGCTGATATTCTCTACACGATCGATGAGAAGATGACCCTCCGTCAGTCTCACAACAACCCAGACATCATCAAGCTCTACAAGGAATGCCTTGGCGAGCCATGCAGTGAACTCTCTGAGGAGTTGCTCCACACCTCTTACGTTGCTGATCGTCCAGTTTTTAAGAACTAAGCAACCGAAACCCATAACGAATAGCGGCCTCCTAGCGGGGCCGCTTTCCTTCCTTTTGCGATTCTTATCAAAAATTCGTGAAATCTACAGCAAAACCAGCTTATTTTTCTGTAATTCCCTGCAGATTTGCGATATTTTTCTATCTTTGATAAGTTCTCTGATACTCCAGCAAGTGGCGGGTTCAACAATGATAAAACATGTTTTCGCTGGACGCTCAAGGACCTCCAGGAGTCATCATTAGTTGCTGTTGGACATAGCGGCGGCAACCTCTTTGCTCACTCCTTACAAAGGACTTATTTTGCCTACGTTAGTCAACTAAAAAAGTTTTCACTCAAGCGGTCACCTAAGATTTGAGATGAAAAATTGGGTCTAAAATCCCTTTATTTCATATGCTTATTTTTCTTAAAAGAAGCATGCACGGCCCCGCTAATTGCATCCTCGATTTTGCAATTAATCAATACACGTACCCCCTCAATTGTGCTTCTGCCGGGTGAACAGACCTGTTCGCAAAGCGCTTTGAAAGAGGCCTTAGCTAAAGCCACACTTCCTTCCGCGGTTGCTAGGACCGCTTTGGTCGATTTTAGCCCAATGCTTTGACCTGCCTCTACTAAGGCATTGAGGAAATAATCAATGAAGGCCGGGCTAGAGCCTGAGATAACGGAACAGGCATCCATTTTATCTTCTTTAATCTTTAATCTTTTTGACGGTTCCCATCGCGGATAAAATGGCTTGTTATTTTTGAAACGATAAAACAGCAAGGAAAAACATGTGGAAGATTGTACGCTTTTTCAAAGACGAATCGCCCAATAGCGACTATAATAGGTCACGGATTATATATCCGTGATTTTTATGGCTTATCGACATTTCTTCTTCGATTTAGATGGCACTTTGCTAGATACCATCGCGGATATCGCGAATGCGATTTCCGATGCTTTGGCCAAGCGAGGCTTTCAACGTCGATATGACCGTGAAAGCGCGAAGGCCTTAATTGGCAATGGCGCGGATGCTTTGCTTCATCGTGCCTTGGTTGGCTTTAGTGAGGATCCTCAAGAATTCGAGGCTCTTAAAAAGGAGTATTTGCCGTTATATAAAGCTTACCAAGGTAGAGACTGCGACCCATTCCCAGGGCTTCCAGAAACCTTGCTTGAATTAGCTCAAAAAGGCGTGGATTTCTCGATTGTCACCAATAAGCCAGATGAGCTTTCAAAAATCATAATTTCCAAAAAACTGCCGCAAATCCCATTTCGTTTTATCCTTGGCCACATAGAAGGCAACCCTGTAAAGCCGAATCCATATCTTGTTGAAAAGATCTTGAAAGAAACGGGATGGAAGAAAGAAGAATGCCTCTTCATTGGCGATTCTTATGTGGATTTAGAAACCGGTAAAAACGCGGGATTAAAAAGTGCGTTATGTACTTGGGGATATGATCTTCATTATGACGACCTCAAAAAGGTTGCCGATCATATCCTGAATCAACCTCGAGATCTTTTAGATCTCATCTAACTACGAAAGGAAATATGGTACTATTTGTGTATGAAACCGATCCGTCTTTATAACTCACTTGGCAATCAATTAGAAGAATTCAAACCCCTTGTGGAAGGCAAGGTATCTTTTTATGTCTGCGGTCCGACCGTTTATAACGATCCTCATATCGGCAACTTCCGCCCGGTCATCGTTTTTGATGCTTGGAGAAGATTATTCATTGCCGCTGGATACGATGTTACGTTTGTTTCCAATTACACCGACGTAGATGACAAAATCATCAATCGCGCGAAAGAACTTGGCATTTCCGAGAAAGAATTGACCGAATCCGTCATCAAATCCTTCCGTGGACTAGTGGATGAAGTTGGCTCTTTGCAACCGGATATCACTCCAAAGCCGACCGTATACATGGAGAAGATGATCGATTATATTGATGATCTTGTCAAAGAAGGCAAAGCTTATGAATCCAATGGCGATGTCTATTTCTCAGTTACCAATATCCCCGATTACGGCTGCCTTTCTGGTAACACCGTCGAATCGCTTAATAGCGGCGCTCGCATCGAGGTGAATTCCCAAAAGAAATCCCCGATTGATTTCGCATTATGGAAAAAGACCAGCGATGACGGCATCAAATGGAATTCTCCTTGGGGAGAAGGAAGACCTGGCTGGCATACCGAATGCTGCGTCATGATTAATTCCATTTTCAAAGAGCAAAACGGTTATATCGATATTCATGGCGGAGGCTTCGACTTGAAATTCCCTCACCACGAAAACGAAATCGCACAGGCTGAGGCTCATAACGAACATCATTTGGCCAAATATTGGCTCCATAATGGTTTCATCAACATTGATAACGAGAAGATGAGCAAATCTTTAGGCAATGTTATCCTTGCTAAAGATGTCATCGCGAAATTCGGTGGCATGCCGTTCCGCCTCATGGTGCTAAATACCCATTATCGTGCGCCTCTTACATTCACCGAAGCCACGATCGAGGAAGCAAAGAAGAACTTCGAACGCATCCAGATGGCGTTCAAGCAAGCGACCGTCACGTTGCAATTAAACGGCGTTGACCCGAAGACATTATCTTCTTCGAAGGACGATGCGTTCTTCGATGAACTTTGCAATGACTTGAATACCCCGAATGCAATCACCGAGCTTTATAGCCAAATCAAGGTGCTCAATCAAACGCTTCGCACCCGTCCTTTGAATTTGGACGCCTTAAAAGAATGCGTTGGAAAGCTCAATGACTATTTCTATGTCCTTGGCTTGAATGTTCGTTATCCAGTGCTGAGTGACGATGACAAGAAGCTTTATCAAGAATATAACGACGCGAAAGCAAATAAGGATTTCGCGACCAGTGATGTGCTTCGCGCAAAGTTGATTGAAAAAGGCATTTTATAAAAATATTTCACGAATTTAATTGAAATCTGCAGAGATTTTAGGATTTTGAAAGGAGACGGTATGGACATTCGCGACAAAGATGGCATTCTTATGGTCAGACGCAACGCAGTCGCTGAGAGCATTCATTGCAAAAGAGCTTTACATGTCTATGCCGATGAAAAGCATGCGAAGGACAAACTCATCGACGAAGCAAAATCCTTTGGCATACCTGTAACCATATTGCCTGGCGAAAAGATCAATCAATTGGCTAAGAATCAACCCCATCAAGGGATTCTTTGCACCTGCAAAAAGATCGAGACGATTTCACTTAGAAACCTTATCGATGAAGCAGATCAAAGCGATCACCCTTTAATCCTCATTCTAGATGGCATAGAAGATCCACACAATCTAGGCGCCATCTTACGATCCTGCGACGCATTTCGAGTCGGTGGGGTCGTTATCAAAACACATGGTAACGCTCCCCTTAATTCGACTGTAGCTAATATTTCCACCGGAGCCATTCATTATGTGAAGGTTTCTGAAGTGCCCAACTTGAACCAAGCGATTGGTGTTCTAAAAGAGAATGGCTATTGGATCGTCTCAAGCGAAGGCACTGCGAAAATGAATTATCAGCAAGTCGATTATGATAGAAAGCTCGCGATTGTCGTAGGTTCGGAAGGATTTGGCATCTCTAGATTAGTGTTAAAGAATTCTGATTATATTGTGAAAATCCCGATGCAGGGCCACGTGAATTCCCTGAATGCGTCGGTGGCCGCAGGACTCATGCTCGGCTATGCAAGAGCGGTCCAATGGCCAAATAAATAAGATCAAATGAAAATCAACGAACATACTGGTGCTGAAAGCGGCACCAAATTTCGTCGTGACTTGAGCGACGAAGATCTTTTCCGCGTGCGCAAATCTGATAAGGCCTATGCGGAGAATGAGCTCTGCCGGAGATATATCACGTTTCGACATTTCTACTTGAAATTCATCATGCAGAGTGTCGGGATGTATTTGGATGAATTATCGATGACAGACGCCTTCATGGTCGCGCTTGCTGTTTCCGTAAGGAAGTTTAAGCCCGATGAGCATTGCCTCTTCAAAACCTATTTTGTCAACGTGCTACGCCATGAATTGCTGAAAGAGTGCAAGACGTATGGTGAGAAGAGATCGATCTTGTCGCTTGAATGCAACTTGCGAAACGATGGAGAGAACGAGTTTTGCTTGTGTGATGTTGTTCCAACCGCCGAGACGCCGGTATCCTCTCCCAAACTCTATTTAGGCTTCGTTGAAATTGAAGAAGCGATTCGAAGTCTAAGAAGAGAACAACAATGGATTGCTAGAGGCGTAGTGAAATACCTTTCCTCTGGTTCCACGTTGCGAAAAGCGGCCGAGCAAATGAATGTCACTTATTCTAGAGCGAGGTATACCATGGATATGCTGGCTTATGAGCTCAAGAAACGCGGCATCACTCTATAACCTTACATATTAATATTATCAAACCTTTATATCGGCTATCCGCCGATGCCAATTTGGCGAAAGAAATAGTCTCCCAATTTCGGGAGACTTTTCAAAAATAAATGACTTTTGCAGCGATTTTCAAATTTATTTAGGCAAAATATACTTGAATCCATCCAGTTTTTGCAAGAAATGAACGGGGATGCAAATGATTAAGAATAACGCCCATGGCATAAGTAGTCGGTAAGCAAGATTTGTGATGTCCCACTTAAAAAGGTCTAGGGCGATGTATTCCAGGATGTATTGATGAATCATATAGATTGTCAAAGTCGTCGTGGTTGCAAACATGATGACTTTGGAGAACCATTTCACTTTCATGACACGTTCACCTAGATAACGAATGCCAAGGAAGACTGCTACCGAATAAACGATACACGGGGCGTTCAAATATCCTTTGTAGGTCCCAATCATTTGGTCTGCTTCCATGGAAAGGGTGTAAGTCATGTAGATATGGAGGAATAACCCACCGAGCCCAACGATATAGATGCTTAATCTAAATGGCAACTTGAATTTGTAATGAGCGACAAGGTAGCCCATCGGTATGTAGATGAGATAACCGTTAAGCAACGCAACGGAGATGGAGCCAGGCATGCCCCATCCGAATATCGTG
>OCTW011574325.1_pt1 | contig 10469 bp, 9 predicted proteins | sample 1539671 | NCBI WGS metagenome assembly OCTW01 (sample SAMN02144230, study PRJEB22623) | gut metagenome | biome: sheep rumen | host: Ovis aries | place: New Zealand
AGAACAGCATCCACTCTTTGAGCGCGATGGTGCAGATCTCTATTGTGCAGTACCTATCAGTATTGCTCAGGCTGCTCTTGGCTGCGAAATTACAATTACAGCCCTCGACGGTAAAAAACTTTCTATTAAAATTCCTGATGGAACAGCAAGCGGAAAGCTTTTGCGTATAAAAGGCGAGGGGGTACCAATTTCCGGTTCAGCACGCAAGGGCGATTTGTACGTAAAAATCATGGTTCAGGTTCCAACTCATCTTTCAAGCAAGCAGAAAGAGCTGCTTAAGCAGTACATGGATCTGGAAAATCCGCCAAAGGAACCAAGTTTATTGAATCTTTCTAAACTTTCAGATTAATAGATTGCCACGTCGCTAACGCTCCTCGCAATGACGTCATTGCAAGTTTGTAAAACGGCTAAAAGCTAATAGCTAATAGCTTTTAGCCAAACCCCTATAACCTAGAACCTAATACCTATTACCTAAATTATTGAACTTTTTTCCCATTTTTTCCGATAATATGTTAGAATAGTAGTAGTCTATTTAAAATATTTTAGTTGGAAATTAGGGGTAATCATGTACAAAACCAGGAAAAGAGTTGTTTTAATCTCTATAAATGTTTTGACTATTGTGAGCTTTATTGGAGCCTGCCTTCTGCTTTTACCGCAGAAAACTAGTGAAGGATTTTCTTGGGTAACGCTTTTAGTTGCGTTTTTAGTTTTTCTTGCAACCGTTTTCTGGGGAAACCGTTTCCGTTCTTTCCTTATGGCAAAGGTTCGAAAAGATACCCTGGAAACCGGAGAGACTGTTATTCTCAACGACTTTATTGATCGTCTTCGTTTCTGCTATTCCCTGGATGATTTCTATGTCGTAATTGGTGATGTTCTTGAAAAACAGGGAGATTGTTCTGTTCTTCTTGTTGACCGTACAAAAAACTACATTCTTTATAACAGCCCTAACCGAACTTCTACCTCTGAAACTGTAAGAAATAAGCTGGATCAGCACTTTACTGAGTCCTGGCCGGATGGTTTTTACTTCTTTGACCGCCATATTGGTGTAACTACAAATTACCGAAAGGCTCGCGGTTTCTTTATGTGCTGCGACGGCTATCATCTTTATGTATTCTGCCGTTATACAAGACTTTTTGATCTGGATGTATATAAGAGACTTTTTGAAGAGTACAAGCGTTTTGTAACCCGTTCACGAACAATTACAACTCTTTCTGAAATTTCTGCTACAACAAAGGAATGGGAACAGCTTGCCGAAACCCAGCAGTCCTTCCTCCCTCAGAAGATTCCTAATATTCCAAAGCTCAAGATTGCGACTTACTTCCGTCCGCTTGTAAACGTATCGGGTGACTATTTCTCAATTCTTCCAATTGATGCTTCAAAGACTCTGCTTATGCTTGGAGACGTTTCCGGTAAGGGACTTCCTGCTGCCCTTATCATGGGTTTGGTAATGAACACTGTAAAGATTATCGAAGACAAGGAAGATCTTGTTGGTGTGCTTCACGCTATTGATAAGGCTATTAAGGGAATGCACCTTCAGGATAAGTATACTGTATTGTTTCTTAGTATTGTTGATACAGAAAAAATGCGTATCCGCTATATCAATGCTTCAATGTCTGATCCGATTATTCTTTCTCCTTCTCCAGATGGCTACCGAATCAAACCTCTTACCTCAAATGCCTCTCTTGTAGGTATTCTTGATATGGGTGATGTTACAGTTGCGGAAAAGCGTCTCTTCCGCGGAGACACCATTTTGATGGCAACTGACGGTGTATCTGAAGTTATGGATGATAGTGGTGTAGAGTTGGGAGATACAGATATCTATAAAAAGACTTTGATGGCCGGTGCCGCTAAGGAACCTCAGCAGATGGTTGATGATATTGTAGACTTAATCTGGAAATACAACGGCGATAAAAAGCTTCATGATGACGTTACAATGATGATTGCCAAGGTAGGATACTAATATGATTTATATAATTCTTAATGTTATTTGTACACTTTTTATCATCTTCTTTACTCATCTTATTGACCGTAGAACCAAAACAGATAATCTGGGAGCTTCTTCCTTTTCTGTTGCCATGCTTGTAACAACAATTGAGTCAATTTTCTTTGTGCTTGTTCTTATAATGCGTTACTGCAATTTTGAGGCTCTGATTGTTCCTGTTATGAGAATCTGTCTTTCCCTGGACGGTATTTCCTTTGTAATTGTCGGTTTCGGCATTTTTGAAATTGGCAGACCAAAAAAACTTCTTGTAACATCCTTAATCAAATATGCTCTTATTATTTTTGCTGTGATTGTTTCCTTTATAATGCTTGGTCACGGAGAAAACAATGTTATAGATGTTACCTTTGAGCAGGGTATTGTTATTGGATCAAGTTACCTTATTCCGGAACCAGCACGAACTTTCTTCCCTCTGAACTGGAATAATCTTTATATCTATCTTTACCGCTATATTATTCCAATAACAGGTTTACTTTTCCTTATCATTCTTCAGGAAGAAAAAAATGCTACTCAGCTTGAAAAGTATCAGACTTCGGTTATGACTGAAGGTGTGCTTTTGATGTGGGCAATTAATCTTGCAATTAAATTTATTGCCGCAAGTGAACCTGCCTTCTCGCTTTTGTACCTCTACTCATATCTCTTTATGTACGTTGTTTTCTATATGGCTCTGACAAAGATTTCAGTTCCATCTGGAAAAGCAATGTTCGTAAGCCTCTTTAAGTCTCTGGTATCATATCTCATTCCGGCAATTGTTGTTGGTGTGCTTACTATGATTTTCCAGCCTTTAAATGCTGAATATTCTTCAACCTTTATTATTGAGTTTATCTTATATTCTGTTGCGGCTGTTCTCTTCTCTCTATGGATCAGTTCTGTACTTTCTACTTCTTCTAAGCTTTATACCGCAGATTACGAAGCTTCACTTGAAAAGGATCTTGCCCGCATAGACTATAGAGAAGCGGAAATGGATCAGATTACCGCAAAGATGTTTGAAATTATGCGCCGCAACGTAGAAGCCTCTTCTATGTCGGTTTACATTCTTTCCGGTCAGAACGAGCTTGATGTTGCTTACTCTTCAAATAATATGGATGTTAAGATTCCGTTGAATAATCCTATGTTCGATATTCTTCTTAATATCAACAAGAGTATTGTTGTTCAGAGTCAGATAGAAAAAGAACATGATATTTCTGCTGCTCAAAAGGAGCTTACTGATTTCTTTAAGCTTACAAAATCTGATGCCCTCTTTATTTTGAACGAAGGTCATAACATCTTTGGTATTATCACTCTTGGAAAGAAGGCGAGTGGAGATCACTACAAAGAATATGACTACAACGTATTTGTAAAGCTTTATTCTTACTTCTTCGTATTCGGTTACTACATGCGTAACATTTCAAACAAAGATGTTATCTCTGTCGTAAACCGCGAAATTAAGATGTCTTCTCAGATCATTACTTCCATTCAGGAAAACATTGATCATGTAAAGAATACCAAAGTTGATATCGGATACCTCATGGTTCCTGCCCACAACATTGGTGGTGAATTCGTAGATATGATTCGTCTTACAGAAAGCCGACACCTCTTTGTAGTAGGAGACCTTTCTGGTAAGGGTATTGCGGCTTCTATGAACATGGTCATCTTAAAGTCCATCATCCGTTCTTACCTTGCAGAAGTTCATGACTTTAAGCAGCTGGTTGTAAAGCTTAATACTTTCGTAAGAGACTCTCTTCCAAAGGGAACTATCTTTGCGGGCCTTTTTGCCCTTATTGATTTTAATACCGATACAATGTACTACATCAACTGTGGTGTGCCAGCCCTCATGATGTATACTCAGGTTTATAACAACGTAATTGAGATTCAGGGTTCCGGACATATTCTTGGCTTCGTAAAAGATCTTACACCTTATGTTTCTGTAAAAACTACAAAGCTCAACCATGGTGATATTATAATGGCTTGTACAGATGGCTTGATTCAGTCACACTCACTTCGTGGTGAACAGTTTGGTAAGGAACGAGTTCAGCAGGCTGTGCTTGATAACTCAACTTATCCTGCTCAGCGTATGGCTCAGTTTACCTTTGACGGTCTTTTGAAGTTCATGTCAAAGGAAATGGAAGATGACGTTTCAATTCTCGTAATTAAATACGAGGGCTTACCTGAAGAAGAAAAAGAAGAAGAAAAGCCTGAAGAGAAAGCTCCAGAAACTGCAGAAGCACCGGCAGAAGAGCCTGTTGATTCACAGATGGAGGCTGTTGCGGATGAAACTGTAACTCCGGAATCTGCTGCAGCAGAAATGGCTGCGGCTGCTGAAGAGTCCATAAGTGAAGAAGCGGTAACTGAAGCTGCTGTTACAGAGGAAGTGGCCGCACCTGAGGCTGAATCTGCTGTAGAAGAAGCTCCTGCTGACGAAAAGCCGGCACCTGCTGATGATATGCCGCTTCCGGACGGTTTTGAAATGCCGGATTTAAGTGACCTTGATGAAATGATGAAGGAGGCTGGTTTATAATGGAACAGTTATCAATTGTAGAAAAAGACGGTGCAAACTACCACTTATACGAACTTGAAGGCGCTCTGAATGCCTATACAATCGGTGAATTTCAGAATACCCTGTACGATGCTGTTCACAAGAACAATATAGTACTTGATATGTCTAAGCTTGTAGAGCTTGATCCTGCGGGAATCGGCTTCTTAATGGCAGCTTTTAATGACAGTGAAGATGTTGGAAATAAACTCTACTTTATGTCTATGTCGAATGAGGCAGAAAAGGCAATTTCCGCGACGGGGTTTAAATATCTCTTTAATCTGATTAATAGTGTAACGGAAGTTAACTAAAAGATAAATTGGTTAAATTGACTGCGTTGTAAAAAAATCAGTTTGTGGGACGCAGGCAAAAAGCGATAAGGGGGAACCGCCAGCGGCCGTGCGAGCGTAGCAAGCACGGGTAAGCGAAGGGCGGGGGATACCTTGTCGTTTTTGCCGTCGCTGGGACCCGCAAACTGATTTTTTTTTACTTAACGACGATGTTAACCAATTTATCTTTTACGATAATTACCTTCACAACTTCGTGGCCGTCGGTGAACTTCTTTACTCCATCGCGGGCAAAGGCTGTTTCTTTGAGCTGATCATCTGAGCTGCCAGGTGCTGCTTCGAAGGTGTCGCGTTTTTTGCCGTTTACCATTACAACAATTGTCTTTGCGTCATCCTTAGCGAAGTCCGCATTAACTGTTGGCCATGCAACATAAGCAATAGATTCCTTGTTACCAAGCTTTTCCCAGAGCTCTTCGCCTAGGTGTGGGGCATAAGGTGAGAGAACCTTTACGAAGTCTGACCACATAGCGCGTGGAACTTCCGGAAGCTTTGAGAGCTCGTTGATGAAAATCATCATCTGGCTGATTGCTGTGTTGAAGTTCAGGCTTGCTGTATCATCAGTTACCTTTTTGATTGTCTGGGCAAAGGTCTTGCGGGCAGAAATCAAAGCCTTGTCTTCGAGCTTGCCGTTGATATCGATGTCGCTCATAGGCTTTTCAGAAACAGACCATACCTTTTCAAGGAAGCGGTGAATACCAACGATACCCTGAGTTGCCCATGGCTTAGACATTGTAAGCGGCCCCATGAACATTTCGTACATACGAACAGAGTCTGCACCGTATGCCTTAATTTCATCATCAGGATTTACTACGTTCTTCAAAGACTTAGACATCTTTGCAACAATCTGTTCGAGCTCTTCGCCGGTTGCTTTTTCGTAGTATTTTCCGTCATCGCGCTGTTCAACTTCATCAACTGGAACCAGAGTTTTGTTCTTGCGCTGGAAAGCAAATGAAGTAATCATACCCTGGTTTACAAGGCGCTGGAAAGGTTCTTTTGTGCTTACTACACCAATATCATAAAGCACCTTGTGCCAGAAGCGGGCATAGAGCAAGTGCAATACAGCATGCTCGGCACCACCAATGTAAAGGTCTACAGGCATCCAGTACTTTTCTTTTTCTGGAGCACAGAAAGCCTTGTCGTTGTGTGGGTCCAGGTAGCGCAGGTAGTACCAGCAGCTTCCTCCCCACTGAGGCATTGTGTTTGTTTCGCGCTTTGCAGGCTTTCCGCATTTTGGACACTTGCAGTTTACCCATTCATCAATTGCGGCAAGAGGAGACTCACCGGTTCCTGTTGGCTGATAAGATTTTACCTCAGGAAGCTTCAATGGGAGCTCTTCTTCCGGGACAGGAACTGTTCCGCAGTCAGGACAGTGTACAAGAGGAATTGGTTCACCCCAGTAGCGCTGACGGCTGTATACCCAGTCGCGCAGTTTATAGTTAATAGCCTTGCGGCCGATTTTCTTTTCTTCAAGGAATTCCAGCATCTTAGCAATTGCGTCTGCCTTGTTGAGGCCGTCGAGGAATTCTGAGTTTACGTGGATTCCGTCCTGAGTCCAGGCCTGCTGCTGTACATCAACTTCTGATTTCAAAACTTCGATAATCGGCAGATTGAACTTCTTAGCGAATTCCCAGTCGCGGTCATCGTGAGCAGGTACGGCCATGATTGCACCAGTACCATAAGAAATCAAAACGTAGTCTGCAATCCAGATAGGAATGAGCTTTCCGTTTACAGGGTTTATTGCATAGCTTCCTGAGAATACACCAGTCTTGTCTTTTGCAAGATCTGTACGCTCGAGGTCAGATTTCTTTGCAGCTTCTTCCTGATATTTCTTTACAGCGTCTGCCTGTTCTGGAGTTGTAATTTCCGGAATGATTTTGTGTTCCGGCGAAACTACCATGTAAGTTGCACCGAACAAAGTATCACAGCGGGTAGTGTAAACTGTAAGCTTGTTATCAGTTGGTTTTCCGTCTTTGTCTGCAACAGTAAAGGTAACTTCGGCACCGGTTGATTTTCCAATCCAGTTGTGCTGCATAGCCTTTACGCTTTCCGGCCAGTCAAGACCTTCGAGGTCTGCATCCAGGCGGTCTGCATAATCAGTAATCTTCAAAATCCACTGGCGGATAGTCTTGTGAGTTACTTCTGCACCACAGCGGTCGCACTTTCCGTCTTTTACTTCCTCGTTGGCAAGACCAGTCATACAGGAAGGACACCAGTTGATTGGAGTCTGTGCTTCGTAAGCCAAGCCCCTCTTGTAGAGCTGGAGGAAAATCCACTGTGTCCATTTGTAATAGTCCGGCTCACAGGTAGATACACAGCGGTCCCAGTCGTAGCTGAAGCCGAGCGACTTAATCTGCTGTGTAAAGTGTTCTATGTTTGCGTTAGTTGTTGTCTTTGGATGTGTTCCGGTTTTGATTGCATAGTTTTCTGCAGGAAGACCAAAAGCGTCGTATCCCATAGGATGGAGAACGTTGTATCCATTCATGCGTAGGTAGCGGCAGTAAATATCTGTTGCGGTATAACCTTCCGGATGTCCTACATGCAGGCCGGCTGCACTTGGATACGGGAACATATCTAGGACATACATGCGCTTGTCAGCCGGGAATTTTTCATCCTCAGTTACCTTAAAAGTTTTGTGTTCGTCCCAATACTTCTGCCATTTCGGCTCGATTTCAGAAAACGGATATTTAGACATTAATTACTCCTTGCGAGTTTTCGCTTGCGAAAACTCGATAGTAAAAATTGCAGAATGCAATTTTTACGTACTACCTCTTATAGAAAATAATGCTAATATTATAATGAAAATTCTATATAGTGAAAATATGTGTGGAAAAATAAAATAGGTTTGATTGGCTATGTAAATTATGAATGCCTTGACAATTGTCAAAAATGTAGTATATTGAATATACAAAGAAGGGCACCACAGTAATGTGGCTGAACCTCCGTGAGTCTTTATTAAAGCCTACGCGAAAGATCAGATAGCGTAGGCTTTCTTTTTATCTACTTGCGTTTATTTCTTTTTTTGTCGAGAGCCTTGCGTATAGCATAGACAAACGACGCAACTGTAACAATAGTTGAAACAATCGCACAAAGAAGCATAATGCTTTCGTATCCTGTCATAGCAGGCCTCCTTATTCAATTGAATTCGGAGGTTCAGCCTACCACTACTGTGGTGCATCCAAAGTATAATATAGAATTGCTTAAAAATCAATAAAAAAAATAGCCATGTCCTTGACATATAGCTATTACAGTGTTAATGTAAAATAAACTAATATCAGGAGGTAGGTATGAATACAAATGCCACTGCAGTACCGATTTTTGAGGCAAAAAACAAGCTGCCTTATTTTATTCATCAGGCAGAAGAGAATGGGCCGGTGCGTATTTCACGCCATAATGAAGTTGTAGCCTATATTGTTTCAAAAGTGGATTTTGAAAAATCTGTCGCTCCAAAAGAAAAAAGCCTCGTAGAAAGAATTCAGGAAAGCCGTATTGCCTATGGGCTTGAAGATGATGATTTTGATTTAACCGAATACTACGATAGCATAAGAGAACGTGGTTATTATGGTAAAAGTGATTCAGAACATTTATTTGAGGATTAATTATGATAAGACCATATTATTTATTAGATACAAACATTATTTCTGAATTAATGAAGCAAAATCCAGCACAAAGTGTTATTGAAAAGGTAAATGAACATGAGAAGTTTTGTGCACTTTCATCTACTACCTGGAATGAACTTTTGTATGGTGTAAATATTATGCCAGCAGGAAAAAAAAGAGATTTTTACTTTGATACTCTTGTTGATAAGATTCAATCAGATTTTGAGATTATTCAATATGATAATCATGCTGCCTGGATTCAGGCAGATATTCGTTCCCGCTTAAAAGAAAATAGAACTCCAATAGAGTTTGATGATACTCAGATAGCCTCAATCGCCATTTCAAATTGTATGATTCTTGTAACCCGCAACACAAAGCACTTTGAAGCAATCCAAAAAGTTTCTCCGCTCATGGTTGAAAACTGGTTTGAGTAATAATATTTAAAATTCTACTTTACTGGCTTCGAGGTAGTTGTAGGTAATGCCGTCATTTTCTATAAGCTTGTATAAGCCTGTAACGGTGATGTCGGCTCCCACTTCCGGGAAGTCTTCCGGGTATTTATGTTCGCCCTTCCATACGAACTCCAGTCCCTGCTGGCAGCAGGCTGTAGCATCCGGAACAACTACGGCATAGTAGAGTTCACCTGTCTGTGAATCTGTGTAAGTTTCGAACCAGCCAGAAACCTTTATGTTTTTTTCTATATAGTCTTCCGGCATTACCAGCATGTCGAACATTGTTGAATATATCATTGTGGCTGACATTTTTGTAAGGTCCAGGTCGATTTTGGACGGGGCGTGTGTGTCGGTAGTTTCGACAGGCTCAACCACCGTATTTTCAGACGCCACCGTTTTTTTTGCTTCTGCTGCTGCCTGAAGTCCGGCAGTATCAGTTTTGTCTTTGGCCTTACATGAGAGTAAAGTTAAGCTTATCAGTAAAATCAGAACCTTTTTCATTTTATAAAAACTCCAGCTGTGGTAAAGAGCAGGAAGCCAGCCAGATCTATAGCAACAATTGTGCTTCCAACCGGAGTTCCAGCCAGAACGGAAATCAGAAGACCCGTAAGTGAGCAGATAACAGAAACTACTGCGGAACAGATTGTTACCGAGCGGAAGCTTTTGAAAACCCTCATTGCGGAGAGGGCTGGAAAAATCACCAGGGCAGAAATCAAAAGGGAGCCAACCAGATTCATGGCCAGTACGATAATTACTGCTATTATAATTGCGATAACCAGATTGTAGGCTGAAGCGTGAGTGCCGACTGCGGTGGCGAAATTTTCATCAAATGTAACGCAGAAGATTTTATTATAGAAGATTATGAAGGCGATTATTACTGCCACTGAGAGCCCTGCGCAAAGCCAAACCTCGCCGATTGTAAGTGTGAGAATTGAGGTTGAGCCGAAGAGGGTACTGCAGACATCACCGGTAAGGTTGGACGAAGTAGAAAAAATGTTCATAAGAAGGTAGCCGATTGCAAGAGAAGCTACGGAAATCATAGCAACGGCGGCGTCTCCCTGAATCTTTGTATTCTTGCCGGTTCGCAAAAGCAGAACGGCGCATAAGATTGTAAGAGGAAGAACTATGTACATATCATTTGGAATTTTGATGAAGGTGCCAAGCACGGTTGCCAGACAGATTCCGCCAAAGGCTACGTGAGAAAGTCCGTCGCCAATAAAGGAAAAGCGCTTAAGAACCAGGGTAACGCCCAGCAGGGAAGAGCAGAGTGAAATCAGAACTCCAACTATAAAGGCATAACGCACAAAGGGAAAACTAAAGTATTGAATTAATGTGTCTATCATATTCCTTTACGTCTCCAAAAAAGCATGCTCCGCCGCTTCCAATGTGCAGAACGTGTGTTGCGTGTTTAAGGGCAGCTTCTATATCATGTGAAATCATTATGATTGTGATTCCGTCTTTATTGAGTTCTTCAATAAGCTCGTACATCTCTTCGGTCGCAAGAGGATCCAGACCTGTTACCGGTTCATCCAGCAGAAGCATTTTCTGAGCGGCGCAGAGGGC
>OCTW011604495.1_pt1 | contig 10468 bp, 11 predicted proteins | sample 1539671 | NCBI WGS metagenome assembly OCTW01 (sample SAMN02144230, study PRJEB22623) | gut metagenome | biome: sheep rumen | host: Ovis aries | place: New Zealand
TAAAGAAACTGACGCTCGTTTAAAGTGATATGTGTTACATATCTCGGTACTTGCTTGTACTTTTTTAGTCTTTCAGTATTTTCAATGAGCGTAAAAAATCCCGTTCGTTTCAAACGGGACTGCAAAGGTAGAAACTTTTTTTGAACGTGCAAAATTTTTTTGACTTTTTTATTCGTACCTTTGCATTCCATGGAAAAGAAACAAGTTTCACTCTGGCAGATCTTCGCCGTGTTCGCCAAGATCGGGGCGTTCACCATCGGCGGAGGCTATGCCATGATCCCGATCATCCAGGACGAGATGGCCCGGAGGGGGTGGATTTCCGAAGAGGAACTGCCCGACATCGTGGCCCTGTCCCAGTCGGCCCCCGGCGTATTGGCCGTGAACATCTCCATCTTCGCCGGCTATCGCCTGCGGGGTGTGAAAGGCAGCATCGCCGCGACGCTGGGATCCATCACGCCGTCCTTCTGCATCATCCTCGCCATCGCGATGCTGTTCACCTCCTTCAAGGACAATCCCTACGTGGTCAAGGCCTTCAAGGGCATCCGTCCGGTCGTGATCTCGCTCATCGCCGTGCCCATGATCAACATGGCCAAGAAATGCTGCAAGTCCTGGTGGGCCTGGACGCTCGCCGTCGCGGCCCTTCTCCTGGTGGCGCTCCTGAACGTCTCCCCCATCTACATCATCCTCTGTGTCATCGTGACCGCCTTCGGTTACACTTACATCAAGGAAAAATGGACACACTGATGCTCTTCCTCCAGCTCTTCTGGACCTTTTTCGTCATCGGGGCTTTCACCATCGGCGGCGGGTATGCGATGCTGTCCCTCATCCAGGGCGAGGTCGTGACAAACCATCATTGGATTTCCGAAAGCACCTTCACGGACATCGTCGCCATTTCCCAGATGACCCCGGGGCCCATCGGCATCAATTCGGCCACCTATGTAGGCTATGACGTCCTGTCCCAGGCCACGGGAAGCCACCTGATGGGCATTGCGGGGTCCGCTACGGCCACCCTCGCCCTCATCATCCCCTCCTTCATCCTCGTACTCCTGATCGTCCGGTTCTACACCCAGTTCAAGTCCAGCACCCTGTTCGAGGGGGTCATGGGCTGGCTGCGGCCGGCGGTCGTGGGCCTCATCGGCGCCGCAGCGGTCATCCTCATCGTCAAGACCACATGGTTCCAGGGAGCGCCCACTTTCACCATCGTGGAAGAGAACTTCCCCGACTGGAAGAGCTGGTGCCTCCTGGCCGCCGCCTTCGGGGCCTCGTACTGGGGAAAAGTCAATCCCATCCTGGTCATTGTGGGCGGTGCCGTGCTCGGGCTATTGATTTATTGATTATATTTGTAGGATAAGAATCACTTGACATGAAACGTACAACCTTACTTCTCACCCTGATGCTCGCCGTGGCCTGCTCCACCGACAAACAGCCGCAGCCCTTCAGTGTGATTCCCATGCCCAACGACGTCACCCTCTCCGAGGGTTCCTTCAACCTGGCCGGCCAGGATTTCTATGCCGATGCAGCCCTGGACCAGGCCAGCCACAAGGCCATCGCCGATTTCTGGGACCAGCTGTACCGGGTTTCCGGAAAGAAATCCACCCTGAGCTCCGAAGAGACGGGCCAGAAAGTCCGTTTCATCCCGAACCCGAACCTGGGTGCGGAGGAATATGCCTTGAATGTCAATGACAAAGGCGTCACCGTGGAAGCATCGGCCTTCGGCGGCTTCTTCTACGCCATCCAGACCCTCAAGCAGATGCTTCCGGCCGAGATCTACGGGAACAAGAAGGTCCATGCGGACTGGGTCCTCCCCTGCGTGAATATCCTGGATGCCCCGCGCTTCGACTACCGCGGCATCCACCTGGATCCCTGCCGTCACTTCTGGAGCATCGAGGAGACCAAGCGCTATATCGACATCGCCGCCACCTACAAACTCAACCGACTCCACTGGCACCTCACCGAGGACCAAGGCTGGCGCATGGAAATCAAAAAGTACCCCAAGCTCACGGAAGTGGGTGCCTGGCGCAACGGAACCTGCATCGGCAAGGACTTCGACTCGAACGACGGCATCCGCTACGGCGGCTTCTATACCCAGGAGCAGATGCGCGAGATCGTGGCCTATGCCGCCGAGCGCAACATCACCGTCATCCCGGAAGTGGACCTCCCCGGCCACATGGTCGCGGCCCTCGCCGCCTATCCGGAGCTGGGCTGCACCGGCGGTCCGTACGAAGTCTGGACCCGCTGGGGCGTGTCCGAAGATGTCCTTTGCGTAGGCAAGGAAGAGACCTTCACCTTCCTGGAGGATGTCCTCACCGAGGTCATGGACATCTTCCCGTCCGAGTACATCCACATCGGCGGTGACGAGTGCCCGAAGGTGCGCTGGGAGAACTGCCCGCTGTGCCAGGCCCGGATCAAGGAGCTGGGACTCAAGGCCCATGGCAACATCACCGCCGAGCAGGAACTCCAGTGCTACGTGACCGCCCGCATCCAGAAATTCCTGAACGATCACGGCCGCAAGATCATCGGCTGGGACGAGATCCTGGAAGGAAACCTGGCCGAAGGGGCCACCGTCATGTCCTGGCGCGGCACGCAGGGCGGCATCGAGGCCGCAAAGCGCGGTTTCGATGTGATCATGACCCCGAACAGCCACATGTACATCGACTACTACCAGAGCCAGGAGCGCGACAAGGAGCCCCTGTGCATAGGCGGTCTCGTCACGGTTCCCAGACTCTATTCCTACGAGCCGTACGAGGGCATGGAGCCCGGCACGGAAGACCACATCCTGGGCGTCCAGGCAAACCTCTGGACCGAGTATGTCACTTCGCCCGAATTCCTGGAATACATGCTTCTTCCCCGCCTGTGCGCCCTCTCCGAAGTGCAGTGGTGCAACGCGGACCGTAAGGATTACAACCGGTTCGATGCATCTCTGGACCACACCTTCAAGATGCTGGACATCATGGGTTACACCTACGCGAAGCATGTGCGCGGCATCATCGGACTGCCCGGGCATGAACAGCCCGCCCGGTCCGACGAGGAACTTAAGAAGTATCTGGAAGAGAACCCGATCGGATGGTAATGAGACATTACATCACCCTTGTTTCACTCGTCCTTCTGGCCGTTTCCTGCGGTGGACGGAGGAGCAGCAGTCAAGCGGCCGTCGATAGCGACAATGCACCGGGAGCGACCATGACTTTCACGCCGGCCGAGGAGACTCCGGCCGAGAAAACAGCCGAGAAGCCCAAGGAAAACGCGGACAGCACCGCCCTCATGAAGAAAGCCCTCCGGGACCTGCCCGAGGAGCCGGTCTTCGACATTGTCACGTCCATGGGCACGATCCGCGTGAAACTGTACAAGGATACGCCCAAGCACCGGGACAATTTCATCAAGCTCGTGGGATCCCGCTACTACGACGGGACGCTCTTCCATCGGGTCATCCCCGGATTCGTCATCCAGGGCGGCGACCCGTTTACCAAAGACAGCACCCGCATCGAGGAATGGGGCGAAGGCGGACCGGGCTACAACATTGACGCAGAATTCGTTCCGGAGCACCGGCACAAGCGCGGAGCGCTCGCCGCCGCCCGCCGGGGCGATTTCGCCAACCCGGCCAAGGAATCCAGCGGTTCCCAGTTCTACCTGGTCCAGGACTCCACCGCCTGCGCACATCTGAACGGAGAATACACCGTTTTCGGAGAGACCGTGGGAGGACTCAACGTCATCGACCGGATCGCCCGCGTCCAGACCGACCGCTACGACCACCCGGTAAAGCCGGTGGTCATCCGCCACATCACGCCCAATGAGCAGATGAACCGTCGTGCCAAAGAGGAGGAGATGCGGGCGGCGGAAGGCCTTCCGCCGGTAGAGAAACCGGTCATAACGAATGTTTCGGGAGAATAAGCCTAAAATTTTTACTTTTTTCCCTATGACAAAAAGACTTTGGCACGGAATTCGCAATAAATTCTGTCGAATAGTTTTTTCATAGGTTAAGTTTTAGGTTAGAATTGCGACCGCCGCTTGTTGGGAAACACGCGGCGGTATTCTTTTGGCCTTTGCCCGCAAAATGGCTATCTTTGCACGTCAAAACTGTATGTACCATGACGATTGAACTGGAACAGAAACAGATTCCGGTACTGCTGCTTACCGGATACCTCGGGAGCGGGAAGACGACGCTCCTGAACCGGATTCTCTCGAACCGGAAAGGAATCAAGTTCGCCGTGATTGTCAATGACATCGGCGAAGTCAATATCGATGCGGACCTCATCGAAAAGGGCGGCATCGTGGGCCAGACGGACGACTCGCTCGTGGCCCTGCAGAACGGTTGCATCTGCTGCACCCTGAAGATGGACCTGGTGGCCCAGCTGGCGGAAATCTCCGCCATGCGCAAGTTCGACTACATCGTCATCGAGGCCAGCGGCATCTGCGAGCCGGCCCCGATCGCCCAGACTATCAGCACCCTGCCGGCCTTCGGGCCGCAGTATGTCCATGAAGCCCTTCCCTACCTGGACTGCATCGTCACCGTGGTGGATGCGCTCCGCATGAAGGACGAATTCGAAAACGGCGGTGCCCTCCAGAAGGAGGACATCGGCGAGGACGACCTGGAACGCCTCGTCATCGAGCAGATCGAGTTCTGCAACATCGTCCTGCTGAACAAGGCCTCGGAGATCACCCCGGACGAGATGGGCAAGCTCAAGGGCATCGTCTCCAGCATCAATCCGCAGGCGAAGATCCTCGAGTGCAACTACGGCGACATCGACCTGGACGAGATCATCTACACCGGCATGTTCGACTTCGACCGCGTGGCCACCTCCGCCGCCTGGATCGCCGCGATCGAGGGCGAGGACGAGGAGGAAGAGGCCGAGGGCGAGGCCCTGGAATACGGCATCGACACCTACGTCTATTCCGCCCGTCCGGCGCTGGACCTGAACAAGTTCGACTACATGGTCGCGAAGAAGTGGCCCGCGAACATCATCCGCGCGAAAGGCCTGTGCTACTTCTCCGACGACATTGACAAATGCTACCTCTTCGAGCAGGCCGGCCGCCAGAAGAGCATCCGCGACGCGGGCCTTTGGTACGCCACCATGGAAGAAGATGAGCTTGAGATCCGCCTGCAGCGCGATCCGATCCTCCGCCGCGACTGGGACCCGGTCTATGGCGACCGCATGCAGAAGATCGTCTTCATCGGCCAGCACCTGGACAAGGCAGGGCTCAAGAAGCTGATGGACGACTGCCTGGCGGAATAAAGATTCCTTCGCTTCGCTCGGAATGACAAAAGAGCCGTCCCGGTCGGGACGGCTCTTCTATACTCACTTTGGAAGATTTTAGTCAGCAAGCGAGAAGCGCTTGAAGCAAAGGACCTTGGCTTCCTTGTCGATAGCGGCGAGGGCCTGCTTCACGGTCTCCTTGTTGTCGCTGAGCTGGTACTCCTGCTCCTCGAGGGTGTTCTCCTTCAGGAACTTGGCGACGCGGCCCTTGGCGATGTTCTCGATCATCTGGGCGGGAAGGTTCGCAGCCTTCTCGGCACCGACGGTGGCGATGATCTCGCGGGCCTGGGCGGCCTGCTCCGGAGTCAGCCAACCCTTGGCGGTGTTGGACTCGATGTGATCCTCGCTGTCCACGTGAGCCGGGTTGATACCGACCTTCTTGAGGGCGGCGTCGATGGCCTTCTGGACCTGCTCGTCCTTGGTCTTCTGGATGGCGACGGTCTTCTCGGACTCGAGCACCTCGGCGGGCACGGAGGCCTCATCGACGGCGACCGGGTTCATGGAAGCGACCTGCATCGCGATACCGCGGGCGATCTCGGCGGGAACCTCCTTGTTGAAGGCGACGATGGCGCCGAGCTTGCCGTTGAAGTGCACATACTCGGACACGAACGGAGCCTCGATGGCGGCATAGTAAGCCAGCACGTGCTTCTCACCGGTCTTGCCGGCCTGGTTGGTGATGTCCTCGTCGAGGGTGTAACCCGTGGCGGTCTTCGTGGCCTTGAGGGCCTCGAGGTCGGCGGGGAACTCGGCGATGGCGGTGTCGGCGATGGTCGCGGCGAGGGCCTTGAAATCAGGCGTAGCGGCGACGAAGTCGGTCTCGCAACCGAGGCACACGAGGATGGCCTTTCCACCGTTCACGCGGCTCAGGACGGCACCCTGGGTGGTTTCGTTGTCACCCCGCTTGGCGAGGGTGGACTTACCCTTCTCGCGAAGGATCTCTACGGCACGCTTGAAATCGCCGTCGGCCTCGGTGAGGGCCTTCTTGCAATCCATCATGCCGGCGCTGGTCATGTCGCGCAGCTTCTTGATGTCAGCTAAAGATACTGCCATGGTGTTCTTGCTTTACAGGGTTCTACAAAACTTACTCAGCGGCGGGAGTTTCCTCCTCGGCCTTGGGGGCGCGGCGCGGACGGAGCTTCTTGGCGGGAGCGGCCTCGGCGGCTTCGGCCTGGGGCTCGTTCTCAGCTTCCTTCTCCTTCTCCAGCTTGCGCTCGTCGAGACCTTCCTGGATCGCCTTGGTGAGGACGTCGAGGATCAGGGCGATGGACTTGGTGGCGTCGTCGTTGGCCGGAATCACGTAATCAATCGGAGTGGGATCGCAGCAAGTGTCAACCATGGCGATTACCGGGATGTTCAGGCGGTTGGCCTCCTTGACGGCATTGGCCTCCTTCTGGACGTCGACGACGAAAAGGGCGGAGGGGAGACGGCTCATGTCGCGGATGGACCCGAGGTTCTTCTCGAGCTTGGCGCGCTGGCGCTCCACCTGGAGACGCTCTCTCTTGGCGAGTTTCTCGAACGTACCATCTTCCTTCATCTTGTCGATGGTGTTCATTTTCTTGACGGCCTTGCGGATGGTCGGGAAATTGGTGAGCATTCCACCCGGCCAGCGCTCGGTCACGGACGGCATGTTGACGGCGGCAGCCTTCTCGGCGACGACGTCCTTAGCCTGCTTCTTGGTGGCGACGAAGAGGACTTTACGGCCGCTGCGGGCCATTTCCTTGAGCACTTCAGCCGCTTCGTCGATCTTCACGACGCTCTTGTGCAGGTCGATGATGTGGATACCGTTCTTCTGGTCGAAGATATACGGAGCCATCTTAGGGTTCCACTTGCGGGCGAGATGACCGAAGTGTGCACCTGCATCGAGCAGTTCCTGGAAATTTGTTCTGGACATTGTGTCTAAAATTCTTTTTTGTTTTTCTCTTTCTTCAATCCGGAGTAGCGGTTCCTCGAACCGGTCTCCGCAATTTTTCGCAGTTCGGCAATCCTTTTTGTAGCTCGGGAAGATTCTCATCCTCACCGGGATCTCAGGATTTGAAGCACCGGACTGTGCAAAAGTAAATCAGTCCGTTGTAGCAAACATTAACGCTTGCTGAACTGGAAGCGACGGCGTGCGCCAGGCTGACCAGGCTTCTTACGCTCGACCTCACGGGCATCGCGGGTGAGGAAACCGGCGGCTTTCAGGGAAGCGCGATAGGCCTCCTTGTCCACCTCGCAGAGGGCGCGGGCGATACCCAGGCGGACGGCCTCGGCCTGTCCTTTGGTACCACCGCCCACGAGCGTGACCTTGACGTCAAACTGACCTGCTGTGCCGGTGACCTCGAAGGGCTGGTTCACGATGTACTGGAGGGTCTCCTCCTTGAAGTAATCGTTCAGCTCGCGGCCATTGATAACGATGTTACCGGTGCCGGCGACAACATAAACACGAGCGACTGCTGATTTACGTCTTCCAAGGGCGTGTTTCTGTTCCATGTGCTCTGTTTAGATTTCGTTTAAGGTAATGGTTTTGGGGTTCTGCGCCTGGTGCGGGTGCTCGGAACCTGCATACACGTACAGGTTGTTGATGAGCTTGTCACCAAGACGCGTCTTAGGAAGCATTCCGCGGACGGAACGGCGGATGAGTTCGGCGGGCCTTGTTGCAAGGATCTCCTTGGGGGTGGTGAAGCGCTGTCCGCCCGGGTAGCCGGTGTAACGGACATAGACGCGGTCGGTCATCTTCTTGCCGGTCAGACGGATCTTGTCGGCGTTGACGACGATCACATTGTCACCACAGTCCACATGCGGGGTGAAGCCGGGCTTGTTCTTGCCGCGGAGCACGAGGGCGACGCGGGAAGCCAGGCGACCCAGGATGAGGTCGGTTGCATCAATGACGAGCCACTCCTTGTTCACAGTCGCCTTGTTCAGGGAAACTGTCTTGTAGCTAAGTGTGTCCACTGTCTTGATAGTTAATGGTTTAACAATAAATAATGCGATCCCCACACTTTTTGGGGACCGCAAAGGTAGCAATTATTCAGGATAAATCCAAAAATTCCGTACCTTTGCCATCGAAATGAAAATCGGGAACATCGACCTGGGAGAGCGCCCCGTGGTGCTGGCGCCCATGGAGGACGTGACGGACGCGTCCTTCCGCATCCTGTGCCGGGAGGCGGGCGCCGCCATGGTCACCACCGAGTTCGTTCCCTCGGACGGGCTCATCCGCGACGCCTCCAAGGCCATTGCGAAGATGCGCACCCTGGAGGAGGAATCCCCCGTCGCCATCCAGATCTACGGTCATATCCCGGAGTCCATGGTGGATGCCGCCCGGATGGCGGACCACGCCGCGGAGCTCGCCGGCGGGCACGGGGCCGACGCCATCGACATCAACTGGGGCTGCCCGGTGTCGAAGATCGCCGGCCGGGGCGCCGGCAGCGGCATGCTCCGCGAGCCGGACAAGCTCGTCGCCATCACGAAAGCCGTCGTGGACGCGGTGAAAAAGCCGGTCACGGTAAAAACCCGCCTGGGCTGGGACGACAGCTCCAAGATCATCGTGGAGCTGGCCGAGCGCCTGCAGGACGTCGGCATCCAGGCCCTGACCATCCATGGCCGCACCCGCTGCCAGATGTACAAGGGCGAGGCGGACTGGACGCTCATCGGCGAAGTCAAGGACAATCCGCGGATGCATATCCCCATCATCGGCAACGGAGATATCGGTACGGCGCAGCGCGCGAAGGAGATGTTCGACCGTTACGGCGTGGACGGGATCATGGTCGGGCGCGCCAGCTTCGGCCACCCCTGGATCTTTACGGAGATCCGCCACCTGCTGGACACCGGCGAGGAGATGCCGCCCATGAACGTGCGCGACCGCGTCGCCCTCGCCAAACGACATTTCGGCCTGTCCCTGGACCTCAAGGGTCCCGTGACGGGCGTCTTCGAGATGCGCCGCCACCTCTCCTGCTACTTCAAGGGCCTCCCCGGCTTCAAGGAAACCCGCATCAAGCTCGTCACCTCCAAGGACCCGGACGAGATCCTCCGCACCCTGGACTATGTCGCTGAAAGATGGGGAGATGCGGCACCGGAATCGGAAAACGTGTACGGTTTGTGACGATTTTTCCGTATATTTGTGGGATTTAAAACCTGATCCTGCAATGGAAAGACATATCAACACCATCGGCATCCTCACTTCCGGAGGAGATGCACCCGGCATGAACGCGGCCATCCGGGCCGTCACCCGCGCCGCCCGTTACAACAACATCAATGTGGTCGGCGTCATGCGCGGCTACCAGGGCCTCATCGATAAGGAATTCGTCAAGTTCACCTCCTCGTCCGTGTCCAACACCATCCAGCGCGGCGGCACCATCCTCAAGACCGCCCGTTCCAAGGCGTTCATGACCGAGGAAGGTCGCAAGCAGGCCTACGCCAGCATGGTGGAAGCCGGAATCGACGCCCTCATCGTCATCGGCGGCAACGGCTCCCTCACCGGCGCGCAGCTTTTCGCCCGGGAGTATGACATTCCCATCATCGGCCTCCCCGGCACCATCGACAACGACCTGTACGGGACGGACTCCACCATCGGCTACGACTCCGCACTGAACACCATCGTGGAGTGTGTCGATAAGATCCGCGACACCGCCAATTCCCACGACCGCATCTTCTTCATCGAGGTGATGGGCCGCGACGCGGGCTTCCTCGCGCAGAACAGCGCCATCGCTTCCGGCGCCGAGGCGGCGATCATCCCGGAGAGCGCGACCGACGTGGACCAGCTCGCCGACTTCATCGAACGGGGCAAGCGAAAGAGCAAGAACAGCGCCATCGTCCTCGTTTCCGAGGCGCAGAAGGACGGCGTGGGCGGCGCTTTCTATTATGCCGAGCGCGTGAAGAAGGAGTATCCCCAGTTCGACGCCCGCGTGACCATCCTCGGCCACCTGCAGCGCGGCGGCACGCCTTCCGCCTACGACCGCATCCTGGCTTCCCGCATGGGCTATGCGGCCATCGAGGCCCTGCTCGAGGGACAGCGGAACATCATGGTGGGCATCAAGAACGACGAGATCGTGTACGTTCCCATCTCCCGCGCCGTGAAGATGAACAAACCCATCAACCAGGAACTCATCACCGTCCTCAACGTCCTGAGCCTATGATCCATCGGCTGGTGCTGGCTACGCGCCACCTGTTTTTCGACAAGGGCTGGAAAAAGTCGTACAAGGCCGATGTCCCCACCATCTGCGTGGGCAACATCACGGTGG
>OCTW011576581.1_pt1 | contig 10467 bp, 11 predicted proteins | sample 1539671 | NCBI WGS metagenome assembly OCTW01 (sample SAMN02144230, study PRJEB22623) | gut metagenome | biome: sheep rumen | host: Ovis aries | place: New Zealand
TTAAGATGAGGAGAGATGGAACATGGCAGTAAGAGTATTGGTCGTTGACGATGCGGCATTCATGAGAATGATGGTTAAAGACATCCTGTCCAAGAATGGCTATGAAGTCGTGGGCGAGGCTGAAAACGGCATGAAGGCACTGGAAAAATATCAGGAACTTAAGCCGGATCTTGTAACCATGGATATTACGATGCCGGAAATGGATGGTATCAGTGCCGTTAAGGAAATCAAAAAGGTTGATCCCAACGCCAAGATCGTTATGTGCAGTGCAATGGGCCAGCAGGCAATGGTTATTGAAGCAATTCAGGCTGGTGCTCGTGACTTTATTGTTAAACCCTTCCAGGCAGATCGTGTATTGGAGGCTGTCCGTAAAGCAGTGGGCTGATGGAAAGAAAACATGTGTTTTTGGCGTGTTTCGTGGGTGTGCTCATATTATTACTGATTGCAGATCCTGTCTTGGCAGCCGATGAGGCTGCCAAGGGCGGGTATCTGGCTGGTTATGAGAATACTGACCCGCGGCCGGCGCCGATTTCTTGGTGGTCAACAATTGCTTATCTGGTCAGCCTCTTTGCTATTTTTGTCTTTGTAGTAGGGCTGGCTTATTTTGCTGCCCGCTTTATTGGCGGCAAATTTGCACAGCAGAAGCTGGGCTATGGTGGCAGGATTCTGTCGCATTTGCCTCTGGGGCCTAATCGTTCGGTATGTGTGATTGAAATGAGCGGCCGCGTGTTTATGCTGGGCGTTACAGAGCATTCCATCACACTTTTGACGGAAATTACCGATGCGGATGAAATTGACCGTTTGCATCGGGAGGACTTAGCCTTTGGCAAAATGCCGGATATGTTCTCACAACAGTTTGGGACATTGGCAGGGTTGGTACAGAAAGTACCGCCGCTGTTTCGTAAGTGATTGACTATCAAAATGGTTAAAAAAGGAGTTGTGGGCAGTTGAACCGCCGTAAGGTCTTTTTCATGCTGGGAGGAATAGCCTTCCTGCTGTTTATGGCACAGAACGCTGCTTTGGCTGCACCGCTTATCCCTTCGGTAAATGTTGATGTAGGTTCGTCGAACAAGCCTCAGGATGTAGCGGTGACGCTGCAGGTAATGGCGTTTTTGACCATTCTGTCATTGGCACCGGGCATTTTGATCATGACCACGTCTTTTGTACGAATTGTGGTAGTTATTGGTTTTTTGCGTAATGCTCTATCTACGCAAAATGCACCGCCTAATCAGGTGGTTATTGCGCTGTCCCTGTTTTTGACCTTTTACATTATGTCTCCTTATTGGAGTCAGGCTAATGAAAATGGCATTCAGCCATATATGGCGGGACAGATAACGCAAGAGCAGGCACTTACTAATGTGGTAGCACCGATTCGTGAGTTTATGTTTAAGCAGACCCGTGAATCGGATTTGGCATTGTTTGTGAATCTGGCTGATGATGAACGCCCGGAAACGCAGGAAGATGTATCGACCTTTACCCTTATTCCGGCATTTATTATCAGTGAATTAAAGACAGCCTTTCAGATAGGCTTTATGATTTATGTGCCTTTTATCGTCATAGATATGATTGTGGCCAGTACACTAATGTCTATGGGTATGATGATGCTGCCGCCGGTAATGATATCCCTGCCGTTTAAGATATTACTCTTTGTTATGGTTGATGGTTGGCATTTGTTGATTAAGTCGTTGATTGTCAGCTTCAAATAGTAAAGCTAAGAACTAAAGGGATAGAGGAGCGGGGCATATGTCTGGGGATTTGGTTGTACAGCTGGGACAGGAAGCACTGTTTATCGTTATGATTGTGGCGGCTCCCATGCTGGGATTGGGACTTATTGTCGGTTTGATGGTCAGTGTTTTTCAGGCGACGACTTCTATTCAGGAGCAGACTTTGGCATTTATTCCCAAGATTATAGCGGTGTTTGTGGCAATTTTGATTTTTGGCCCATGGATGTTGAGAATAATGACGGAATACCTGACGAATATTTTGGTTAATTTGCCCGGCTATATCGGCTGAAGGAGCAGGTTATGGATTTTTTTGAACTTCTGCAAGGTCATGCGGCGGTTTTTCTGCTTCTGCTAACCCGGGTGAGTGGCATATTCATTATTTCTCCATTTTTTGGCAGCATGAATATTCCCGTATATTTTCGTGCAGCAGCTTCGCTGGCTTTTGCTTTGGTGCTTTTCCCTGTGGTGGATAATCTTCAGGGCGTAACGGCGCCGGCTGCGATTTTAGGTTATGCAGGCGCGGTGCTGGCAGAACTTTTTGTAGGCTGGCTTATCGGGTTTGTGGCCTATATTGCTTTTGCCGCCATTACCATGGCCGGCAAGGTTATGGATATGCAGGTAGGTTATGCCATAGTAAACGTAATGGATCCGACTTCCGGTCAGCAGATGCCGCTTATCGGAAGTTTTCTTTATAACTTGGCGATTATTGTCTTTGTGGTGACCAATGGACATCACATGATTATATCGGCGCTGGTGGAAAGTTTTAAGCTGGTACCTATCTTAGGTGTTAGTCCGGATTTGTCTTTGCCTATGATTATTGCGCGTTTTACAACAGGAATATTTTTTACGGGTATGAAAATTGCTATGCCGGTAACCTTTGCTATTTTGCTGGTTAATGTTGGTATGGGGATACTAGCGCGTACAATGCCCCAAATGAATATTTTCGTAGTGGGTATTCCGATGCATCTCATGATAGGTACGTTGATTCTTATCATGGTATTGCCATTTTATGTTTTATTTCTGGATGTGTTGTTCAATGAAATGTATGGAAATATCACCATTGCGTTGGAAGCCCTGCAATAGAAGCAGCTTTGTCTTTGACCTGCAGCTTTTTGCCAGTGATGACAAGACTGAAGAGCCGACAGCAAAAAAACGTGCTGATGCCAAGAAAAAAGGACAGGTAGGCCGCAGTACGGATATGAGTGCTGCTTTTGTCCTGCTCATGGGCTTTTTCATTTTGAAAATGCTGTGGGAATCTATTTATCATAAGATAGCAGATTATACAGCCTATGTGTTTTCCCATCTCAATCAAACGGTGGACACAGAAAGTGTGGTGCGCATCTTTATTGGCATTATTGAATTGCTGGCACAGACAGCCTTGCCAATCATGCTGGCTATTATGATGATGGGGCTGGCTGTTAATTTCTATCAGGTGGGGCTTAATTTTAATACGGAAGCGATTGGCTTTAAGCCGGATAAGCTCAATCCAATCAATGGTTTTGGACGTATTTTTTCCAAGAGATCGTTGATGGAGCTGGCGAAGTCATTAATGAAAATAGCAATTATTGGTTTTTTCTTATATGATTTTATTTCTGACCATTTAATGGATTTACCTCAGTTTATCTATTTCGATTTAACAACCAGTCTTGTGCAGATTTCGGATATCATCTTTAAGATGGCCTTTGAGGTTATCGGCGTTATTATGATTGTTGGTTTTATTGATTATGCTTATCAGAAATGGCAGACCACGCAGGATCTGAAAATGTCCAAGCAGGAAGTAAAGGACGAAATGAAGCAATCCGAAGGTGACCCGCAGATTAAAGGCAAGATCAAACAGAAACAACGGCAGATGGCCATGTCCCGCATGATGCAGGAAGTACCCAAAGCTGATGTGATTGTCACCAACCCGACCCATTTTGCTGTAGCCTTGAAATATGATAAAGGCATGGTGGCTCCGCAGATTGTGGCTAAAGGGCAGGATCTGCTGGCGCAGCGCATCAAGGAAATTGCCCGGGAGAATAAGGTGCCTATTGTAGAGAACAAGCCACTGGCTCGTGCGCTTTATGCAACTGTAGAAGTTGGGGACATCGTTCCGGCTGAACTCTATCAGGCGGTGGCAGAGGTCCTGGCTTATGTATACCGTTTGAAAAATAATCGCCGTCGGGCGTAAGTAAGTTAAAAGGAGAAGCACTATGGCTGCACAACAGGCAGCTGCCCCGAATGCTGTTTTTGGCAAGGGCAGTTTCGTTCAAAAATACAGCGATGTTATGATAGCGGTAGCTATCGTGACCATCGTTGTCATGATGATTATTCCGCTGCCGACATTGCTGCTGGATATGCTGATCTGCTTGAATATCACCATCGCATTACTCTTGGTTATGTCGGTAATCTATAACAAAGAAGCTTTGGACTTATCGATTTTTCCGTCGTTGCTCCTCATTACTACTTTGTTCCGGCTGGCACTGAATATATCGTCTACGCGTCTTATTCTGCTGGATGGTTATGCCGGAGAAGTAATCACGGCATTTGGTAATTTCGTTGTCGGTGGTAATCCGGTGGTCGGCTTTATCATGTTCGTCATTCTGGTTGCCATTAACTTTATTGTTATCACGAAAGGTTCGGAACGTGTGGCTGAAGTATCGGCACGTTTCACCTTGGACGCAATGCCCGGTAAGCAGATGTCTATTGATGCTGACCTCAATCAGGGAGCTATCACCGATGCAGAAGCGAAGATTCGCCGTGAGAAAATCCAGCATGAAGCGGATTTCTTCGGTGCCATGGACGGTGCTTCCAAGTTCGTAAAGGGCGATGCGATTGCCGCCATCATCATTATGTTGATCAATATTGCCGGCGGTTTTGTCATCGGCATGATGCAGCGCAATATGGAAGCGGTGCAGGCCTTGCAGACCTATACTTTGCTCACCGTAGGTGAAGGTCTGGTCAGCCAGATTCCAGCCCTGCTCATCTCGACGGCTACAGGTCTTATCGTTACCCGCGCAGGGGCTGAAGGGAACTTGGGCAGCGACATTGTAGCCCAGCTTTTCCATAATGACCGCATATTCTTTATTCTGAGTGGTGTCTTGGTATTCTTCTCAGTAGTACCAGGCCTTCCGGGGATTCCGTTCTTTGCACTGGCCTTGTTCTGTTTCCTGATTGGCCGGCTGCTGAAACAGCAGACTGAGGTCAAGACGGAAGTTCAGCAGGAAGAAAAGAAAGTTCAGGAAAAGAAGAAGGCGACCACACCGGAAAATATTGTTTCCCTGCTGCAGGTTGACCCCATGGAACTGGAAATCGGCTATTCTTTGATTCCTTTAGTGGATACCGGGCAGGGCGGCGATTTGCTTGACCGTATCGTTATGATTCGCCGCCAGTGTGCTTTGGAATTGGGCTTGGTGGTGCCGACCATTCGCATTCGCGATAACATTCAGATAAAGCCCAATGCCTATATCATCAAGCTGAAGGGGATAGAGGTTGCCAAGGGCGAATTGATGCTGGATCATTATCTGGCCATGAATTCCGGAACGGTTTTTGAGGAAGTTCCGGGGATTGAAACAACGGAGCCGGCCTTTGGACTGCCCGCTTTATGGATTCCGGAGAGTGAACGTGAGCAGGCAGAATTAAATGGTTATACGGTAGTAGATGCGGTGTCTGTATTGGCCACGCATCTTACTGAAGTCATCAAGCAGCATGCCGATGAAATTTTGGGCCGTCAGGAAACGCAAAATCTCATCGAAAATCTCAAAAAATCCAATCAGGCATTGGTGGACGAAGTCGTTCCAGACCTGTTGAATGTAGGCGAAATCCAAAAAGTGCTGTCCAACCTTTTGCGGGAGCGCATTTCTATTCGCGATATGAGTACCATCTTGGAAGTTTTGGCGGACTATGGCCGTGCAACCAAAGATACGGAAATACTCACGGAGTATGTCCGGCATGCTATGGCACGTCATATCACCCAGCAGAACGTGCAAAATGGGACACTTCCCTGCATCACTTTGGATCCGGCTTTGGAAAACCGTATTGCCGGTGGTGTACAGCGTACCGAACATGGTTCCTACGTCAGCATCGATCCGGATTCCATGCAAAAGCTGATTAAGGCACTCAATACGGAACTGCCGAAGCTTACCAATATGGGCTATCAGCCAATTGTGCTGACCAGTCCGGCCGTGCGTTTATATTTCCGCAAGCTGGTGGAGCGTTCTGTTCCCGGAATTATTGTCCTGTCGCATGCGGAGATTGAGCAGAGTGTTGAGATTCAAATTCTTGGGGTGGTGAAGATTTAAGTTGCAGATAAAAGTAGTGAAAGCACCCTCCATGAAGGAAGCCATGGAGCAGGTCAAAGAAGAACTGGGCCGTGATGCGGTCATATTGCATACCAAAAAATACCGTGAAGGCGGCTTCATGGGATATAAAGGTAAAGAGGTAGTGGAGGTAACTGCTGCGATTGAAGAAAACGCTCAGGATAATCAGTTGAAGAGCCGTGCCAAAAGGAGTATTTCTACTGAGCCTGAACGTCAGACGGGCAATCGATTGGATATTGTGTCTAAAGCAGCACCGATGCCCAATACGATATTATCTCAATATAAGACAAATGGGACAGAAGCAGGAGTACATATGGCAGAAGCACCCATTACAGCACCGGTTTTCAAACCATTGACTCCTGAGAATGCAGGGGAAAATCTACAAGCATCAGGTATGATGACCTCAGACACAGTTGAAGAAGTAAATGTAGCAACAAAGGAAGATGGACAAGTGACTCCCGTAAATGATATGCAGTCTGTGGTACAGCCTGTGATGATTGCTTCCAATCCGGAAGATGCTGAAAAAATTCAAAGACTCGAAGCGGAATTAGCGCAAATGAAGACGCTTTTGACGCAGGTGATGAGCAAGGATCAACCGCAGGATGAAGTATCCCTGCAAGAGGCTTTGCGTCGTCAGGAAGTTGATGAAGAAATATTAAAAGACATGGCGGCTAAGACTGCTGCCGGAGATATGTTGATGGATTCCCTGGATAAGCGGGCTCCTGAAGTGGTAGCAGGTTATCTGGAGGGCAAGATGAATTTTGCCGAGGGAATTACACTCAACAAACATGGGGTGCGTATCGTGGCCTTGATTGGTGCTACAGGCGTAGGGAAAACCACGACACTTGCTAAGATTGCGGCCAGATTTGTATTGGAAAGAAATATACGGGCAGCGCTGATAACGGCTGATACGTATCGCATTTCCGCTGTTGAGCAGTTGAAAACCTATTCGGATATCATCGGCTTGCCATTGGAGATTGTTTATTCTCCGGATGAATTGAAGGTGGCTATCCATAAGCATCGGGATAAGGATTTGATTCTCATTGATACTGCAGGACGCAGCCAGCATAATGATTATCAAATGCGGGAGCTACAGGATTTCCTGGCTGTAGATTCCCGCATTGAAAAACATTTGGTCATGAGTGCCACGACCAAAAACCGTGATGTGGCAGAAATCTTACAGAAATTTTCCGTTTGCGAACCGGGTAGGGTTATCTTTACCAAAACAGATGAAACCAGTACTTTGGGGATGATTGTGAATCTTTTGGCTGACAAGGACATTTCTTTGTCTTTTATGACCAACGGGCAGAGTGTACCCGATGATATTATACCGGCTTCCGCTGATAAATTAGCTGCATTACTGTTGAGGGAATAATATGGGAGATCAGGCAGCAAGACTGCGTCAATTAGTCGACAAAAGTGAATATGAAGCTCAAGCGCCTGAAGTGTCTGATTCTCCGACGCTTTCATCTCTTGGCCCAAGGGTAATTGCTGTAACCAGTGGCAAAGGCGGCGTAGGGAAAACGAATATCACGGTGAATCTTGCCATAGCTTTAAAACAGGCTGGGCAGCGGGTGCTGGTTATTGATGCTGACCTGGGGATGGCCAACGTGGATGTTGTGTTGGGCAGCATGTCCAAAAAGCATTTGTTGAACCTCCTGGAAAAAGATACGGATCTAAAAGATGTTTTGATTGATGGGCCCTATGGAGTGCGCTACATATCCGGCGGTTCAGGTATTGAAAAAGCCGCTGATTTTACCTATGAGGAACGTCAGCGGCTTATGCAGAAGCTGACGGCGTGTGGGCAGATGGCGGATATTATTTTGATCGATACGGGAGCCGGCTTGGGAAAAAATGTCATGGATTTTATCCTGGCAGCCGATGAAGTGCTGTTGGTGACAACACCTGAGCCAACCGCACTGACTGATGCGTATGCAGTGCTCAAGGCGTATAGTATGTATGCTTCGCAAAAGAATATCAAATTATTGGTGAATCGTGTATATGATGAGGCTGAAAGCCGTGAGGTTGTGGCAAAACTGCAGCAGACGTCTACTCGTTTTTTAAATATGCCTATCGATTGTGTAGGCTATATTTTTGAAGATAGTGCTGTGATGAAATCGGTGCGTCAACAGCAGCCGTTTTTGGCTGCACAGCCAGATACTGTGGCTTCCAGATGTATTAAAGGTTTAGTCAACAGTATCTTGTATGGCAGTAAAATGACGGTTAAACGTGGATGGAAGGGATTTTTACGGCAAATTTTTAATTTTGCACGTTAAACATGGAGGAACTTGATTATGACAGGCGAATTAGTAAAAGCAAAGAAAATATTAAAAATTGGCCAGCGGGTCGAGTTCTATGTAGAAGGTGACGATAACCGCTATGCAAGCCGTATTGAGGACATTACTGAAGATACCTTAGAAGTGGCTATGCCGATGAGCAGGGCTGGTGTACCCATTATCCCTCGGGAGAATGAGAAAATTTATGGCGTGGCTGTTGGTGACCAATGCCGTTATCGTTTCTTTACGATGTTTAAGGGGAAGGGGCGCAAGGATGAGCGTATTCCAATATGGTACATCACATTTCCAGAGACTTTGGAACGTTTCCAAAACCGCGAGTTTGTACGAGTTAAAGTCAATCTGAAAGCGAATGTAAGTATAGTGGATGATGATGGAACTATTCATGATAGTGAATTGGTACCTGTAGTAGATTTAAGCGGCGGGGGCATTTGTCTGGCCTTCAAACATGAAGTGGCTGAAAAAACAAAGGTCGGGCTGGAGCTTACCGGAATTCCGGGAGCCAGTACAATTGATGTCATGTGTCGTGTTGTACGCTGTTCGCCAGTAGAACGCTCTGATGGATTGGTGATTTATCATGTAGGGGCGGCTTTCCAGCATTTACCTCGGGCCACATCAAATAAGATTGTTCGATACTTATTCGCTGTACAGCGGGCTAATATTGCAAAGGGAATTAAATAATCGTTAGCATGATAATGATGTAAGGAAGATTTTGCCGGATAAAAAGAGGTGAGCGGGATGATTCGAGTCTTGATCGCGGACGACTCTGCCTTTATGCGCAGAGTATTGTCTGATTTGTTTACCAGACAGCCGGACTTTGAGGTGGCAGGTACGGCGATAAATGGTAAGGAAGCCATAAACAAAGTAATAGAGCTTAGTCCGGATTTGGTGACTATGGATGTGAACATGCCGATTATGGACGGGCTGAACGCTTTGGCCGTTATTATGGAGAAAAAACCCACTCCCGTATTGATGCTCAGCAGCCTGACACAACAGGGGACGGAAGCTACAATACGGGCATTGAGCCTGGGGGCAATTGACTTTGTCAGTAAGGCAGGCGGCAGCATTTCAAAAGTGGATTCCATAGAAGATGAGTTATTGGAAAAATGTCGTAATGCAGCCAAAGCCAAGGTGCATAAAATACCGTATGTTCCCCAAAAAAGACTGGCAGATGCCAATCCTTCAAAAAATACTCCCGCACCGCCCGTAATGAAGCGCGTGGAACTGCCTGTAAGGCAGGGCTTGAAGCTCAGAAGCACAGAACAGTCAGCCACGTCACAAAACTCAGGCAATGCTGCTTTTGGCAGTAAACGGCCAAATCTTATCTTGCAGGCCAGAGGAACGCCTCAGCCTGCAGCAGCAAACAAGGTGACTCCGGTGGTCATGACCAGTATGGGGAGTGGCTCTAAAAAGCTGGTAGCAATTGGCACATCAACGGGAGGGCCACAGGCTTTGCAGCAGGTGATAACCCGCTTACCGGAAAATCTGCCCTGTGGCGTAGTGGTTGTCCAGCATATGCCGGCAGGCTTTACCAAGGCCTTGGCTGACAGGCTCAATACCATTTCACAGGTATCGGTAAAGGAAGCGGAAGACGGTGATGTGATTGAGCCGGGTCATGTATATATAGCTCCCGGCAGTCAGCATTTGCGCGTCAGGGAAGAAGGCAGCACGCGCAGGATTGTATTAGGGCAGGATCCGCCGGTAGGGAATCATCGGCCGGCCGTAAATGTCATGTATGATTCGGTAGCCTCGATTGGCAAGAATCTGGTGGCAGTTATCATGACAGGCATGGGATGCGATGGCTGTGAAGGCATGAAAAAAATCAAAGCCGCAGGCGGTTATAGTATCGCTCAGGACGAGCCTACCTGCGTGGTTTACGGTATGCCTAAAGCAGTGGTGGATGCAGGATTGGCCGATGAAATTAAGCCCGTACAAAACATAGCTCAGGCCATCGTCGAGGCTGTAAAGAGATAAAAGGATATAGGGGGAATACAAATGGATACCAATCAGTATATGGACATGTTTTTGGATGAATCTCATGAGCATTTGCAGTCCTTGAACGAAGGCCTTTTAAGCTTGGAAGAAAATTCCGAAGACGTTTCAGTGGTAAACGATATTTTCCGTAATGCACATACCTTAAAAGGCATGTCG
>OCTW011616180.1_pt1 | contig 10467 bp, 5 predicted proteins | sample 1539671 | NCBI WGS metagenome assembly OCTW01 (sample SAMN02144230, study PRJEB22623) | gut metagenome | biome: sheep rumen | host: Ovis aries | place: New Zealand
GACCATTTCCGCGACTATTGACCCTCTGATTTCTATTTCTGTGTAGTTCTGTATAGGTCTGCGTGGATAGATCACAAATAGTATATTTCCCAGATTACTACTTAAGTACAAGTGGCGGGTTTGTCAGCAGTGTACATATTGCTTCTCTATAGGCGTCTGTATCCATAAGCCTTGCAATTGTCGTGATACGCTTGCCAGCATCTTTGCTGCTGGCTCCGCAGTGATACACTTTCATATCTTCAGTTTCATTATCAAGAATAATGTATCTGTCATGAGTTCTGTCCTGCGTTTTTATGAAATCAATAGTCCTTGTCGGGTATTCTGTAAGAAAGTCATTATATTCTGATAGTTTCAGCAATTTGAGTTTATTATCACTGATGATCGTCAGCTGAACTCCCGGCCTTGCATGTACAAGGTGCTGCAGAGTTTTAGTACCTATGTAGTCATCGATGATAATTATAGACTTCTTTGCACTCCGATATATCTTCTGGTAGGCTCCGTCTGCTTTGAATGGCTGACCGTCAAGTATCAGGATCTCTTCATTTTGGATACTCCGATCGAAGAGCTTCATAAAATCAGAAAGCTCAGCCCTGGTTATCATCTTACCTTTTATACTCTCAATGTTTTTTGAATTGTTTTCAACCCTTTCCGCAAGCGTGTAATAATCAGCCTGCGAAAGCATGAGCTGTTTATTCTCGATGATATAGTCTTTCATGCCTTTAAAAAGTCTTATCAGCGTTCTGCTCTGTTCTATAGCGAGTTCGCCTTTCAACACTGTCATAAGCATGTATATTCCCTGCTCGGTGAATGCATATGGAAGTTTTCTTCGGCCACCCCAACTTGATGTGAAAAAATTGCACTTCAAGTTTTCAAACTCTTCCTCAGTCAATTGAAACATGAAGTCATCGCCTCGGAATCGTTCCCTATTATTTTGAACTTGCCTGTTAAAATAGCGGGTTTCATATCCATAAATCTCCGCGAGTTCAAAATCAAGCATCACCTGGGTTCCACGTACAATGTATATCTTGTCTTTAAGTAATCGCTCATCAACAACCATAATCTCGCTATCCGCCATGTTAACCTCCTTAACAAAAACAGCACCAGGATGCGTGCCATAATCACGCTTATCCTGATGCACTCCTGCCTGCAACTGGCCCGATCGGAAAAGACCTAAATATTCTTAATTATGAACAGAGAATATCATAGTTCAGCTCAGCAAGCAATAACACAAAGGCACCTGCCGATAAAACCGCAAGGGTTCAAATCGTGCAGGTGCTTCACAATGGTGAGTCACGCGAGATTCGAACTCTCTTCCAAGGTGCCCTGTAAGCCTTGCAATTACTGCATTTCTGCTTCTGATGCGTCTTTTCTTACAGGCGAATTTTCAGACTTTTCAGACCATTATTTCTATATCTGTGTAGGTCTGTATGTATCCGGGTGGGTTTATCGTTTCCCGGATGCCCGTTCCCGCCAGACTGAAAAAAGGCTGCAACGCTGTATTAGCGCTGCAGCCCGTCTTTGTTCTGGGATTTTGATTATCCAAGGCTCTACTTTTCTATGCCATGGTATGGTTCCCAATTCTCTTCTCCGGTCTGCTGAATAGGGTATTCATGCACTCCGGTCTTCTTGTACTTAATGATTTTCTTGATCCTCTTTGCCTGATACTTCAGAGCAAGTCCGATTGTCTCTTCTGCGGTGTACATATCCGCGCCGTGAGGCATATCTCTGGTGAGATGTATCGCGTCGAATTCACATCTAGTTGTGCAGAGTCCGCAGCCGATGCACATGTTGGTATCAACTGTAGTCGCACCGCACTTGAGACAGCGTGAAGTTTCTGCTTTGACCTGTTCCTCAGTGAGAGGCAGTCTCAGGTCATCCATCGTCTTCGCAGGATCACCTGCCTTTTTGCCAGGTACCTGTCTGCTTGTGTCATCATACCATGCAGGTTTGCTGATATCATCTCTGTCGAGCTCGATGAACTCTCTCAGATCCCTTCCGATCGTAAGCGACTGACCAGGGTGTACATAACGGTTGATGGAAACCGCGCCCTGACGGCCGGCAGCGACTGCGTCGATGATGAATTTCTGTCCTGTGTAAACGTCTCCGCCAACGAAGATGTCAGGCTCAGCTGTCTGATATGTAACAGGGTCGGCCTTGATGGTCTTGTTTCTGTTGAATTCAACCTTTGTTCCCTTGAGGAGAGCCTCATGGTCGGCTTTCTGTCCGATACAGAATACGACATATTCACACTCAACAGACTCAGTCGCAGAATCATCGAACTTAGGATCGAATCTTCCTTCGCTGTTCTTGACGCTCAGACACTTTCTGAAGTTGATGCCGCATACCTTGCCTTTTTTATCCTTGAGGATCTCGGTCTGGCCCCAACCACTGTGGAGCTTGATGCCGTCGCTCTCGCAGAGCTCCTGGTCCTCGCCGCCCATAGGCATTTCTTCATAGGATTCAAGGCAGTAGAGATCAACGGACTTCGCGCCTTGTCTTATGATGGTACGAGCGATATCCGAAGCAATATTTCCTCCGCCTATGACAACGACTCTGCCATCAAGCTTGTTCGGTCCGTGGAGGTTGATGTCCTTGACATAGTCTATGCCAGCGATCACACCGTCAGCATCTTCACCCGGGATCCCAAGTTTACCAGGTGACTGAAGTCCCGGCGCTACATAGAAGGCTTTATATCCCTGCTTGCGCAGATCTTCGATCGTAACGTCTTTACCGACTTCTACGCCGCACTTTATCTCGGCGCCCATCTTTGTGATGATATCGATCTCGTTCTGTACGATATCTTTTTCTACACGGAAGTTAGGGATTCCGTTCATCATCATTCCGCCCGGTTTGGCTTCCTTTTCAAAGACCGTTACCGGATAGCCTTCTTTGCGGAGATAGTATGCGCAGGTGAGACCTGCCGGACCTGATCCGATAACAGCGATCGGATACTCGGTCCACTGCTTTCCGTCCATGTTATAACAGTCATCAGGAACGAATTCTTCCGGGTGGGCTTTCTCATACTGGCAGATAAATTTCTTGATCTCATCGATAGCTATAGGCTTATCGATCGTTCCTCTCGTGCATCTGTCCTCGCAGCGGCGGTTGCATACAGCACCGCAGACAGCAGGAAACGGATTGTCCTGACGGATCAGACGTACAGCCTCGGCATATTTCCCTTCGCTTGCCAGCTGTATATAGCCCTGTACTGCTATATGAGCCGGACACGCTGTCTTACAAGGTGATGTTCCCGACTCATAGCAGTTGATCTTGTTGTCTTCTCTGTAAGTTTTGCTCCATTTGTCTTCGCCCCAAGGAGTATCGTCAGGCAGAAGACGCATAGGGTATAAAGTCTTACTTCCATCTTTGCGGCAGAGCTTCTGACCGAGTTTTGCAGCTCCGGCAGGGCAGACCTCAACGCACTTGCCGCATGCTACACACTTTTCATGATCTACATGAGCGCGCCAGGCGGAAGCGGACATGTTAGGAGTATTAAAAAGCTGTGAAGTTCTCAGTCCGTAGCAGCTTCCAGGCGAGCAGTTGCAGATACCTACGATCCTGTTCGGTCCGTCAACATTTACGATCTGATGCACATAGCCCTTCTTTTCGGCTCTCATTATGATCTCAAGAGCTTCTTCTCTCGTTATATAGTGGGCATCCTTGCCTGTTTCCACGAGGAATTCCGCGATATCGTCAATGCCAATGCACATATAGCCTTCGATATCGCCGCAGCCTTCGCCTCTGAAGCGCTGAGCTTTACGGCAGGCGCATACCATGGTGCAGAATTTGTCGTATTTCTGGAGCCAGTGTGAAAGGTACTCGACGCTCACGGTCTGAGGCGTTGCTTCGATGGCACTTTCAACAGGAATGGTATGCATTCCGATGCCTGCGCCTCCCGGAGGTATCATCTTTGCTGTCATTTCAAGAGGTTCCTGCGGTGCTAGGTTGAACATCGTAGCGACTTCAGGATGGTCATCGCAGAGAGTCGCATGCTCCACCATGTATTCTCCGGAACCAATGACCCACTTAGGGATCCAGTACTGGATGTGTTTGTCCTCATTGTCTCTGTTTTGCTCGAGTATTCCGATCCAGATCAGATGATCGATGATCTTCTGCGCCTCTTCCCTAGTCATATTGTTCATCTTAGCGAGCTGGCGCGTCGTATAGCCAACGCGGCGCTTCTTGAAGCTGAGCATGAACTTGACTTCTTCTTTAGTAAGAAGCCTGTCGAGGATCCAGAAATCGAAATGATTCTCTTTCAGGCCTCCCGGGATCTTACGATCCAGGCTGTCTGTGATCATTTTGGACAGTTTCTCGATAAGCTTTTTCTTTTCAGGATCGTCGCAGCGGTGGTCACCCTTATCAGGGTAATCCCAATCATTGACAAAAATGTTTTGATTTACTTCTTTTACCATATTCTCTCTACAGATCGATTCTGTGAATCAAGGATTACTGATATAACTAACGTTATTATTATATTACAAAGATGATAATTAAAGAACATAAAAAATTTGAGTACAAAAGCAGCGTTGGAATACTAAAACCCCGAAGACGTTGAAGTCTTCGGGGTTTCGATGGTGGAGACGACAGGAATCGAACCTACGTCCAAGTATTGGTTTTTCAACGTTTCTGAAAACCGTGCAGACTCATTTGCAGACTCAGCCGTAGGTCTGAGTAATACCCGGTTAGGTCGATTTCCTCAAAATCTCGCTTTTACTGGTGGATGAAGGGGTAGTCGAATGTTTATCCTAAGTCCGGGAAACCGTTGCAACTGTCTGAGCGTTATGTGCTTTCACGCTCCGACCATTTCCGCGACTATCGACCTTCGATTTCTATTTCTGAGTAGATTTGACGGACCGCTGCAGGCTGCAGCGGTCCATTTCTTATACAGATAATTACAACTGCTCGTTTATTCTGTCTGAGCTCCGCCCTTGAGCGCCGCCATGACCTCCGCGAGGTTAGGGCTCTTGCGCTGGAGCTTTTCACCTGTCTGGAGCTTGAGGAATCCGTCATATTTCTCATGTGGCAGTACGTAGAACTGATCGTTTTCGATAGCCTCCCATACCTGCTCAGCATGACCCTCGATAGGATATCCTGTCTCGATGACAAACTTGGCTTCAGCCTGGCCCTTCTTGAACTCCTCGCTCTGATAGTAAGGATCGGAATCGTCCTTGAATCTCTCAGGGCGGTACCATTCACTGTGGTCAAGGTTGGTCTGTACATAACCAGGACAGAAAACTCCCATTGCGATGTCTGCGCCGATCGCCTGGAGCTCGTAGTTGGTGCTCTCTGCGAGAGCTACTGCCGCATGCTTTGTCGTATAGTATGGGACCATTCCGAGCCAGTTGATGACACCTGCTACCGAGCATGTATTCATAATGTTGCAGTGTGTTCCCTGCTTCATCATTACAGGGATGACCTGGCGCATGAAGTAGATGTGCGACATGAGGTTTGTCTGTACGATCCACTCCCAGTCGCGGAGAGGCAGATTGTATCCGTTGCCAGGTACCGCTACTCCTGCGTTATTCATGAGAAGGTCAATCTGGCCGTACTTCTCGAGAGTAGTATTAACGACCTTTTCAGTCTCCTCATAGATGCCTACATCAGCTGTGATAAGAGTGATGTCCTCAGCGCCGTTCTCTTTAGCAATCGCTGCGAGTTTTGCAAGCTCTTCGCCCATTATATCTACAGCAACGATCTTCATACCGCGCTGCGCGGCCTGCTTTACGAACTCCTTACCAAAACCATAAGCTGCTCCGGTAATGATCGCTACTTTACCTTTGAATTCTTTCATCAGTGATCCTCCCTACTTGCGTCCTGTCTGCATGAAAGTGGTCTTGTCGTACCACGCCGGCATGATCATCGGCATGAGCTGCTTTGCGTCAACATCTTCGAGTTTCTGGAGATTCGTGATGAGGAGATTGTTCTCCGCATACGCGCCGCCAATGATCGTGTTGACCGGGAGGCAGCCCCATGGATCATCCGTTGTAGAATTGATCTCAAGCTTGTTGATAAAGCCCGGTGCCCAGGAGTCATATTTATACTTAATAAGAGTGGAAACGAGACAGGTATTTGTATACCTCCACACACCATTCTCATCCGGCAGGCGGTCAAAGTGGAAGTTGAATGCCGATCCGGCAGTCTCTTTGCCCTGGGCCGGTGCCTGGAACAGCATATGAGTCAGCGGGTGGTTATACTGACCGAGCTGCATCTCAACGCTGAGCACCTGAGCGCCGCGCCTGTTTACACCAACAGTCACCTTTCCATCATCAGTTTTGCGGATAACAAACTCCGCGCCGAGCTTCTTCGCATAAGACGAATTATCGCGTCCGAGATACGTGGCCATTTCCTGTCCTTCGCCGCCGAGCAGCATGCTTACCGGATACATTCCGAGCTGGCCATTGTAGGTACAATAGATACCGATGATGGTCTCATAGTAATTGTCAGCGAATGAAGGATCCTTGATGTGGCATGCCGAAACTGTGACGACCGGTACCTGGAACGGCTTCAGAGGAGCCGGCAGGATCTTCTCGATTGCCTCAGGATATGTGAGATATGCGAGGTAGACGCCTTCCTGTCCGTTCATGTATGAAATCTTGCAGAACTGTGACAGCTCTTCCTTAGGCATTACGAAGCTCTTTGCAGGTGCCTTGAAGAGGCTTGCGCCTATTTCGTAGCCTGTTCTTGTAGCCGGAGCAATCGTGCCGTCCTTGATAGCCGAACCTACCAGGCTTACAGGGATGCCCTTCTCTTCGAGAGCAGTCTTAAGGCTCTGATCAGGCTTGTAACCGAGTGAGAGCACTACAGCTTCTGCATCGATCTTTTTCTCTTCCTTTGTGTCAACGTTTTCGACGATGACTCCGTCAGGCTGGATCTCCTTGAGAGCGTGGCCAAGAGCCCATTCGATATCCATCTTGTTCAGTCTGGACATGATGTCGAGCACGTTGTTCTTGTACGCGTTCGTGCCTGCTGCCTTGAGCATGTCGACGAATGTGACCTTGCAGCCTCTTTCGCCGAGGAACTCACCTGCTTCAAGACCTGTAAGGCCGGCGCCTACCATAGCTACCGACTTGCCCGAGATATCCTTCCTGCCTGTAAGCACTTCTTCGATCGTGTAGACATTACCTCCGTCGATCCCAGGAAGCGACTTAGGGAAGATAGCCTTTGATCCTGTCGCGAGCACTACTGCATCCGGCTCAAGAGCTGCTATATCATCTGCGGTAGCTTCCTTGCCGAGCTGTACGTCTACGCCGAGACGGGCGAAGCTGTCTCTGTAGTAGTCAGCGATCCACTCCATTCTCTCTTTGAGAGGAGGGAGCTTAGCCAGGTTGACTGTTCCACCGAGGCTCTCCTGGCGGTCGATGAGGGTGACCTTGACGCCTCTCTTGGCAAGCGTCTCGGCAGCCATCATTCCTCCCGGACCTCCGCCGACGACTACAGCCTTGTGTCCTGCTGTGTCAGGCTCGAGGTCGCCGTACCTGTACTCGTTGCATGTCAGAGGGTTGACAGCGCACTCGAGCGGCAGACCCTGTGCGTTGAGTCCCATCAGTGTCTCGAAGCATCTGAGGCAGTTGATGCACTTCTTGAGTTCGCCTACTCTGCCTTCCTGTACCTTCTTGCCCCATTCAGGATCAGCAAGCCATGTTCTTCCGAAGCCGACGAAGTCAACAACGCCTTCTTCGAGGAACGCTTCTGCTACCTCTGGCTCGCGGATTGACGATACAGCGATGACCGGTACGTTGACGTGCTCTTTAACAGCCTTGATGAACGGCTTTCTCCATCCCTGCGGGAACGAGATCGGCTCGATAGCGCAAAGGCCTGTCTCATAGAGAGCGCAGCTTACGTCGATGAAGTCAACGCCTGCGGCTTCAAGAGTCATGCAGATTTTGATACCGTCTTCGATGTGGATATAGTCCTCTGTGACCCCTATGTTCGAAAGGAACTCATCTACCGACACTCTGCAGCCAAGCGGGAAGTCTGGACCGCACTTTTTACGAATGTCTTCGATGATCTCGAGGACGATCCTCATACGGTTCTCAAAGCTTCCGCCGTATTCGTCTGTTCTCTTGTTTGTATATGGCGAGAGGAACTGCTGGAGCAGGTAGCCGTGAGCGCAGTGAAGCTCAACGCCGTCGATCCCGGCTTTCTTGCAGCGTAGTGCGGCATCGCCGAACTGTCCCACCAGCTCATGGATCTCGTCGAGCGTCATAGGACGTGTCTCCTGCATCGATACCTTGCACATTACGTCAGATGCAGAAACGCATGGCTGTCCGCCGATCAGTGAAGACACTCCTTCACGGCCAGGGTGATGGAGCTGGATGAATATCTTGGTTCCATACTTATGAACTGTACTTGCGAGTTTTGCGAGTGAAGGGATGTGTCTGTCGCTTGTCGCGGCGATTTGGCGGAACATTCCTACACCTGTCTTTTCGTTTACTTTGCAGATCTCAGGCATGATCAGACCGCATCCGCCCTTTGCTCTTGCCTCGAAGTATGCAAGCATCGCAGGACCAACGGTTCCGTCGAGTTCAGCCAGGTTGGTCCCCATCGGTGTCATTACAAGACGGTTCTTGAGCTCAACATTGCCGATCCTGCCTTTCTCAAATAGCTTATCGTACATTTTCTTCCTCCTCCCATAGAATAGAAATAATAACGATTATCGTTTTACTGTGTCTCCATGCCTTCCGGGCACAACAAGAAAAAGAAATACTTTCCTATAGTTAATTATAGAAACAGCACTGGATGCTTGCATTATCAAGCCTATATAAAACAACACAGTACATTTGTGCACTGTGAACTAGGCCATTGTCCCACAAAAACAGGGGTTAAGGAATCATTATCCCCCTAAATCCCATTTTACTGCTAAAACCAGCACTTATCCCCAATTGGATGCATTTGACATTTTGTGCATTATAAACTAATGTACTATTGTGAGATTTGTATAACAGAAGGGAGCTGACACAATGATTTTCAGAGAATTAATGGATTATCTCAGTGAGATCTCAGACATAACGATCCTCTCCGATAATGTCGAAGAGGAGATCGCGGACGTGAAGTTTATCGATCCGCGTCAGAGTCAGTTCCGCAGTGAGGTCCTGTATTTCGGCAACAGTCTGCACGGGATCACATCACTGCCACCGCAGTGTATCATTACCGATAAATGCGATATCAGCGACGCAGACTTATCCGTATGCAGCGCCGCTGTCGTGTCTGACGAAGATTTCGGTTATATTTTCAACAGCGGTTTCCAGCGGGTCCGCGATTCTCATAAGGACGGATATTATGAGTCTTTGATACATACGCTGGAACGCGTAAGAAATGTAGACGCCCTTATAGATCTTGCGTCAAAGACATTCGGCGCTTCTCTGGTGTTTATCGACCGCAATTTCCGTATCCTCAGCTATTCAACTCAGATACCGGTCACGGATGAGCTCTGGAAGCATAACATCGAGCAGGGCTATTGCGACTATGAATTCATCACGGCAGTCAGATCGCTCAAGTCCGTTCAGACAGCTGACTGGTCCATGATGCCCGTTGAAGTCTCCTGCCCATCTTCACCGTTCAAGAAGTTTTCATGCAGGGTCTACTGCAGGGATATCTGGATCGGCTATATCATCGTAATAGAGAACTCTGATTCGTATAGGCCTGAGCACGCTGAGATGCTTAAGGTCCTAAGCGGCGTGCTGGGCTATGCGGTAATGCAGTATGAGCCAAATTATCTGTATATGACCAGCGACTACCACCACTTCCTCTACAACCTGCTTATCGGTGCTGACGCCTCATCGTTTCCCGAAGCCTATGGCAGCCTGACCTTCCCGTCACAGATGCAGGTGCTTTACTGCCGTGCGACAGGCAACAGATCCGCATTTCCGAATGAGGCGGATATCTCCCACATGGTGGCCTCTATCGTTCCCGGATGCCATGTGATAAACCGCAGAAGCAGCTCGGCTATTATAGGAAGCAGGGAATTGGTTGCAAAGGCGGGACAGATAGCGGCCGCCTTTCCTGACGACTGCCGTATAAAGATCGGAATAAGCATGCCTTTTTCAGACATTACAGAACTCAAAGCTCATTATGATGAAGCTCACGATGCTTTCGAGCTGGGTGATATACTGGACCCGGATCTCAGCATCTATACCTTTGAGGAATACGGTATTTACGTAATGTTCCGTACGGTGGCAAAAGCTGAGCAGCTAAGCAGGTATCTGCACCCTGCCCTTACGGTGCTTGAGGAATATGACCGGGTAAACGGAAGCCACCTGGAGCAGACCCTGTATACATATATAAAATGCGCATGCAATACGACAGAAACTGCAGCCAGCCTCTTCCTTCACAGGAACAGCGTGATATACAGACTTCGCCGTATAGAGGAATTGTGCAATATCGATCTGGATGATACAGACACGAGGTTCAGACTCAGACTGTCATTCGCAATATCCGACGTCATAAGCCGAACGACCTGATCCT
>OCTW011440692.1_pt1 | contig 10466 bp, 12 predicted proteins | sample 1539671 | NCBI WGS metagenome assembly OCTW01 (sample SAMN02144230, study PRJEB22623) | gut metagenome | biome: sheep rumen | host: Ovis aries | place: New Zealand
TACTTAATTATTATTTTTGATACTAAGGAAATAAAGGGATTTATTCATACTTAAATGACATATAAGTGACGAAAAATGTTAATTTAAAACGACAAAAATATGAATGGAAATGTTATATGTCAAGTGATACAATGTAGTAAAGTGGAGTAAGTGTAGGAGGAAATGAATATAACATACACGCATAACCCTATATGCATATTAGTTATTGACTTTATTTAATTAAAGTGTAGAATATTTACCAGGTGATTTTGAGCAGCATTGATTTAGTTAATAAGTAAAGGGTGATTGAATGATTAGTCCTATAAAAGAACTATATAAATGTTTATGCGAAAAATCTACACATTATTTTCTACTAATTGGATTAAAAGAGAAGTTATAAAGACCTTATAATTTCTCTTTTTTATTGATGGGAGGTTTTGGTAATATGACTAAAGTAAGTACAGATTTCTTGGAAGTAGATGATGTGGATTCTTTTGATTATGATAATACTAAAATTAATGTCGATAATCTGTATGGTAAATATCGTAATTACAAAGAAAAAGAGTATATCATATTAAAAAGATCTAAATCATCTTTGTCACTTGATAATTTAGGTATTTATTCTTCAACTGTTAGTGATCCTGTTGGTAATCAGGTTGAACAAGCTGAACGATATACTAAATTTATTGAAACAATTGAAGGTATTTATAAGATGTATGAAAATACCCTTAGCAATGATGAAAAAATAGTGTATCAGAAATGCTTAGTTAAAAAGTGTACTGAAGAGGAATTAGAAACTGCTTTAAGTCTTAGTCATGGCGCTATGTTCAGAAGAAAAAGAAGTTGTTACATCAAGGTTGCAAAATGGTTTGACTTAGAAGTATATAAAAATTAAGTAGTATTTATTAAATGAAAGGATCTAACACATCGAAGTTTGATGTGTTTTTTTATGGTGAAATTTATGAAATTGAGTTTGTGGAAAAAAATTAATATTAGGTTGTATATGAAGTATTGTAATATTACTCATACAAAATTTTTGAAATTATATTTAGTTGTTTTTAAATATGATAATATTGTAGATTATTTTAAACATGTTCCAGCTATGAGCAAGAAAGATGCTAAAGAAAAAATAAAACTATTAATTTTGAACTCTAAACAATTTGAATTAAAAAACAAAAAATCTTTACAAATTATAGTTATTAAGGAGGACGAAGATGATATTTAAGATTATTGGAATCCTTCTTTTATTATTTGTAATAGTATTTCTTTTTTGTGCATGCAAATTAGCATCTATATCAGATCAATATATAGAAGGTGAATATGATGAACAATAAAACATTTGAATTAGATAATGAAGCACATAATAAATTAAATGCAAGAATGGTTCTTGCATTATTTGATATCTTTTTAAAACAAAAAAAGATAAGCAAAAGAGAATATGAATTAATAAAAATGAGATTAAATTGCACCTTTAACAATTCTTAAGATGATATATATACTTGCATATAAAGGAGGTGCAATCTATGTCTAGAAAGGTAGCAATTTATGCAAGAGTATCAACAGAACATGAAGCTCAAATAAATGCATTAGAGAATCAAATACAATATTACGATGATAAATTGATGGAACATCCAGATTGGGAATTATATGATAGGTATATCGATGAAGGAATAACTGGCACATCAGTAAATAAAAGAAAAAATTTTCTGAGAATGATTGAAGATGCTGAAAGAGGATGTTTTGATTTAATTATTACCCGTGAAGTATCAAGATTTGCAAGAAATACAGTTGATACATTACTGGAAACTAGAAAATTAAAAAGAATTGGAGTAGAAGTATACTTTACTGAAGATAATATATGGACTTTTAAAGATGAAGATGGTGAATTAAAACTTACATTAATGGCAACACTAGCTCAAAATGAAAGTAAGAAAACATCTCAAAGAGTTAAAGCAGGACAAAAAATATCGTTTCAAAATGGTGTGTTTTATGGAACTGGTAATATATTAGGATATGATAAGATCGGTAAAGATTTAATTGTTAATGAAGACCAAGCAAAGATAGTAAAATTTATTTATTCTTCATATCTTTCAGGAGATGGTACTACAATAATAGCCAATGAATTGGAAAAGTTAGGATATTTAACAGCAACTGGAAAGAAAAAATGGAGTGCTTCTTATATTGCAAGGGTGCTACAAAATCCATTTTATTGTGGAACTATTGTATATAGAAAATCCTATATTCCTGATTTTTTAGAGCAAAAACCTAAAAAGAATAACGGTGAAGTTGAACAAGTTATTGTTGAAGGTAAGCATACTCCAATTATTTCTAAAGAAGATTTTGAAAAAGTTCAAATGATTATTCAAGAACATTCAAAATATATTGAAAAAGGTAAGAAAGCCGCTATAGCGGCCCCTAAAAGTATTTGGAGTAAAAAACTTAGATGTAATTGTGGTTCAACATTTAATAGAAGAGTTTATCATAAAAACTCAGATGATAATACATATTGTTATCAATGTTATCACCAAAAAAATATTGGATCAGCTAAATATAGAGAAAAGAAAGGATTAGATTTAACGGATGCATGTGATATTCCAATTGTTCAAGAATGGAAATTAAAATTAATGGCAACTGTTATATTTAATTCTATATGGCAAGATAAGAATCAAATAATTGATTTAGCTAACCAATTGATTGATGAAGTTATAACCGAAGATGAATCAGTAAGTGAAATTGATTCAAATATAAAAAGATTATCAATTAGAATGGATAATACAAAATCTAAAATTGATAAATTATTAAATATGTATTTAGATAATTTAATTGATCAAAGTGAATATATAGAAAAGAAAAAAGAATTTGAAGAAGAACTAAATAAATATAAAGAAACAATAGAAAAACTTGAATCTGAAAGAGGAATACCAAAAGAAACATTAGAGTTAAGACTTAAAAATCTAAAGAAAAATATTATTTTTAATTTGAATTATATGGAAAATACTATATCTGATAGTTTAATAGATACTTTTGTTGAAAAGATAATTGTTAGAAAAGATGTATTCGAATGGAAATTAAATTATTTAAATGATATGAATAATGAGATAGCTAATAATATTTGTAAAAATGAGGAAGATAAAGAAAATGATAAAGGTATTTTTTTAACAAGAGTTATTGTTACAAAGGATAATGCTATGCAGTATATTGAATTTAATCAAGATTATAAAAATATTAGAGGCAAAACAGAATTGATTGCAGATATTTATATATAGAATTAATATGTGAGACTTAATAGTTTCACATTTTTATTATTAAAAAGAAAAGTGAGGAAATAGAAATGAACAAAATTTATTTAAGACCAATAATGAAAGACTTATCTCAAGGATCTAGACTTTCATATGTAAGACAATATAGACATCTATATCAAGAGGATGTAGCAAAAAAATTAGGATTAAGTGGAGAAAGATGTGAAAGAACAATTCAAAATTATGAAAGAAATGCTAGAGTTCCAAAACAAGATAGATTAGAAGAACTAGCTAATATATATAATGTTAATGTTAATGCTATTAGAGAATATGATTTTAAAAAAAATATTGATGTAGTATATATATTAATGTGGTTAGAAGAACAATGGGATAATTACTATATTGATTTAATAAAAAATAAATATATATTTAATAATAATACAACTGAAATGATTGAACTATATAATGAATGGATGGAAATGAGAGAGAAAAAATCAGCTGGGGAAATAACACCAGATGATTATCTTGAATGGAAATTAAATAAGTAATAAATCAAATATACATTTTTATATAAATATGGTATAATATATATATCATCTTAGTACACATATATAAGACAATGTTTGTACAGACCGACATGTTGCACAAGCTGCAATCAAAGCAAAAAACAATAAGTAATTAAATATATAAAGGCTAGAGTAATCTAGTCTTTTTTTGACTCGTAAATAAAAAAGGAAAATATGATATAATTATTAAGGTGAGAAGCCTATGATGAAATCAAAAATAATAAAAATAGTCGGTATTATTTTAATAATTATCTTCTTATTATATTTATTCAATTTTATACTTCAAATAATTAATAAAAATAAATTTAAAAAATATATAAAAGATGTAACAGGAATAGACATAAAAGAATGCAAAGAAATAAACTATGATGAGTCACACGGAGGATTTATGGGAGATGGAGATTCATATATAGAATGGGATTGTTCTAATACAGAGATAAATCTTAATAGAGATGAAATGCTTCCATATCCATTGACAGAAAAACTGAATATTGTCTTATATGAAACAAAAAAAGATGGAACAGTATATAGTTATAATTATGGTGGGGACCATGGTATACCAAAAATAGAGAATGGCTATTACTATTTCTATGATGATTACTGTGAAACATATAAAGATATTAGCAATTGTAAAAGTGATGAGAACTTACTTGGTGTACGATCAGCATTTAATTTTACTTTCATTGCCATTGATGAAGATACGAATAGACTATATTATTTAGAAGTTGATACTTAGAAATAAAGATAAATACATACATTTAAAATTACGTGCTTCTATGCACCACCGTAAACTAGGATGGGCAAACTGCAATTAAAGCAAAAAAGAATTAGTAAATAAACCAGGAGGTAGTAATATGAAAATAGATTCATCTAAAATTTGTGAGTACTTAAGAGTATATTCGATATTACTTTCTTTATCTTTAAACAATAATCAGTCATTATATGAAAATTTTAAAAAAATGATTAATGAAAATCAAACTGAATTATCATTAGATGAGTATGATAATATAATATTAATTAAAAACTATTATAGTGCTTCAATGATTTTATTTTATAGAAAAGATACTACTCAAAAAGGACTTAATGATTTAGATGTGATTAATAAAGATTTATTTATTGATAGCAGCATACCAATAAATAAAAAATGTATTGAAAATTATACTGATAAAGACATTATTTTATATATCAGAAATGCAATTGCACATAATAAAAATAATTTGGCATCTATAAATATTGATGAAAAAAATTTGAGAATTAGAGTTAAGTTAGAAAATACTATTGCATCTAAAGGAATTAATAAAGGAAAAAATATTCCGTTCGAGGTTGAATTTAATAATTATGATTTATTAAGAATGTCTGCTTTTTGTGGAATTTATTCAAGAACAGGTAACATATCAGGAATATCCTTTGACGAAAGTGTTGTTATAAATAGTACAACAACAAACATTTTAAAACTATTAGAAGATGTCATATATACAACTTGTTATAGTTATACTTTATTTAATACCTTAAATGATAATGATAAAAAGAAATTAGCAACAGCATATAAAATTGGTAACGAAAAACATAATATGGAAGAGTTTGACAAATTGAAAACAAAGTTTGTTAGAAAGGAAGAAAAAATTGATTTATCAGACAAACAAAAAGACTGTTTATTTAATTCGATTAGAGATCATATTATTGAATCTTTAGAATTGAATGCTTTAACACCTTTAACTTTAAGTTTAACTAAAACAAATGCTGAGATAAAAAGAATTTTAGGATCATTTATGCAGAGGTATTATGAATATGAAGCGTTAAAAGTTATACCTTTAGGACGTGAAAAACATAATATTCATATAGCTTCTATACTTATAAGCAGTTTCAATAGTAAATATAAAGAGACAATTTTGGAAACAATAGTTACTGTTTTAAATAGCTTAAAAGATAAGGGAGTTGTTTATTCTTTTTTTGAAACATACAATATTAATGATGAAGAAGAACTAAGAATGTTTATTAATAATATATTAGATACTTCATATTTACAACTTGAAGCTAAATCTATTTATTATAATTATTTTTTTGAGAATTTAATTCAAGAAGGTGAAAATGTATTAATAGGTGAAAAAGAATACGAAGCAGATAGAATAAGAAATTCTTTTACCCATGGAAGATGGTATTATGACAGTGAAGATAATGTTTGGAATTTACTTGATAATAAAGATAGTTTAAAGAAAGCTGATCAATATAAATTTGATTGGGAAGCAAGCATATCAGATGGTGATTTATATAACTTTGTTAATCAAAGATATAAAGAACTAATTGAAAATAAAAATAAAAGTATATAGAAGCAATTTAGTAAATAATTGTTTTGCTACACAGTTTTGACAATAGGACAAGTCACATTCAAAGTGAGAAAGAATTAGAACGCATAAGGATGAATATAATAATAGTGATATACTGCGTTGTATTGACATTTTTACTGCATTGTAGTACATTATTTTCGTAATTAAGTGATGTGCTTAATTTAAAAAAAGCTGGTGATTCCCACCATAAGAGGAACTTAAAAAAGAAGCGATTCCGGCTTTGACAGGAACTTAAAAAAGCGGTGATTCCCACCATAAGAGGAACTTAAAAAAGAAACTAGAGAGCATACTCTAGTTTTATTTTGTAATTTAGTATATAATACGCTCGAAGGTGATAATATGGATAATCAATTACAATTAGTTAGACTAGATACTGATTATTGTAACTATTTGAGAAAATATGATAATAAAGTTCCATATAATTATAAAGAAAAAGAATTAAGACCATTTGTTGGAGTTCTTTTTAGAATAGATAATTTAATGTATTTTGCACCTTTATCTAGTCCTAAACCAAAACATTTAAAATTAAAAACAAAACTAGATTTTTTAAAAATTAATAATGGTAAACTTGGAGCTATTAATTTTAATAATATGCTACCTGTAACGCAAAATAATATTATTAAATTAGATTTAGATAAAGAATGTTTAACTAAATCAGAAGAAAAATATACTAAATTGTTAAAAGAACAAATATATTGGTTAAATCGTAATGATGATAAACTATATGGAAGATCAAAAAAACTTTATGATAAATATATCAATGGAACACTTGATCCAAATATTGCAAAAAGATGTTGTAATTTCAAATTACTAGAAGAAAAATGCAAAGAGTATAATAAATAATTATAAAAATTGTCATTTTAGTCCGTATATATGGATTGAATTATGTACAGGCCAACACATTATACAAGCTGCAATCAAAGCAAAAAAATTAAGTAATTAAACTAATAAAGACTAGAAAAATATAGTCTTTTTTGCTCGAAAAATAGTAATATTGCGAGCATTTGCCAATTAAAAATTGTGATATAATAATTAATAAGGTTGGGATTTAAATGAAAGATATTACTAAAAGAGAAATAATAGATTTAGTAAATACATGTAATTTTAAACTTAATAGTGTTAGTAATGATGCAATTAATGAAGTTTTAGGTATAATTAAAGTAATGTCACTCATATGTAAAAATGATGATGTTAATGATAAGATAAAAGATAAATCAAATAGTACAATCTATTTAGAAAGTCAACTTAATAAATCTAGTGATGAAGTTAATTATATATATAAAATATATTTAACGTTGCAACAGGAAATAATAAAAATATTGGTTAAGAATGATGAATTAATAACTCATATTGATACTAGAAGTGATAAATATGTTAATGAAGAACAAAATGGATATTTAATGGTGTCTAATAATAGAGATAATACGTTTAGAACAAATAGAGGCAACTGGTTTTTTGCTTCAATAGATAATGACAAAGATAATTCATTCTTTTTAAGAACTGCAGGAAATCCATTTATTCATCAAAATGAACTAATTTTTACGACTAATATATATGACATTAAAGATAATAGATTATTAATGAAGAAACCTAATTATGTTTATTATATTAATCCAAAAGATTTTTTGCCGGTAATTACTATAGTGCATGATGGTACAAAAGCAAGGTTTGATTTATCTAGAGAATTTATTACTACTAAAAATATTAATATTAATGATGCAAATATAGTTAAGAAAATAGATTGTGTTAAGGATGTGACATATTTATTAGATAAATTTCAAGTTTTCTTTTACAAAGATGGTTATATTATTAATAAAGATATTTTTAAAAAACTTGATGAGAGTAATGATATTAGTTTAATAAAAGAAGATTATTTAAATGGTAAAATAGTATATGTTAATTCTATTTTGAAAATAAATGAAAAAGAAGATCCGCTAAATGTTAATGGACATAAATTAAAATAAAATGATCGTCATATTAAGACATTATGAAGTTGTATATACCCACCTAAGTCAAAAGCAGTACAAGCCGTAATCAAAGCTAGGGCGAATAAGAACTAATTAGTTTAACCTTTATTTACCTAAGTTCTAAGGAATATTAAGTATTATGAAAAACTTTAAAGGCATACAGAAAACTATTTATACAAATATAAAAGACTAAGATGACAATAAAAATGTCGCATATCTTAGTCTTTTTTAAGTTTTATGCGATAGGAAAACGGAGAAAAAAAATGTAAATTTTATATTTAAAACAAGAATTATATGATTTATCACATGAAAGAAAATTTTAAATATAGATAAAATATTATCTTTTTTCATTTTTATAATCGTGATATAATCACTGGAAATTGTTAAAAAGGGGAGTTATTATGCTAGATGAATACGTAGAGGAAATAAGGAAAAAGTTATCTGAGTTACCATATGTAAATGAAGATGTGATTGCTGCATATGTATATTTGTCTTTAGGTGAAAAATTATCTTTTGATATAGACTTCTTACCATTTGGTAGTTCCAAAAAAAGACAGGCAAAATATAATGGTTGTAGTGTGTTATCTGAACTTGAAGATTGCATGAAAAATGAAAAAATTATATGTAAGTCCCTTGCATATATAGTTAAATATATTTTATCTAAATTAAATATTGATGTAAGTGTAGTAACCGACCCATACGATTTTAGAAAAACTCCTCATGTTTATAATGTTATAAGACCGAAAGATGGAAGTGAACCATATATTATTGATTTACAAGAAGATATGTATCGTATTAAAATGCATGATCCAATTGAAAACTTTGGGCTTTCACCAGTTAAACGTGGTGAATATATAATACCTTTTCAAAAACAAAAGGATTTATTTAAAATGCTTGGTTATTATACATATGAAGATTATTATGATAATATGAAACTTGATTTAGAATACATTGATAACTTTAAAGATAAAGTTAGGTTTGTATTAGAAAATATAGAAATATGTGAAAATTCCAGTATGAGTCATATCGATAGACAATGGAATCATGCAAGAAGATTAGAAAAAATTTTTGATAGAAAAACATTTAACTATTTTGATACAAAAGGTAAAATTCAATTTAGAAATTGTTACAAAATTATAGATGGAGAAAGAAAATGCTTTAATGTAATTATAGTTGAAGATGGGCCAATACCAGATATTTATATTTATAGTGATAACGAATGTAGATATGTTCAAGTAGATTTTACTTCTTTTGCCAACGAGGTTATAAATGGACTTACAATTCACAATGCAAAAATACTGAATTTAAGAAAAAAGATAAATGAAATAAAAAGAACTAGTTAATAATTAGTTTTTTTGCATATATTAATAATATATTATGTGTTGATAGCATTGTTGTTCATGAAATATTTCACTATTTTATAAGACAGAATTTACCAAATGAAAAAGAAGCTGTAAGAAAGAAAATTAAAGCAAAGAAGAATAAATAATTAAACTAAGTACAAAGGACTAAGTAAACCTATAAAACTTAGTCTTTTTTGATATAATAAAAGTGGTGATAATATGAAAGATAAGAAAAGCTTAATCATTTATTTTAGTAGAGCAGATGAAAACTATGGAGTAGGATATGTTGAAAAAGGTAATACTGAGTATCTTGCTGAATATGTTAAAAATTACATAAATGTTGATATATTTAAAGTAGAACCCTTAGTACCTTATTCAAAAGATTATCAAACATGTATTAAAGAAGCAAAGTTAAGAATTGGTAATGCTCCTATAAAAGTAAAATTAGCTGATATTAGTAAGTATGAAGTAATATACATAATGACACCAATTTATTGGGGAACATATGCACCAGAAATAGAAACAGCAATTAAAGATTTAGATTTTACCGGTAAGATAATAAGAATAGTTACGACACATGAAGGTTCTTTTCTTGCTAATGTAGTTAATGACATTAAAAGAATATGTAATGGGGCTACTATTTTAGATGATGCAATTGCGATTACTGGAAGTAAAGCAAAAGATTCCAAGGAAATAATAAAGTCTTGGGTAGGCTAATATGCAAAGTAAAATAAAAAAGATCTTACTAGTTTTAATAGTAATTCTTATAACTGGATGTAGTAATAATAAAGTAGAACTTCCAAAAAAAAATAATGATTTAGAGGTGAGCAATCAAGTGAAAGTATTAATAGATAAAAAAGAATATACAATTAATTTAGAAGATAATGAAACGGCTAAAGAATTTGTTAATATGTTACCATTAGAACTAAATATGAATGAATTAAACGGTAATGAAAAATATATTTATTTAGATACAACATTGCCTACAAATTCATCTAATCCAAAAAGAATTAATGTTGGAGATGTT
>OCTW011616832.1_pt1 | contig 10466 bp, 14 predicted proteins | sample 1539671 | NCBI WGS metagenome assembly OCTW01 (sample SAMN02144230, study PRJEB22623) | gut metagenome | biome: sheep rumen | host: Ovis aries | place: New Zealand
CCCATGTTTACAGCCATTATTTCTCAGATTTTTTTGAAGCAGAAACACATAACAGCCCGCTTCGTCATGGGTTTTGTCATTGCAATTTTCGGCGTTCTTCTTGTCAGCCTGAACGGAAGTTCCAGCCTGCATTTTAAGCCGCGCGGCGACCTTCTCGCCTTACTGGCCTCTGTCTGCTGGGGCTTTTATTCACTTTTTGTTTCGATTATCAACGGGAAAAAATACGATTCCATCTGTTCCACAAGACGGGTTTTCTTTTTTGCAGTAATTCTTATGATTCCCCTGCTGATAACCGGCGGACACACCGAAAGCACAGAAGTCACACTTTCTTATAACGTAAACGCCGCCCGTTTTTCCAATCCCCTAAACTGGATAAATCTTTTCTTCCTGGGCCTTGTAGCATCCGGCTTCTGTTTTGCCGCCTGGAATAAAGCCTGCAACATCATCGGCACCGTAAAAGTCAGCGCCGGCATTTACCTCATCCCGGTTGTTACGATTATCTTTGCTTTTTTTGCTCTGGGCGAACAGATTACCCTCATGGGAGCCGCCGGCGCCGCAATCACAATCGCCGGGCTGTTTATAAGTGAGCGGTAGGGAAGGGAAATTGCAATATCGCACTTTTATGCTATAATTCAATCTGAAGGTGTTATATGAAATATCCATTTATGACCATGCCAGATGAAACAGAAATTACTCATTCAAGTATTTATGAAGAAGCCGGCGTTGAAAAAATCAAAGTTTATATAGAACGCCCTGTTGAAAATGGCTTCATAAATGCAACCTGCATTCTTCCTGATTATAGCTGGGAAAATAACGGCTTTTCCGACGATGAAATAAAAGATTTCCAGGAAATTCTTGAACAGAGAACTCTATTATAATGTATTCATTGATCCAACCAATAAGATGAATATGGAGAATCAGTAACAACAATTGTAAGTATATTTGAAATCCTTCTTCCTTCACTGTCTGCCAGATAAAATGTATATGTTCCGTTAGCCAGGCTAATAGAACCGTTATTAGGATAGCTAAACCATTTGCCATTTTTGTACAAATAAGGAAATCGCATTTTACATTTGCCAGAATTAGTCCACTTTATCCAATATTGGCCAGGAATATCGGCATTTGTCGAATATGTTATTGTTTCTGTAATAACATTGGTGTCAGCACTATTGTCTTTTGAGTTATTTTCTGTATTCTCTGAATTACTATTGTTTTCTTCGTTTTTGTCTTCTGCATTATCTTTTGAACTATCTGTATTACTATTGTTTGACTTCCATTTTGCATAAAAAGTCGTATTTTCTTTCAATGTATATGGAAAAGTAACTTTTGTTGATTCACCTGAGAGATACCAGCCTAAAAAAGTACAATCCGCTTTTGTTGTCAACGGAGCTGTTTCAATTACGATTGCATTCAAAGAATCCACATTTGTTCCGCCATTTGTTTCAAATTCTGCTTCATATACGCCTGTTAAATCTCTAAAAACCTGATTATTACAGCTAAAAATGCAGAAAAAGGAGATAAATAAAATAATAAATTTTCTCATCATTTCCTTCTCCTAAAGTCTTATTCCAGAACCTAATCCTGCAGCAAAAATTACCGGATAACCACCCCGAGCATATATTTCAAAATATATTCTTTCAAAATTTAATCTATAACCTAATTCACCAGCAATTAAAAAAGAAGTTTTAAAATTATTATCCACATTTATAAAATCAGCACCAAGCTGTAATTCAGTAAAAAATCCAAATGATGGTACTTCATCCATTAAAAAACGGTAATACTTTATGACTCCTAGTGTTTCTATTGTAGAAATTGGAATATCTTTTGATACAAAATCCTTTGTAAAAGAAGTTTTTGCCCCTATACCCAAAAAATCAAAAAACAAATAATCAAAAGAAAGCCCGGCACAAGGGGCAATACCTTTTACAGAATACATATTTCCTTCTAATAGTGCACCTAAGGAAAATTTAGGATTTCTTTCTTCATAACTAAATGTATATTGTTTTTGTTCTTTTTTTATCCTTTCTTTTTTTTCTTTTGCTTCTTTTTTTGGCTTTTCCTGCTCCCCTGTCAGCTGTTTTGTTGTTTTATCTTTTGCAACTGTATAATTTTTGAATAATCGGTAAACTGCAGTTTCTACATCAATCATTTTAATCTGCAGTCTATAATTCTTGCCTAATTCTTCAATTTGCCCAAAAATCAATGCCTGAGCGCCAAGTTTTTCGCAAATAGACAAAGCTGTTTCATCACTGACATAACCAGAAAGCTGATAATAAGATTCTTTTTCAAGTAAATCCAAGTGATTTCTTGTTACAAGCCTAAGATTACCAGTTTCAATAATATCGGCAGCAAGCTGATCTCTGATATATTCCCCTAATTTTTTATTTTCTGAAGAAAAATCAAGAATTGCGATTATTGCATTTTCCGGTGCTGAAGATACTACAGTCTTGCCAATCGCCGAAATTGTAGAATCCAAATTCGGCGATTTTGCAAAAACAGTTGTTGAGAAAAAAAAAGTTAGAAAAATGATAAGAGATCTTTTCATTCGTTATTGTTTTAGATAGAAAGTTTTTAAATAATTTCTTTTATTATTTGTTTAATCTCTTTTTTACGTTTCTTATCATTTTTAAAACAGCAAATAGATTCAAAATCAATATAATACCAATGACCTTTATCAACAGAAGTTTCAACAATAAAAAAGAAATGAATTAATTCTTAGCTTTTTTATTCCCCATAATAATCTAGGAAAACTCTCCAGCTTTCATCTACATCTATATGTAGAATCGTGACTTCCTTTTGCATTTCTTTAAGAAGCTTTTCTCCTTCAATTTTATCATTAAGCATATCATCTAATTTATCATTAAGCATATCATCTAAAGAAAATGGAAATGGCCAATTAAGCATATTGTCTAACCAAACTTCACAATTCAATAAGTCTAATCCCTTATATTTAAGCTCCTTAAGTTTTAAAAAACAAAGTTTAGACAAAGTTTTATCATCTTCATCAATAGAAATATAATATCCCTCTTTTATGTATTTGAAATACTTAAATCGGTCACCTAAACCACATCGAAAAAAATCTTCTTCAAAATCAGATTTATATAAATATTTTGAGTAATTATTTGTTAGATTTTTTGTAATATAAGTTGTCCAATCTTTTTTATAATTAAAATTCTCTTTTAAAAATTTTTCCTTTTTTAAAAAAGCGCATAATTCCTTTTCATTTTTAAAATAAAATATCTTATAACCATAATCATTTGTAACAGGCAATTGTTTATCATTTTTACATGAACAAAATATTTGTATTAAAATACAAAACATAATTAAAAGTAAATTCTTTTTCATTTTATCACCTCATCAAAAATTGATTATTTTTCAATTTAAGAAATATCAAAATAATTTGCAGGATATTTCAATAAATCCGTTGGTGCATTTTGATATAAATTCAGCTTGCCCCAATTATGAGGACCAGACAATCCTTTTATATTTTCGCATCCACAACCTCCAGCCCAATTTGGATCTGGACTGCCATTTGGAAGTACCCAGCCTTGATTAAAACATTTACTACACATATACCAATCTCGTTTGTTACCCATAATTTTAACCTCCATACAATAAATTGATGATTACAAATATAACATCAATAATTTGTTGTTATAAAAATCATAAATCAAGATATTATCGTTGTCAAATTTTTAACATCAAAATCTTGTTACAATAAATTTATGGGGTTCAAAGAAAGATTAAGAGATGAGATTGAATACAGAGGACTTTTAATAAAGGAAGTATCTTCTGCACTCGGAATTAGTAATAGTACATTTCTTTCCTATATTGATGCTCGTGGCGTACTTCCAAATGTTGAGACAGCAGTTAAAATTGCGAAATATCTTGGAGTTTCTGTTGAATACCTTGTAGATGGTGATAATAAAATACCAGAAAACAATTCAGAATTTAATTCTTTGAAAATGCAATTAAATAAATCTTACGATAAACTTTCTTCACACGATAAAACAATTCTTGTAAAAATTGCAGATGCTATGACTAAGTAGATTTTATATTTTTTTGTGTTAGCGATGCGCAGGGCGCGAAGCGGCCACTGGACTGAGTGAGTGAGCCTGGCGAACGAAGGAGGGAAGCGGCTGAAGCGATAGCGGAACCCGAAGCGTAGCGACCGGCGCGGCCACAGGGCGCGCCGGGAACACCCCTAATAATTATTATATGTCTGGTAAGAGTGGGTTTTCGGATATTCCTGGCCGGCGCCGCGGATTTCAGCTTCCATTTTTTCGGTTATGTGTTTGGCGGCGATTGGTTCGGAAAGCTCCTTGTAGTCGGCAATTTTAATTTCCGGCAGAACCTGAATGTCGTAAACGTAGCGTTCAACAGGATTGTAAGAGAAAAGCGGGTCTTTTTTACCAAGACCGTATTTGTCAGTTCCGCCGATAAAGAGTGGCAGGACGTCTGCATTTGAATAAAGGGCGATTCGGGCAGCACCTTTTTTGTAGTTGTTCTGACCGTGACGTGGTGAGCGGGTACCTTCCGGGAAAATAATCACGTTGTTGCCCTTGTCGATTGTTTCCTTACAGAGCTTGCACAAATCAGAAAATTCAGTTGTATTTGTGATGTAAGCCTGCTTTATTACGCCGGCCAGCGGAGTTTTTGTAAGGCCGCCGCGCACGATGCAGTTTGAATTAGGCACCAGCGACATGATGTAAACAAAATCCAGAAGGGAAGGGTGGTTTGCAACAATCACCTTGCCGTGAAGATTTTTGAAGTATTCGCGGTCTTCAACAATAACCTTGGAACCGCCCAGCAGGGAAAGCTGAAACAAAAAGTCTCGGAAGGTGCGCGAAACATAAGCGCGGGCAACAGTTCCAAAATCCTTTCCAATAGAAAAAAGTCGCAGGAAAGGGAAAACCACAACAGCAAGAACTATTGCGCCAACTCCAAAATAAATCAAAAAGACGATTTTCAAAAGTACGTTGAAAGAATAGGTGAAAAAATTTTTGATTTTTGGTAAGCCTTCGCGGCTGTATTTTGCTTTTTCTTCGGCAGTCATATATAAATTAAACTACAAAAACACGCCTTTTTCAATGGCGAAATCTAACAGTGAATTCTAACGGCGCTTTTTACGACTGATTGCGGCGTTTTACCAGATAATCCTTGAAGCCCTTTTCTTCAAGCCGATTTAATACCGGCTGAACTTCGTCCGTTGCCAGATCACGGATTACAACGCGGGTAATTCCACCGGCCTTCTGATAAACTACCCCTGTAAAGCCCGCCTTCAGCAATTTTTGTGCCAGCGCCTCCGCATTTGCTTTTTCGCCAAAAGAACCAACCTGAATGTCCCAGCGAAGCTTTTCCTCAACTTCAGTCTGGGGAATAAGTACAGCCACTTCTTCAGTTACAGATGATGATGGCGCCGCCTTCGACGGCGCGGTAGTATCAGGCTCATTTCCCGCATTTTTGTTTTCCTCACCTGCGTTGGCCTTTGCTGCCGTAACGCTGGAAATTTTTGTCTCCGCTCCCAGCTGCAAAATTTCTATGCTGACCTGTGCAGTGCCGTCACCAATCATATCAAGCTTCTGGGCAGCCGCCTTAGACAAATCAATTTCCCTTCCCTGAACAAAAGGACCGCGGTCATTTACCCTTACAGTCACCGATTTTCCGTTGGCAATATTCGTAACCTTGAGAATGGTATTAAAAGGCAGCGTTTTGTGAGCCGCCGTATAATCATACATATTGAAAATCTCGCCGTTAGCAGTTTTACGGCCATGAAATTTATCTGCATAAAAAGAAGCTTCAGCATTTGCCTTGTAAATCTCGCAAAAAGCACCCGCCGAAACCGCAAAAATCATCACAAAAATTAAGTAAAATCGTTTCATAGTCACTTTATCGGTATTTTGGAAAAAAGATTTACGTCAAATTCAGGTTGCACTGTAGTCGGGCAGAAGCGGAATTGGGCGCAAAACACATTGTGAGCATTTTTGGAGACTTCCAACAAAAAATCCGAGACTTTCGCTTGCGAAATGCCGCAGGATTTTTTCACAAAAAATGCGAAGACCTGTGTTTTCGCGCTCAATGCAGCGTGCGCCCGGCTGCATTTGTAAATAGACCTGCTATTTTCATTAAGATAGATTTTTACTATAATATTTTATCTTTATAGAAGGATTTTTTATATGCCAAAAATTGAATGTAACGAAAAACTGTTTTTTGATGCTATCGGAAAAAAATACACTTATGATGCTCTGGAAGATGTTCTTCCATGTGCTAAGGCTGAACTTGACGAAAAGCCAGATATGTCGCTCCCAGAAAACGAGCGCGTTGTAAAAATTGAATTGAACGATACAAACCGTCCTGACCTCTGGTCTACAAACGGCGTTGCCCGCCAGATTAAACTTCACGAAGGCGGAAAAACTGTTGATTACATGAAGCTGATGACAAACCGCGGAAACAATGATTATGGTGACCGCGTTGTTGACGTTGATCCTGAGCTTAAAAATATCCGTCCTTACATGGTTGCCTTTATGATTGCCGGAAAACCAATCGACGATCCAATGCTCAAGGACATTATCCAGACTCAGGAAAAGCTTGCATGGAACTTTGGCCGCAAACGCAAGTCACTTTCTATGGGAGTTTACCGCATTGACCAGATTAAATTCCCTGTAAAATATCATGCTGTTGATCCGGACAAAACAAGCTTTGTTCCACTCCAGTGCGATCAGCCTATGACCTGCCGCCAGATTCTTACAGATCATCCAAAAGGAAAAGATTTCGGCTGGATTCTTGCAGACAAGTCAAAATTCCCTCTTTTGAGCGACGCTAAAAACGAAATCCTTTCTATGGCACCGATTATCAACTCTGCAACTCTGGGTGCCGTTCAGGTTGGCGACAAAGACCTTATGGTTGAGCTTACCGGTGACAATATCGAAAACCTTATTTTGTCGGCAAACATCGTTGCCTGCGACTTTGCTGATCAGGGCTACGAAATTAAACCTGTTCTTGTCCGCCATCCTTATGATACTGGACTTGGAAAGGACATTATGGTTCCTTACTACTTCCAGCCGACAACTAAGACAACTTTGGGCGCAATCAACAAGCTTTTGGGTTCTGACTTTGACATGCCAAAGGTTGTAGATGCCCTTACCCGCATGGGAAGCAGTGTTGAAGTTAAAGGCGAAGAAATCACTCTTAGTCCGGCTCCATACCGCAACGACTTCCTCCACGAGGTTGATATCATAGAAGACGTTATGATTGGTGCAAACGTTGCATCATTCCCTCCGGTAACTCCAAGTGACTTTACTGTAGGCCGCCTTCTTCCTCTTACAGAATTCAGCCGCAAGGCAAAAACTCTGATGGTAGGACTGGGCTATCAGGAAATGATTTTCAACTATGTAGGTTCTAAAAAAGACTACATTGACAACATGCTGATTGACGGCTCAAAGGTTATTGAAATTGCAAACCCAATGAGCGAAAACTATCAGTTCATCCGCCCGGAAATTCTTTCTTCACTTCTTCGTGCAGAAAGCGGAAGTGCAAATGCCGTTTACCCTCACAAAATCTTTGAAATCGGTAAGGTTGCTTACCTCAAGGATGATGAAGTAACTGGTACAATCACACGCCAGCACATCGGCTTTATTACAAGTTCAGCAAACGCTAACTTCAACGATATGGCAAGTGAAGTTTCAAGCCTTCTTTACTACCTTGACCACGAATACAAGGTTGTTGAAACAGAAGACCCTCGCTTTATTCCAGGACGCCAGGCAGGCGTTACAGTTAATGGTGAAGTAGTTGGCGTATTCGGTGAAATCCACCCACAGGTTCTTGAAAACTGGGGAATTACAACTCCTTGCGCCGGTGGTGAACTAGACCTTGAAAGCCTTATGGCAACTGCAGATACAAAAACTGATGCTCAGAAAAAGCAGGAAGCAAAAAAAGCCGCAGGTGACAATTCTTCTAACGGCGGAAATCAGAAGTCAGAAGCTGAAACAAATCCTGCAAAATACTTCAACGAACACATCCAGCTTCTGGTTGCAAAAATTACAAAGGTAGAAACAAACCCTCAGGGCGACAAGCTTTATATCGAAACTCTGGATGACGGTTCTGGTACAGAGCGAATCATTCAGTCAGGTCTCCGCCCATACCTAAAGGAAGAAGAACTTCTTGGACAGCACGTAATCATCGCAGCTAACCTTGCTCCACGTAAGATGAAAGGCGTAGAAAGCCGCGGTATGCTTCTTGCCTGCGACTACACAGAAGATGGAAAAGAAAAGGTTGAACTTCTTACCGCTCCATGGGCAGCCCCGGGAACTGTAATTCAGCTTGAAGGTAACGAATACACAGGCGAAAAACCTGCCAAAATCGACATCGACCACTTCTGCAAGGTAGAATACCGCGTTGCAAACAAATGCTTTACAATTGCAGGAATTAAAGCAACAGCTGCCGGCAAGCCTGTTACAACAAACAAGGCAGACAACTGCGAGGTTTGCTAAAAATAGATCCTGAAACATAGGGAGCGACGGCGTAAGCTGTCAAAATGCTCCTGTGGAGCATTTTGAGCAAGTCTCCAAGCAGCTATGCTGCGAAGGGTTCAGGATGACGAGGTGGTTGAGTGACCGCGCGCGAACGCACCGGTTGTATCGAAACCACCTGGTAAATAGAAGACCGCCCGAAAATTTCTCGGACGGTCTTCTATTTTACATAAACCTCTGCAAAACAGCAGAATGTTCTATTTTTTCTTTTTGGAGAGATCCTATTTTGTATTTATTGATTTCATACATTTTATAAAAACAGGCCGGATCATCAGAAAGAAGCAGCAGCATCCTGTTCGAAGAACTAGGTTTTTCCCCCTGTTCATATTTGTTAATTGTCAATTCACCCATTCCAAGAATTATTGCAAAAGCTTTCTGGCTGGCATTGTATTTTTCGCGGATGGAAATTATCTTTTCGGGAGTCAGCTCGTCAGACTGTTTTTCTGCAGCCGACTTCCCGAGTTTTAAGGATTCTTCTAGTTGTTCCATCGTCTGAAATTCGCATCCACACACAGAGCATTTATACATAGGTGCGAGGAAAGAAACATTTTTTCCATTAATAACAACGTTTGTTTCCTTTTTGATTTCAGAAACTTCAACAACCTTTTCACAATCCGGACAAGATAATTTACTAATCATATTGACCCTCCTTATGGAACGACATTACTACTCCTGCATCACCTGCGGCATCACACCAAATTTTCAACTTGATGTACAACTTCGTGTTTTTGTATGGCTTGAAGAACACCATTACATCACCGGCACTTCCATTATCATCTTCCGTAGGCCCGCTGTAGAAATCTTCAGGCGTCAGATTTTTTACATAGTCCATAACATCTTTTACGCTCAAACCTTCATCAAACAAAAACTGCATAGTCTTCTGCCTGTTTCGAGGTTTGAAATATAATTTGTTCTTATCAATCAGTTTCTTTAACCTCATAATAAAAACAGATGCCGCCAAACTATTGTTCATTACCCAACAATCCTTTTATACCACAACTTTTCAATACCAATATAAAACAAAAGAATAAATGTGTCAAATAAAAATTCAATTATTGATTTTAATATGTGATTACTGCCTTTCCCAATCCTGTAAAGTGTCGTGAACAAGCGTTTCAACAGTTTTTACAACTGCGTGTTTTAATTCAGAAATAGTTTCGGACTGCATTGCAAGCGTCTGAGGAACGAACAAACGGTACATTTCAACTTCAAGTACATTTGCCAGCTTTGCCAAGGTTTTGTCGCTCGGCCAGAGCCTTAAACCTTCTATTGAATTTACAGTCTGCTCCGAAATTTCAGCTTTTTCCGCCAGTTCGAACTGCGACCAGCCCTTTATCTTTCGGTATTTTTTGAGGTTCAAACTCAAACATTCTCTTAATTCTTGTGATTCCATCTTGTAAGTATAAGTTTGTACCTTACCGCATTGTTTTGAAACTTATTGAGAATACAAACGTATATTAATTACACATTGACAATAGGTTTTCTGCGTATTAAAATTAAGTGCGTATTGATAATTTTGTAGTAAAAGTAGGTATGGGATAACAACTACAGAGGAAGAAAATGAAAGAGTGTATATATAACAATGACAAAATGGAATATAGAACTGTGCATGAAATTTGTAAAAATGAAGAGATGAAGAAAATAAATCACTCTGAAAATGACATTCCATGTATGGGTAAGAACTGTGGAATGTTTGAAAGAATCAGCACTAATAATGATTATATAAAATCAAAATAAGATTATACTGGAGAGCTTTATGAAAAAGAGAAATTTATTGATTATTGTATTAGGTGTAATTACAACCCTAAAACTCTCCGCATATGATTTCGTTTTTGTGAATGGTGGATATATAGGAGATTTAGGTTGGAAATATACGAATGGCGCAGTGCTGAATGGAAAGAAGTTTTACTCTGTGGCCGATTCCTATAGAGAACAGCA
>OCTW011135653.1_pt1 | contig 10462 bp, 9 predicted proteins | sample 1539671 | NCBI WGS metagenome assembly OCTW01 (sample SAMN02144230, study PRJEB22623) | gut metagenome | biome: sheep rumen | host: Ovis aries | place: New Zealand
AGGCACTGCGTCAAAGGTATATTTGCTATACCTTTCGCCGTCAATGCATACATTAAGCCCATAGCAAAGAGTGATGCATCTACATACATCAAATGCTGCTCAAAACTATAGTAGCGATTCATATCGCCAGTTATTACAATAGCCATCTCTGCATCCTCACTAAATGGACCTGCACTACCTTGGGCTTTCAAAATCCTCGACTTTTCTTCCCCTTTATAAACATGAACTCTATAAGCCTGGCGATTACATGCTGATGGTGCATATTTTGCTATATTAATGGCTTCTCTTAGGCGAGACTCAAAATCTGTTCCTCCCATGCTTTCAAAATTACGTACTGCATGTCTCTTATTTGCCAAGACCTCAAAACTGGCATTCTCTATGTTTATCATGTCCTGCCGTTTTATTGTAATAGTTCCTGCCAAAGTAAAATCACTCCTTTTATTACCAGTCTGCACTACAAGTGAATCTACTTTTGAGAATAGTGTTCGGAGTTCATCCGTCATGTTGTGATGCTCCTCTCTGAACTTCTGATATGCGAAAATCAAAGAAAATGGAACACGCAGTCCAACATCATAACCATATTTCTTGATATAATTATTCAACAAATCCACCAATGATTTCATCTTTGCGACTCCAAAGTCCACTCTCACATTTTTCAGAGAGAAACCTTTTTCTATTGCATGAGTAAGCATCAGAATTTCGGTTAACTGCTTAGACTTTGATGAAGACAGATTACATCTTACCGTTTCACGAGTAAAATCCCAATACTCGCATACCATATCGGGAATCATCTTCAAAAACAATAATAGATGACTCTCTTTCAACTTATTGATTATGTTACTCATTGGCGATCTTATTAAACATTTCTTCGTACTGGTTTATAATAGTCTCTACAGACAGATTTTTTTCAACATATTCTCGCTGAGAATCACGGAGTTTTGTATATAACTGCGGATGATCGTCTAAACATCTCTTCATTAGTGAAGTTAAAGAATCTATGTCTTCTGATTTGAAAAACAAACCTGTTACATTTTCAACAATACTTTCACGGAAACCTGGAAGGTCTGAAGCTATGATGGGTAGATGATAGCCGTATGCCAACTTAGTCGGGCCGCTCTGTGTCACGGTCTTATATGGTTGTACTAGATAATGAGCAGAACTGAACACATTGGGTATCTCTTCATCGGGTATCGACTCAGGTCTCAAGTCAAATATCTCCGGATATTTTACAAAAGGTTGGTACAATTGCTCCCAATTTCTGCAATGCCCGTAAACTCGTACCAGGAATGGTTTGTTTGTTTGCTCCTTCAGCTTACATGCTGCCTTAATCAACAATCCAACATTCTTAGTACTAATCATGTGCCCAAAATACTGGAACACAACCTTGTCTGTTGGTGGGTTTGTTTCCGAATTTCCATAATCATTGATAGCCAACGGTATAATAAACTTCTTACTTGCTTCTGTTTCAAATAAAGCTGATTGGCTATGGGAAAAGAATAGAAAATAATAGGGCTGATGTTTCAACCATTGCAAATAAACATTATGAAGTCGAGTAAAACGCATACCACTATGAGCTTTTCCATGATGCATTGCTATAAGGAGTTTTTTTTCTTTCATACACTTTCTCATCGACCAGAACAAATGTGGGAATGTAGTGTAATCTAAATAATACACATCGCCTTTAATACTTGATACATATCTCATTAATTCTGCGCTCTCCTTAAAACTCAAAGGATTATACCACTTATGCTTCATATCATATAAATGCATATTGATATGATTCGTAGTAGCATAGTCGCTAGCATGTTTTGCAATGAATGATTTCTTACTTGCAGCAACAATCCACTCAATATCAAACCTCTGAGACAATATGTTCAGAAATGGTAAATCTACCTGAAGATAGCAACCTGCTGTTAACCAAATAATTCTTTTCATCTATCTGTATTTAATTCAATTTGTCAACACATATATGTGTGGGCTTACAACATATAAAAGCGAGTATAATGCTTGCAAATTTAACTAATGAGAAAATAGTCGATGTATTTATTTTACTTCACTACTTTCCCGTTTTATACGCAAAACGTCAAAAAAACAGTTTGCAAAACTATGATTATAAAGTCCTAATTATTCTTGCGGGCGCACCTGCTACCACAACATTAGAAGGAACATCTTTTGTTACCACACTACCTGCACCAATCACTACATTATCACCAATGGTGAGAGGATGGGCAATAACAGAGTTAGCTCCAATAAACACGTGATTTCCTATAGTAAGTTTACCAACCTTACTTTGGTATGAGCCATCGGGTTGACGTACCATCCCATGAGTGAGCAGAACTGTATTCATTGTAATTGTTACATGATGACCAAATTCAAAACAATCTGCGCTCCAATTATCAAAAGTGACATTTGCACCTATATGTGCATGGTCTCCTATAACTATTCCTGCTTTACGGACTAACCATGGACGTATATGCTTAGATTCTAACCATCTAGACATTTGTAATCTTAATAAGACAAAGAGTTTGAAACGTCGCATTCTCTGTTCTTCTTTTAAAATAGCAAACACACTCATACTTATTCAAATATTATTATACTATATTATTTTGAAGTAGTGCTCAAGCCTTGTGCCCACACAGAAAGTGTTCAAGGAGAGTTTCTCGATGAGCGAGATTCCGTCAACAAGGATGTTGTTGCTCTTGGAGCTAAACTACTAGATCTTCATTTCTTTTGTCACTTAGGCGGTATGTCATTTGTATCATTCTTCTATTTCATTCACAAGACACCAAAATTGATAGTTTACGGAATTCTTTATATTATAACGAATTCTGTTTTTCAATAAAATCTACTATTTTTCTACCAACCACATCAATACTGTAATGCCTTTCAAATTCATTCCCAATAGCGGTAAGCATTTCTTCTGTAGGAGGGTTGTCAATCACCTTTTTTATGGCTTGGGATAATTTATATTCATCTGTAGGAGGTTCGTAATAATTTAAAAGACCTAATGTTACTTCCTCAAGTGAATCTGATTTGGACGTAACCACTGGTACATGCATGTAAGCAGCCTCTATAGGAGGGAAACCAAAACCTTCTCTGACTGACGGAAAAACAAAACATGCAGCTCCCATATACCACCTTGAAAGATCTTCTTCTGAGCATCTACCTGTTAATACTATTCGGTCTAAAATATTATGCGCTTCAGCATATGGTTTTATGGTATTACTCCAATATTCACCTTCGCTTGCGATTAAAACAAGTTTAATATCAGGATACATATTGCAGAGTATATTAAATGCTTTGACCAATGTAAATACACCTTTCTGAACATATAATCGACCACAAAAGAGTAAATATCTATAACCAGGATTCATTGGTTTCAGATTAGCAGTTTTAATCATCGATACAGAATTACTCATATTGATAACCTTATGCTCCGCTTTAGGATAGAAAGATAATATTTGCTTCTTTGAAAACTCTGATATAGTAAACACAAAGTAAGAATTGTCCATAATCATATCTTCAGCCAATGTATAACGCCAGACCTCCCTTTTCCCTTTATACTTGGCATCAATTCTTACTTGTAAATCATGAATAGTAGTGATTTTTTTCGGTTTTACTTTTTTACTGCAAATAGTATTTCCATAAGGGCAAAAGATAACATTGGCATTAAGGCTATTTACAACTTTTTTAAAATTGTACATATACAAGAAATATTTGAGCATTCGAGTTCTTCGCATCCATTTTTTACCAATTATCCTATACTCAAATTGGGGATACATATCTCGTATCTTATCTGATGTACTTTCGTTAATCAATAAAATATATTTGTCACTGTCGTCTACTTTCACCACGTAATCCAATATTCTGTAGGCATATTTTGCAACTCCAGAAAAAAGAGTATCCTTCAATATAAAGGAAAGGTCGAACAATATTTTCTTACTCATACTACAATATACCTTTGTTAAACTTTTTAACGGCACGATCCATTTGTAACATTTTTTTTGCCACTACTTCGAATAATTTAAAGGTCTTTCTATGCTTCAAATACAACTTATGAATAGAAGAATCAAGATAGATAAAATCATTAACCGACACTATTCTGCACAGATCATCAAATTCCCGCTTTGGATCTTTAATTATATCTTTAATTCTATCGGGAATGAAACCTGTTTTTTTTATTTCTTCATAAATCTCGTCCTGATAAAAACGATATGGGCTTATAATATGACCATCAGACGTTGATGCAAAATAGTGAATGATCTTTGCATCCATCAGATACTTTAGTCCATTATCAGTCAGCTGGCAATTCCATATTCCATTAAGTTCTGTAACAATATTATATATAGAATTAACTTTGGCCAATGCCGGTTGATCTGCATTTACATTTTTTGCAGCGGATTGCTTCCATTGTTTATGCCATTCCTTATAAAAGTTGTGCACTTTCTGGTTGTCCCTACAATAAATCACTCCACTATTGAAATATACACTTTCCTCGTCTAGTATTGAATCAAGAATCTTTGCTCGGCTCAATATCATGGACTTCATCGGGTGTCTCTTGATAGGAATATGTTTATCTGCTACACATGCAATGTCGCACTCAAGATTTTCAATCTCGTCTAATTTCCCGGTAATTAATGTGTCAGAATCAATAAACAAGAAATCTCCTATAATATATTCACGAAGAGATGTCTTGAGAAACCTCGAACTCTGTACTTTGGTATATTCAGACGGAACTTTAATGCAAATTATTTCATCTGCATAGCTCCGAATTTCCGCTCTTCTCTCAGTTATTGAATTATTTGTAGGTTCGTCAACAACTAAAAAAACCCGTGTTTCTTTATGATACAATCTCAATGAATATATAGAGAGCAGAGTTTGCTCTAAATAGTAATCTGAGGTGTCACTTACTACAACATATACAATTTGCGTTTTCATTACTTACAATGGATATTAACTATTTGACCATCTTTCTTTATAATACGAGCCGGATTGCCTGCAACGACGCAATTATCTGGCACATCCTTCGTTACAACAGCAGCAGCCCCTATTGTTACATTATCCCCAATATCCACATTGCCTATTACAATGCTACCTGCACAAATCATTACATTATTACCAATTACAGCCCTCTGGTCTGTCTTCTCCAATAGTAACATTGTTCAAACTGGCAGTTTTTACCAATTCTGTCGGCATTAATTCTAGAGGTACGCCCATGATGTATAACTAGAACTTTGCCAATTATTGATAATGGAGTATCAGAATAAAGAGCGGGCTGACTAGGAACATACCATGATATGAAAATTCTAGCAAAACGATGTCTATGATAAAACCAAGTACAATATTCCTTAATGGTAAGAATCAAATACCAGCATAAGCAGAATTCATCTCTTTTAATTCTTAAAGCCTTACCCCACGGCTTTGTATAAATTAACTCATCAGCTATATAACACAAGATGAAATGAGAAATTAAAAATGGTGATTTTAACAAATTTGTTGATATTGTTAATTTATTCATAAAAATATAAAACAACTTTGATAATGTAGTATTACATATCAACTATCAGCAGATTATACTTGTTTGGTAAACAGTAGGCTTCCAATACTTATTCTTTATGCTTTATGATGACACCTTCACTTAATGTCGTTATCTTTCTTTTTTGATAAGTTATAGTCGTATGCGAATAAAAAGCAAGGTATAGAACAATAGCCCATAAAACATGCATATCTCGGTGATTATATACATAGGGGAAAATTTGATATGAAGCTATGAAGGTTGATACCAAAAAGACTGTTACATACATCGGTGTTTGCTTCCTTTGCTTAACAACACATACATACAATGTGTAAAAATACAGCAATATCCACAATGCGCCAAAATAAAACATTTCTCCAACTATTCCAATATCTGAAGGTGTTAATTTTAGCATGGATTTCCAATACTCTAATTCGTTAGGCATGCCCGAACCTATCAGGAAAGTTAGAGGGCTGCGCAGAATCTTCTCTCCATAAAAATAAAAACATGTTACACGAATATTGTCCTCATTCAATTCATCAGAAGTTTTTAAAAGTAACTCATCAAATAAATACGAAGAACATATTATCCCAATAACAGCAAATATTGACAAGAATATAAGATGATTTATTTTTATATTGTGTCTGTAATAGAAGATAAATGAAAACAGAATCCCCAAGATAGAAATAAGTATTATTTGCCTCGAAAGGTAAACATATATAGAAAACATGAAAGCTAAAATAAGTACAAAATATTTCATGGTTATTAACCTCATAAACTTATCCCAGTAATAAAATAAGCAAAAAAGGCTCTCCATATATATATCAAGCCTATATCTATTAATACCATTACGTGATTCTACATAAAATTCATGCCCAATACTTTCTTTATATAGTCCAAAAGACGCTAAAGAAGGATTTAATAGCTGAAAAATTTGAATAAATAAGCCTAATAAAGCAAATATCACCAAACCGCTAATCAAATCATGTTCCTTAAAATGGAATCTTTTAAAAACAAAAGGTAATAGATATAATGAGCCAATAGTCATATTTAATATATTTTCATTCCCAATACTCTTTTCATAGTTTATCACTGATATTAACGATAACATTGGTTCTATGAATAACGCAAGTATTAATATATTAAACTTCCATCTTAAAATACGAGGATCAAAACACAAAAAAAGAATAATTAATCCTATAAAATAGCATAATTGTCTTGCTAGCTGGGAATCCCAATATACATAATTATATGCATTTGAAAAAAATAACAAAAGCAAAAAAACGACAACAGATTTTTTTGAAAATACCATAATATACCTTTTCTGTTTTATTGATTTTAAAAGACAGATTCAATAGATAAAGGGGGCATGTAGATAGAATGACGCGAGAGCTGAAAGTTCACATTACTTTTTATTCTTCTCTGGAAACATTATTTTGGGATGGAAGGATAGCAAGGCCCATTGTGAATTTATATAAATCTTAAACCTCGTAAAATCGTAGTTGAAAAGTAATTGGGAAGATCTCGTTATGACACACTTGGTGTGGATAATTTTGGCTTTAAATCCTTTGTTTCTTAATTTCGTAAATGCTTCATTACGGAATGCATAAAAGTAATTCTTTAGGCGTTTCTTGTCTGGTTCTGTAAAGAACGATAACGTTGCCTGAAAGGCTCGTTTATGCATCACCTCACTACGGCATGCTACATACGATGGATATTTTTCAGAGATACGCTCTGTATACTCAGAATCATCGCCCCAGATAAAGTACTCCTTATAGGGCAACCCTACCTTACATATGATATGTGTCGGTATCAGCACAGATACGAATGTTGAAATGCTCACACGAACCATAGCATACTCATTAACAAATTCAAAAACGTCAGAGTATTGACCTTCATGCATCGTTTTCGTTGCTGGCAATGGTGTGTTCATAGGCTGTCCGTCTATACCGAGTACGCGACTGCATACGAATCCAATATCCTCACGCACCTTAACGGCTTTCAACAATTCCTCCAATGCTGTTGGCGAGCATATCACGTCATCATCCATTATCCAGCAGTATTCATAGCCTTGCTCTGCTACATACTTCATACCAGTGTAAAATCCACCAGCTCCACCAAGATTAGCCTGCGTGATGGTCTTAACGTCTCGCTGTTCTTTTAGCCATGATTCTGTATCGTCAGTCGATCCATTGTTGATCACAACAATCTGGAAATCCTTATAAGTTTGACCTCTCAAAGACTCTATGACCTCTTTCAACAATGTTAGTCGATTATAGGTAACAACTACTATTCCTACTTTTTCCATAATTAAAAAATACTTATATTGACAATACTGTATTATGTATTTGATTAATTCTTAAGTATTCAGAAAATATTTTCAAATAATCAGCATTAGCAGTATAGTCATGACAACCCAACCCCAGTTTATTATACTTGCTACAACCAAGATTATGACATTTTAAAAGCTCTAAACTATTAACATTCATATCCTTCAAAACCATAAGAACTTCTTCTTTATAATCTATAATAGAGTTAACAAAGACAATTCGATATTGAATGTATTTGTGATATGTTTCTAATAATGCAAAATTGTTCATTACTCTATTATGATATTGTTTATCAGACAGCATCATCTCTGGTTGTAATTTTAAGTCAACAATCACCCCATCAATACCTTTTATCAATGATGAAAGATTTCTCTCTGGAAGATTCAGAGTCGTTTCAAAATAAACACTAATATTGTTGTAATTTAACGCTTCCAATACTGGTATCAAACCTTCATATTGTAGTAAAGGCTCACCACCCGAAAATGTTACTCCCCCCGCAGATTCAATATACAAGTTTTTGTCCTTCAGCAGTTCTTCAACAAGGCTTTCTGCAGTATATAATTGAGATACTGGCATATAAACGCCATAAATGCATTCTGATATCGGGGCAGTTCCTCCCTGTCGTTCACAATTCTGGCATAAGATACTCTTCTTTCCTTTGTTTTTGAGACACTTATTATTATCAATGTAATACTGTTGTGCTGGGCTGATAGTTTCAGGGTTGCAACACCATGGACATTTGAACACGCATCCTTTCAAGAAGACTGTTGTACGAACACCTGGGCCGTCGTATACACAATGGCGCTGAATCTGCGTTATCCTAAGCTGATTCATATAGGCGAGCTCTTTCTATCAGCAAATCCTGATATTTTTCTGGCAATTCATTGAAATAGGCACTGAACCCCCAAACACGGACAATTAACCCAGGATATTTATCCGGATTTTGTTTTGCATCAATCAACTGTGATAAATTCAGCACATTCAACTGGATTTCAAAAACTCCCTTTGCACACGCACTCTTCAACAATGAAGTTAATTTTACTGGATTCTTTAGAAATGCATTTGGAATAGTAAAATCTACTACATTACCGTTAATACGATTATTCGTGTAGTTGAGTTGAGAGGCAAAATCCAAAATTTCTGCAATATCAATATTTGAAGATATCGGCGAAATATGTACACCAAAAGGATCACTTAATTTACGCCCGTCTAATGAAGCTTCGACACCATTACATGACATGATATAATTTGGAGATGAGAAACCAACCTTCAACGGATGACCATTCATAGGATGTAAGGCGACAACATCTCCGATAAACTGCATTAAATCATTGGATAGAGACACGACTTGATTATCAGTGCTACCATATTTCAAGTCACCAGAAGAGAAGAGTTGCTTATAATCTTCATACCCTTTGTAGTTCTGAGCAATGATGTCAAGGCACTTTTCCATAGAAATGGCCTTCTTTTCAAATACATATTGTTTAATATTCAACAACGCATTAATCGTGTTGGGGAAACTAAGAACCTGTATTCCATGGAAAACGTAATCTGCACCATTTTCAGTGAAGTCTTCCTCTCTTTCAATACAACTATCAAAGAATAATGAAAATAGTGGTGAGCAGTCGTAGTTTATATCCTTGATCAAAGTAGGAATGTATTCAGCCAAACATTTTTTATAAAGAGTAATGAAATCATTGAAATTATCTATATTTGCTCCTTTTGATATAGCATTAGTAAGCGGTTTGAGTGCAATAATAGGTGGCAACGTATTGTTTTGGTCAAAAGACTTACCTATGATAAGTGGCTCCCAACAAGCAGAAGTACCAAGTTGATAAACATCTTCACTCTTATAACCAAAAGCTATCATATTTTCAACAATCGGTTTTTCGTTCATAAATAAAGGCGAACCATTTCCATTCATGACACACTTAACAGCTTTCTGCCATACTGCGTCCGAAGTGTCTTCGTTAACACGTAGGATTAACTTCGGATCGGTATGATGATATTCTTCAAAAATATCAAGAAACAATTCTGTTAATGCTCCATTAAAAGTTGTACCATCCTTTTGAATGCCTCCAAGAAGGATATATTGTCCCGTATCTCCAAGCAACGTTTTACTCTTTGTTTTAGTATCTTTTCCCAAAGTCTTGATCATATTTACCAGCATCTCACGGGCTCGCTCTTTAGTAACAATTCCTTCTCTTATATCACGCTGATAATACTCTTCCAGAATCAAATCTATTCTACCAAGCCCAATATGCCAATGATTGGCCTGCCAAAAAAGTGCGTCGAAGAACAAAATTTTCTGTATTGCTTCATCCAAGGATTGTGGTTTCCTGTATAGCATTTCAGGGAAGAATTCCGTTAGTTCCTGAGCACGTCTGCCCTTCGTAGAATTTAGCTGATTACAAATTCTTTTATTAAGAGATACTATTGATTCTATCAGTGTTATATGTCTTTTAGCAAAGTCTTCATCCTTACATGAATTCAGTTTATTCTTTAGAACCCGGAGATCAGTATTAAGCACTTTACTAAAATCAACAGTTATGCTGCATATCAGTTTGAAGCCTGAAGGGATTTCTCTATAAACCCATGCATCATAAGGATATATATA
>OCTW011565333.1_pt1 | contig 10456 bp, 8 predicted proteins | sample 1539671 | NCBI WGS metagenome assembly OCTW01 (sample SAMN02144230, study PRJEB22623) | gut metagenome | biome: sheep rumen | host: Ovis aries | place: New Zealand
CGGGAGGCCTTCTTTTTGTGCTTGGCTTCGGATTAGGCTCGGTCGATCTTGACCTGATGGGCCTTCGAGTCGGGATCATAATTGATTCCGACCTCGATGATGTTGCCGTCGTATCCCACTAGGGAAGAGGAATAAGCCCTGTCCTTGATCTGGCTGAGGGCGGCCAGCGCGCTTTTATCGACCTTCAGCTCGATCACGATTGCGGGTAGCCCTTTGTCCTTTTCTGGGGTTGGCAGGCAGACGAGGTCGGCCCTCCCGTAGCCCATGTAGGTTTCAGAGAGGGTTGCGTAGCGGGGGTCGGGGAAGATCAGGGCCCTCATGCAGACCGCGAAGTTGTCTTCGGTCGCGTGATGGAACGGCCCGGCGAGAGGGTAGTGGATTTTGTCAAGGATGGATTCGGCTCCTATCGCATCATCTTTAAGGAGCGCGTCAATGAGCATGACGCCATAAGCTGCCGCGCCTTGGACGAGGGGAGACCATCCGAGGGATTTCACGGCACTGGCGAACTTGCGCATCGCCTCTTTGTTTGGGATGCGAACGGTCGATCGCTCCGCGTCGAAGAGCAAAAACCCCGAATGGACCAGAGCGATAAGCCCCTTGTCAGGCGTGTCGAGATTTGAGATGTCGTTGAAGGTTTTGGGACGTTTAATCGTGATTTCTCCGCCCTCGAGGAGGGCGGCGCTCTCGGCGGAGAGGCTGATGCGGTTGTTTTTGAGCGAGTTTGTGATCGCGGTATTGGCCATCGTGTTGGCGGAGTAGCTGTCGCAGGAATTGCGTTTGCAGGCTTTTACCACGGAGTTTGGACAATAGATCTCGCCGACCGAGGGGAAGCGATATCCGTCATACCACTCCCTGAGCTCAGGGAGGGTAAGGCTCGTCCCGGATTGGCGCATTACCTCAAGAACCTCTGTCTCCGAGAAGCCATAGTATTTTGCGAGCCCCCTCGGCTGGAGCATGGTGTATTCGGCGAACTCGTTGAGGCCGCTCATGTTGCTGTAACGTTTGATGGGGAAGATGCCGGTCATGTAGCAGAGGTCGATCGCGCCTTTGATTTCCGAGTTCTTGAACAGGGAGCAGAGCAGGCCGATATAGGAATCGAAAAGGCCGACGTCCTCGGGGTGGTTCCTGAGGAGGTAGTCCCACTCGTCAATGACGAAGACGAAGGTTGCGCCCACCTTCGCGTTCACCCTCGCGATCGCCTTGGCGGGCAATAACCCCGATACGTCCGTGAGGGGGAAATGGTCGCGCAAATAGCCGAGGATGTTTCCGCGGATTGATTCGATCGCCTTCTCCTTTGGCACGAAGGCGCAGATGCCGGCGATGTCGAGCTTGATGACGTTGTGCTTGTTCAGATGCTTCTCGAAGGAGGGGTCCGACTCGATCGCGAGGCCCTTGAACGCCTCGCGGGAGTCGCCCTCGTTCGTGTAGTAGGCGGCGACCATGTCGGCGATGTAGGTCTTGCCGAACCTTGAGGGCATGGTGACGCAGTGGAAGCGCCTTTTCATCTCTATTTGGGCGTTCAGGAAAGAGAGAATCCTGCTTTTGTCAATGAAGATGGGATCGCAGCGCTGATCCGCGAAAGAAGTGATGAGTAAAGATGATTGCATGCGTTTGGTCTCCTTCCAATTGGGATTTTACACTGCATGCATTGGAGAAGGAACTGGACAAGGCCAGCCCAATAGGACACGAAATGTCCGCATCGCCTCAGGCGTCCCTAGTAGGAAGATGCTTTCATATGGAGGCTGCGTGTGTGGCGCACAGCCTGCTTTGGCTTAGCGAAAAAAAGACGGGAGCAAGCCCATCTTTCATAGGTCGATGTCGAGGGTGACGGGGCAGTGGTCGGAGCCGTAGATGTCGTTTTCGATCGAAGCGCCCCTGATCTTGTCCTTGAGGGATTTAGACACCAAGAAGTAGTCAATGCGCCAGCCCGCGTTATTCTCCCTTGCGTGGAACCGATAGCTCCACCAGGAATATTTGATGACGTCAGGATAAAGCAAGCGGAAGGAATCGATATAGCCTGCGTCTAGGAGCAGCCCCATCTTCTCGCGCTCCTCGGGGGTGTAGCCGGGATTATGGATATTCGATTCCGGGTTCTTTAAGTCGATCGGCTTATGGGCGACGTTCAGGTCGCCGCAATAGACGATCGGCTTATCTAGGGAAGCGAAATACGCTTTCAGGTCCTCTTCGAACTCCATCCGGAAGTCGAGGCGCTTGAGCCCATCCCCGGCATTTGGGACGTAGCAGCACACGAAATAGAAATTCTCGAATTCCAAGGTGATCGCGCGCCCCTCATCGTCGTATTTGCCATCCAGCAGCCCATAATGCACCGAAAGAGGCTTGATCCGCGTGAATACGGTAACCCCAGAATAGCCTTTTTTGACCTTGCTCACGGTCCAATAGGTCAAATAGCCCTCCTTTTGGAAGGGGAATTCGTCATGGGTTTCCTCACTCCACTTGGATTCCTGAATCCCGACGATATCCGCGTCAAGGATATCGAAGCTTTCCGCGAATCCCTTTTTGAGCACGGCCCTGATGCCGTTGACGTTCCATGATGCTAGCCTCATTGCTCTGCCTCCTTGATCGGCTTTGGAAGTATCTTCTTGATCGCGCTATATAGCGGCATGCATACTAGCCACACGAGGATGGCCGTAAGCAAAGACGTCCCAAACCGCGTGAGCGTGCTCCAAGCCGCGAACAAGAAGGAATAATCGTAGATCGTCGCGTCTAGGAACATCACCAAGGTATTCGCGAAACTCACGATGACCGCAATGCCAAGCAACCACCCCAAAGCCTGGAAGCGGTGGTCCATCATGTCCGTCCCCTTCTTCTTGTAGATCAAAGCGACAACCCCAATCAATAATCCCCTGATCGCAGACGGCAAGATCCATAGGGGCGTGGTAAGAGTGAGCCCGTATTTCATGAACTGGGCGAGGAATTCACCAAGCAGTCCGATCAAAAACGCATCCGCCGGTCCGAACACGATCGCGGCGAGGGTCGTAGGCAAAGATGCGAAGGTAATGGTCAGCACATTGCCGAAATGTATCCCCAAAGTCGATAATACGACGTAAATCGCGGCGAGCATCCCGTCGTAGACGATTCGCCGAATCATGAAATTCCCCATTGGCAATTTCCTCCAAAAGGGAGGTCAGTTCGCAGCGCGGCTGCGGATAGGCATCGCGGATCAGCAAACCATCCTTCGTATGGCGGCGACCTCCCATCCGCCATCACTTGACGCGCCTAGCCTACTCGCTGCGAGGTCAAAACAAATTGTAAGGCAAAACCAGATCAATCGGAATAGTCCTGATCCAAAATCGGATAGAAGCGATATTCCGGGAAGGCGTCCTTCATTGCCGCGCAGATCTCCGAAGCGTGGTGCTCCACCTTCGAATCGGAGAAATCGAAGATCAGGTCATAGGTCACGATCTTCTTGCTCGAATCGACGTAGAAGCCATGCATCTGAAGTAGTGTCGGATATCCCTTCAATACCTCGAGCAATTTCTCTTTGATGAGGGCCCCTTCAGGCGACGAGTCGTTCGAGGCGTAGATGCCCATGGTCGTTATCACGCCTGTCGCGATATAGATCTCGGACTCGATGATGCGGCAAAGCCCATGGATCTCCTTCGCGGTCGTATCGTCGTCAAGCTCGATATGCAGCGACCCGATGGTCTTATTTGGCCCATAGTTATTTAAGATCACGTCATACACCCCATGCACTTCCTTGTGGGCAAGGCAAATGGCTTTGATTTTGGCGGATAATCCTTCCTCGGCCCTATCGCCGATGATCGAGGAGACCGATTCGCGGAGCACCCCGATGCCGCTTCTAATGATGAAAATGCCGATCACGCAGCCGATATAGCCCTCGATATAGAACCCGGCGAACCGCGTCACCAAAGCCCCGACCAAGGTGCCTAATGATAGTAACGCATCGAACAATGCGTCGATCCCGCTTGCCTTAAGCGCGTCGCTATTGACGCGTTTCCCCACAATCCTAAACAAAGTCCCTAATCCCACCTTAACCGCAATCGCGACGGAGATGATGATGAAGGCGAGGTTATCGAAATTGGATAGTTTGCCCCCTTGATAGTATTTCACGATGTTGAGGATCGATTCGTATAGGGCGAGCCCACCTGCGAACAATATCAAAACACCAATGATAGAAGAGGTAAGGTATTCGATCCTCCCATGCCCAAAGGGGTGCTTCTTATCCGGCCGCTTGCCAGAAAGCTTAGTCCCTATGATCGTAATCAATGAACTGAGCGCGTCCGATAAGTTATTCAACGCATCCGAGACAATGGAAATCGATCCCGTCAAAAATCCCACGAACGCCTTAAACCCAACTAGAAGCAAATTACCCCCAATCCCGACGGAAGAAGTGGTGACGATCGTCCTCTCCCTCCTCTTCGCAGGGCTTATCTCTTTCTTCATCTTCTCTTTCTTATCCCTATCCATATCTTCTATCTCCCGTATGGTGAACAGCCCACATCTTCTGGCGCGCAGCCTATTCTACTCTGCCAGGCGCCCAGCCTACTTCTTCAGGCGCACAGCCATCCATTCCGCTAAGAGAATAAGCCTGCCGCCAAATGACTTTCCATATTATGCGCCTGCAATAGAAGTAGGGCAAAGTGTTTGCGCTGCTATCCTTATATATAAATAAGGAAAAGGGCCTCCGTAAGGAGACCCAGTAGATCAAAGTAGGAATTGATCAGGCGGCGGCAACAGCAAAGAACCTAAGATTTGCAGCGACGGTATCGAGATCCGCTTCGTTAATTACGTTCGGATCGCTACCTTCGAACCAAGCGACGCAATGAATGGTCTTAGAACTTGAATTATTTCTCAGTTCGCAAAGGTAGTTTTTGTATGTGTCGGCGGTTGCCTGACCCCCACTTGACGAAGTATTGACCTTTAGAATCTGGCTGGTTGAAGCAATGCTACTATCAAGCACGCTGAGAGCTGCGGAGTCCGTAGCGTAATCGGACAACGTATTAGTGGCACTCACATAATGGGCGTTGGCTCTCGTTTGTTGAGGTGCCCAGATGACATTGCGAGCGGTACCGTCGTGGAAGGCGATGCGGAATCCCTTCCAGGTTTCCTCCGTGCCAACCTCAACGTGGCTTGTTCTTTCAATACTGGAATCCAAGTCAAAATACACGTTACGAGTAGTAGTGTCACTTCCGAACGCATAGGAGAATTCCATATCCCAAGAAACAGCATGATACCAATAGACATCGTTGATTGCGGCACCGTGGTTATAGGTCCAATAGTACGATGGATCGTTCTCGGGGTCAACGGGGCTTTCTGTGTCGGCCAGCTTGTAGGAGTTCTCCAGTGTGATTATGAGTCTTTGACCGTTACCAGGCGTGCCTGTATAAGAAAGACCCCAATCGGAAGCGAGATTCGCAGCGGCGATGTTCGAAACTGCTGCAACTTTGCCCGACTCTAGGAGGTTCCACTTGTTTCCATCCAAAACGTATTCAAATGTGTAAGTCCCCGCAATCTGATGCGACTGATAAAGGAATTTCGTCCTATTGATGTTGAGACCTGAGTTCAAGAAGGTGTGAGCCCCCTGGCCGATCACTTGTGAAGAGATTGTATAAACTGAGGTGGAACCTAAAGCTGCTACACTATGGTTAAAAGAACCATGAGTCAGTTTGACGTCGCCAACATCGGATTTACCGACTGCCACACCGGCGCCGACCTGTATGGTTCCCATTGCAGGTATTGCAGTCATGGTGACGTCAAGGTTGCCCTCTGCCCTGCCAACCGCGAATGAGCTGATGTTGGTTTCAAACGTATTCACCGACGAGAACCAAGCAACGGTTCCGCCGACAGATCCGGCAGCGGCAAGCATCAACACGCCAAGAGCAGGAACCACCAGTAGTGATTTCTTTAATTTTTTCATAAATATTTTCCTTGTTCGTGTCGTTATAAACGACAAAAATCATTGAACATTGCTGTATCAATGGATGAATGGCTAGAGCTCGCATCGCTTTGCCGCCGGGAGTTGGGACGCCCTCGAAGGTTTTTGCTTTGCGACATTATTTTCGCCCAGTCAAAAATCCATGTCAACATTCTTTTTATAGCAGTGCACCTAGCATAGATCAATTTTCCTAATTCTCACGAACAGCCATCTCAAATTAATCCTTGGTGTGGCGCCCAGCCTATCTCCTCATTTGAGGCTCTAGCGGCTGAGCGCCTCCTAGCGATATATAGCAAATGAACAAGAAAAACGAATTCCTTCGATGACGCATAATGGACTAATACGCGTAACAGGTGAAAAATAATGTGGAATTCCGCTTAGACCGTGCTAAACTATAACTAGCCTAAACGCAGAAATAGGCCTTTTTGCAAAATTTAAATCGATGAAAAACAAGAAGCCGCTGTTCATAACGTTGCTTGCCGTGGATTTGGTATTGACGCTTGGTCTAGCGGTTTTCAATATCATCATGCTCGCCAATACGGTTGGCAAAACCGCTGCCGAGATCCTTGGATCCGAAGGATTCATCGGATATCTCCAGAACAATCCGACGGTATATCTCGTCGCATTCGTCATCCCGCTATTCGTGCTATTAGCCGCCAACATCATCGGGCTAGTGATCTACGTCAGGAAATCCACCAAGAAGGAACCGATCCAGGTCAATGACCTCACCGATGAGCAGAGGGAAGCGCTTAAAGCAGAACTTCTCAAAGACCTCGAGAACGATAACAAATAATTATGGACGGCCCGCGGGCCGTTTTAATTTATTAAAAATACTTGACGCGCGGGGACAGCCTCGGTATATTTTAGGCAAGAAAATAGCAAAACCGTGGTGACGCGGCGTCGCAAAGCTACAGGGTCTAACCCTCAAAAAGTTAGATTGCCAGCTGCCTTAGGCTTGAATCAAGCCGCCAGTGAAAATGGATGAAAGGCAGCTGGCTTATTAGATTCAAAGCCATTGGGACATATTCAGCCGTTTCATATCCTCGAAAATGGGCATTTTATGTACGAACTCGATTACGTTAAAAAGCGCTTGAGAAGGCGGGTAGCAGCCATAGTGGGCGGCATCGGCACGACCGGAGTCGTCGCTTTGGGCATCATCGCATTCCTCGGACGTTACACCGGAACCTTCACGGTTTCGGTCAATAACGGGGAGATCTCGCTTTCACTCGCAACCGAGAAGGCGTTCCAAAATCCCGAATCCCTGCTAAGGGTGAGCGAGGCTTACCCCTATGAGGAATTCACCTATAGCGCCTTCCCTAGCGACGACGTGCTCGATAGCGAAGAGAGTGAGTCGTTCAGCCCCTGCCGAGTGAACGAAGACGGTGCGATTGAGTCGGTCAATTACTTCAAGTACACCTTCTACGTCAAAAACGTGGGAAGCGAGATCGCCAATTACGTCATGAGCATCAACGTCGTGGAGAATGAGCTGTCCGCAGATGGCAGAAGCCTCCTCGACACCCTCCGGGTCATGGTCTATTCCAATGACGCGGAATCCGAAACCCATGACTATGGCATATTCGCCAAGAAATCGGCCTACGTCCATGAGTATTATGACGAGGAGGGCGACCTTCACGACACCTATCAGGAATTCGTGAACTTCTATCCTCTCGGCAAGCCGATTCCCTCAATCCTCGATCATCCTCTAGCGACGAACTTCGTCTCTGACGATGTGATCGCGAAGTTCCGGGTGAACGGATTCGGCATCCGCGCGATGCAAAGGTATACCGCGGTGCTCTGGCTAGAAGGGGAGGACCCGCAGTCGTATCAGTTCTCCGACGATATGGAAAAGCTGAAAGCTCCAGTAGGAGCATCAATCAAATTAGGAGTTGAAATCAACGCTTATGAAAACTAATGGCAAAAAGGCGATCATAGCCACTATGGCGATCGCGATGGCTGCCGGTATAGCTGGCTCCATCTCCGGAACCGTAGCCTGGTTCCAATACAATACGCGCTCTGTCGCCGAATTCACCGGAACGACCGCGAAATGCACCGAGTTCCTGCAGGTGAGGACTAAGAAAAACGTCCTTGCATTAGAAGGAAGCGGCACCACCCTCCCTACCTCAGGATATAAGGTGGGCGACAGGTTTTTGAAGACCGATGAAAAAAAGGTTTACACCTGCATCACGCTCAACGGGGCTAAGCCGGTCTTCGACGCTGGATTCGCTGCCCAGACTGGCGGAATCTACAAAGTTGGCACAGGAGATAATCAAAAGTTCGACGGATCCGCTCTTGCTGCCGCTACTGATGCAGATCTCTTTGGCGATTGGAAGACTTCCCTCACCAATGAGGACATCCTCGTTGCTACCGCCGGAGCTTCCGACAGCGGCCTGAAGCCCGTAACCTATCCTGGCGATGTCAAAGACGCAGCGTTCGGAACTCTCTATGGCCAACCCGTTTGCGGTTATGAAAAGTACGTGGACGCGACTGGCTATCACTGGCAAGAAGCCGAAGCCTCCGACTATTACGGATTTGACCTCCAGTTCCGCGTGCTTGACATCGATGGCTCGGAAGCAGATGGAACGCCTGCCCTATATGCGCAGGACATCTATCTAATGGACATCAGTGTTGCCCAGATTACGGTCAGTGGCAAGAAAGACATTTCATCAGCTCTTCGCGTCTTTGTTGACGGCGGAGACGTAGGCAAGAGGGCCCTCCTTGGCCCTGATGCCGGGTCAAGTCCGACGGGCAGCACCGTCACTCATGGCGCTCTCGATCTTGGAGGTGAAGTTGGAAACGACACCCTCCGTGATGTTCCTAACGCGTACTCCTTCAATACTGCGGCAACGGCACTGGACTACGGCAAAGACATCCAGACCCAGACCTTCTACAACTTGAGCAAGAAGATGACTGCCGATAATAACGCCAGCAATGGCATCTACCCGAAGAACGATGGCAAAGGCCACCTGACCGAGGGCAGAGTGTTCGGCACGACTCAGGCAAGCGATGGCTTGAGCGCAGTTGCCAACAATCTTCATCCGACTGTCAACTTCAAGATCTTCCTTGAAGGTTGGCAAAAGCTCGGCGAAGAACCTGAAATCACTGCCACCGCCGACCAACTCGCTGCAGCAGAACCTGCGACTCCTGCGGCAGACGATACGTATATCAATACCGGTACCAATAAACTTTTCACCTATGACGGATCGACTTGGGATACTGGCGTCGATCTTGTAGACGGCAAGTTCTATTCGGTCGGAGGCGTTGTCTATAAATACGTTTCCAGTGGAGCTTCCGTCGCCCAAAGGTATGTCCCACAGAGTAGCCTTTCTACTTGGTCCAGCAAGGATTACATCGGTGCTAAGTTCAACATCGGTATGTCCTTCGGCGTCACCACGCTCGACTAATCCCCATCCATCATTCTGTATCAATCCTATCTTATAAATATTTCCTTATGATCCCACGGGCGGCCGGTTGAGCTCGACCGCCCGGGGATGATCGGGTATCACATCTAATATAAAGAGGATGCAACTATGAAAAACATCAACAAAGCAAAAGTCACGACCGTCGTCTTGTCCACCCTCGCGGTCGCGTCCATGGTAGGCTCGGTCACCGGCACCGTCGCTTGGTATCAATACTCGACTAGGGCGAGCGTCGCCTATAGCGGGGCCTCGGCCAAGTGCACTGAGAACCTGCGGGTCAGGATTTTCCGTCCGTCGGTTGAGGAAGATCTAGATAATGGCGTTCGGGGCGACAATGGCTACAAGACGGAGTGGAGGAGCGACCTTCGCATCGCCGACGTTCAGAATTACCTCGATGACGTCAGGACCAATGCCGATGATGCGTCGCTTAAGCCCGTCACTAGCGGCGAGCTCGATGAATACAAAGTCGCGACCTCTTTCTACTCTAACCCGGTCCGCTACCATGGCTCTACCGAGTCCTGGGGCAAAGCAACCCTCGACGACTACGTCGAATTGCCTTTGCAGTTCCGCGTCGAGGACAATAACGGGAATTCCGCGGTGGAGCGCGAATTCCTAGCCAAGAACCTATATTTGGCCGATCTCACCATGCAATCGACCTCACCCGATGGCAAGAAAGACATCACCGACGCCCTCCGCGTCTCCTTCGACGCGACTAGTGACGTGACCTTCTCGACCCACGGCAAAGACGTCGACGTCTATTCGAAGCTCGATATGGACGGGGATGGCGAATTCGACAAGCTCGATGATAACGGCACCGATTACGAATTCAATGACCGTGAAGAGATCGTCTATGGCGATAAGAACAAGGTCGCCAAATCGACGAAGATCCTAAAAGCGGATTTCGGCCCCTCTTGGGTGATCGATGGCGCCGATACCGGCATCGAAACCGTCGGCAATAGGGAAGGCACCTATTATCACACCGCCGAGCTCGCCTATCAAAATGTCAAGTCCTATACCTTACAGGACAATGAAGGCGTAGAATTCGATTTCGTCGAATATGACGATGGCGGAAACCCTGCGTATAAGACAATCGGGGCCGGCCACGTCGTCACCAAAGAAGGCG
>OCTW011252988.1_pt1 | contig 10455 bp, 6 predicted proteins | sample 1539671 | NCBI WGS metagenome assembly OCTW01 (sample SAMN02144230, study PRJEB22623) | gut metagenome | biome: sheep rumen | host: Ovis aries | place: New Zealand
CCTGCCAACATTCGTACTAAAAAAGTGAGCATCGTTAGATGCGAACAAATCCGTTTGTTAAAACATACAAGGCAGGCGGCTAAGTGGTAACTCAATAGCGAAATTGCCCGTGTGAAGATCTTTACAAAATATGAAAATCATTTAATATGTGCGCCGTTTTGCGCCTATTTGGTTTAGGTGCTTTTCTCTTTTTTATGGACAGAATCATGGCAAAAACAATCATGGTGGCGCTCGGCGGCAACGCAATCAAAGCCGCAGATGACAAGGGAACAGCAGAAGAACAACTCGCCAACGTTTACAAAACCAGCCGCGAGCTCGTCAAACTCATCAAAGCCGGTTACAAACTCGTCGTCACGCACGGCAACGGGCCACAGGTCGGCAACCTCCTCATTCAGCAGGAAGAAGGCAAATCGATGGTTCCCGACATGCCACTCGACGTCGTCGGCGCCATGACCCAGGGACAGCTCGGCTACATGTTTGAACAAGCGCTCGAAAACATCCTCACCGAAGAAGGCCTGCATATCCCCGTCGTCGCCATCGTCAATCAGGACGTCGTTTCGGCAGATGACCCCGGCTTTAAGGATCCCACCAAGCCCATCGGTCCCTTCTTTACCAAAGCCGAAGCCGAAGCACTCGCCACGGAAAAGCCCGACTGGGTCATCAAACAGGTCAAGCCCGAATCGGTCGAAAAGCGCTTCCGCCGCGTCGTTGCCAGCCCCATCCCCATCGATAACACCGAAATCGACGTCATCCGCAAACTGATCGACGGCGGCTGCATCGTCATCGCTTCGGGCGGCGGCGGCATCCCCGTCGTGCGCGACGAACACGGCCTCCACGGCACCGCAGCCGTCATCGACAAAGACCTCGCCGGCGCCAAACTCGCCGAGCTCATCAACGCCGACATCTTCCTCATCCTCACCGACGTCGACCACGCCAAACTCAACTACGGCAAGCCCGACGAGAAAAACGTCGAACAAGTCAGCCTCGACGAAATCAAGAAACTCGCGGCCGGCGGCGACTTCCTCAAAGGTTCGATGGGGCCCAAAGTCAACGCCTGCATTAAATTCGTCGAAAACGGCGGCAACCGTGCCATCATTACATCGCTCGACCGCGCCTGTGACGCCATCACCAGCGGTTACGGCACGCAAATCGTGCGTTAATTTTTAAACCACCATATATTTGCTCGCTTTGAGACGTGTCGTGACACGTCTCTACAGCTCGCAAAACGCCGCTATCTGCTGCGCAGATACGCGGCGTTATTCATTTTTGGGGCACTTGTTGACCCGATTGTTACACAAAGCCAACCAAAAACTTCTTGCCTCTTTTCGATGACACTTCTATGTAGGTGCATGTGGTTTAACAATTCTCTGACTTGGAGAAATCCCATAAACCATGCGAGTACTTCCACATAATAAACTTAAAGATAAAGAAAAGAGGAAACAAATGAGAAAGCATATTACACTGATGTTGATATTAGGAGCCCTTTCAACATTTGCCAGCAGCTGTGCCGATACAAGCAAGGATGAGGAATCTCCCGAGTGTAATGAAGGGGCGAGTATATGCACAAGTACGATGAGTATAAAAGAATGCAAGGGCGGAAAATGGGAAGAAACCCAGTGTCCAGCATTGAATACCTGCAATATCAATACAAATAAATGTGAACCGACTTCATCCACGATTCCCGGACCAGGCACGCAAAATCCTCAAAATCCAGCTGGCCCCTCGAATCCAACACAACCGGTGTGCACCGAAGGAGCAAAAGAATGCATTGATGACAACAATGCAAGAAACTGCCAGGGAGGCCAATGGTCAAACATCCCCTGTTCATCAGATGAAATCTGCCAGGAAGGCGTTTGTACACAAGTCACAGAACCAGCTCCTACTGATGAATGTTCAAAAGAAGAAATTGCATGCGCCGATGAGCACACATCAAAGAAATGTGAAGAAGGCAAATGGGTGGAAGTCCCCTGTGAGTCGAATGAAACATGTCAGGATGGTATTTGCAAGGAAGTGAGCGAACCTGGCCCAACAGAAGAGTGCAAAGCAAATGAAAAAGATTGTGCTGATGATCACAATGCAAAGAAATGTGAAGAAGGCAAATGGGTCACAGTTCCCTGTGAGTCGAATGAAACCTGCCAAGATGGTGTTTGTGAACAAACAAGTACACAACCAGAAAAATGCACAGAGAATGCGACAGAATGCGTCGATGACGATCATGTCAGGAAATGCATAAAAGGCAATTGGGAAACCAGCGAATGCAAGGCAAATGAAATTTGTAAAGATAATGCATGTTCAACCGTTACTGTACAACCACAAGAAGTACTCAAGACAGGTACTTTAAAAGACGTCGGCAAGAAATGCAGTTTGGATGATTTTACGGACGCATGTGATGATAATCAAATGATCTATTGCACTTCCAAAGGAATCATTGATGCAACGAATATCTGTGATATACTTTCTGAGAGTAATGATATGAATGTAGAGTGTCATGTCATTAATGGCGTTGCTGGCTGTGTTTACCCTGATGATAATAACAAACCAGAAAAATGTGATGCCGAATCCATCCATGTCAAATGCCACAGTGATGGAATTACAGCATCCTACAGTGGATGCGGCAAAGCCGAGGATGGCAATCTCTATGTTTTAGGTGAATATACAAAAACATGCGCCATGGAATGCAAAGATGACGTTGGATGTGTTGAGATTCCCGAAAGTGAACGCTGTGATGTTGCAACACATATCGAGACCTGTGAAAGCAACAATATAGTAAGCTGCGTCAATGGTCGACTAACGAAAATAGACTGCGGAAAGCAAACCTGCCACTCTTTTGCAACTAAAGGTGTTGCCAAATGTACAGACAATACGACATGTAACAAAGAAGGCTCTTCTATAGTATGTGACTTTCAATACAACGATTCAGGCGAAGATCTGGATGCATTTGCCAATTCTTATATCTGTGCCAAAGCCGAGGATAACAAACGATATTTATATCAAACCGATCATGAGAAATGCTCATACAACTGTGTTTCAGACATTGGCTGCGTCAGTTACATCAAAGGCGAGGGTGATGAATGCTACGAAAGCTCTTATGAAGAACAATGCAGAACCGCTTCTGGTCATTCGGTAGCGATGTTCTGCCACGATGGCACTGTTGAAGCGTTCTATTGTCCACAAGGAAAGATCTGCCTCAATGAAATGACGCCTCCCACCTACGTGACAGGATGTTACGACGACAGCAGTATCTGCAAAAAGGGAGATCCCAGCTACGATAAATGTACCGAATCCAATGGCAACTATGCTTCTACCGTTACCTACGAATGTGTCCTCATGAGTGACAAGAGCTATCGCTATACCCCCAACATGGACACGCTCAAATCATGCGCTTCTCATGCATGCAATACAGCAGGGACTGCATGTAAATAATGTGCAAAACTAAAGGTGAAATCTAAAGATAAAGGGAAATGCCGTTCTCATTAACAATGAGCAGTTAGCAATGTGCAATTGGTATGCAAAACTAAGGGATGTCTCTAAAGTTTAGAGAGAATGGCATTCTTAATTAGCAATGTGCAGTTAGCAGTGAGCAATTGGGCTTGTCCCCCCAAAAACTCTCTCTAAAGCTAAAAATACTCCATTCTTTAGGAATAAACTTGAGAATGCCTCCATTGCTCATTGCTCATTGCCGATTACCACAGCGTTTCGATCCGAGAACCAGGGAAATAATGTTCCAGAATTTGATTGGCGTTCATTCCGCGCTGAGCCATACCAATGGCACCTGTTTGGCACATGCCTACCCCATGTCCAAATCCGGTGCCATAAATATGAATGCCGCCTTCGGATGTTTTTTCGATGATAAAGCGTGCGCTCTTAAGGCCACCTAAAAACCTGCGAATTGGCAGTTCACGCTCGATAACAACGGTACCATTCGTACCTTTCACGCGCAATTTGGTGGCCCGAAAGCTCGCACCACGCTCCATGACTTCGATACTTTGAACATGGCCAATTTTATTTCCGGATTGATTGGCAAGATCATCCAATTGTGAAGAAGAGAGTGTCTGTTCCCAGCGTGCATGTTTTGTAGAAGCAAAAGACTTCTGTCCTTCGGGTGCGGAAGAGCAATAGTTTGAATCGTTTTGCAGCCACCACTTCTTAAAATCATTATCATTTTTGAAGGTTGTACGTGTTTCGTGAGCATCATCGCTCCTCGACACGAGATAGTTTTTATCGGGCAATCCCCAGGTTTCATGACTTCCGGCAGACATACCGCCGCAATGGGCACTGTAATAGCTTTGAACGAGTTTTTTATCCGAGAAAAGTATCTGCCCCCGCGTTTTTTCGATGGCTTTATCGGTGCGTTCATCGGCACCTGACAATCCACGATACACCTGGCAATGTTGTTTATTGCACAGATGATAGGGATCGGACATGTGTCTGGTACCAACCTGCGAAATGAGTGTCGTTCTGGCAGCAATGGCCTGAGCCATTAGAGCAGCCTCTGGTGCACTGGCAAAGATCTCTGCGGGTACAATACCACGCAGAATTGTTTCGATATCGGCAGATTGTACAACGGCGAGTTTCCCGGTTTGATCTGGTGTAACAATGAGTTGTGAGTTGAGACGAAGCTCATTCCTTTTGCCGCTTTCATCTTCGATATCGTAAAGAATAGCGCCACTTTCGGGCAAATCAATCCACATGAGGTTCGAGTGAACGATCTGTATATTATCATTCTGATCCCGGAGCGTGATTTTGGCCGTCGGATAGGTCATGAGCTCGCTGTATAATTCTGCACTATCGACGGATGCATCCAAAGGCGCTTTTGCCAATTGAGTTTCGGTGACTCTTTTGTTGTCAGTCCTACGCGTCATGAGCAGATTTTCGCGATTGTCAAAGACATGCCCTTTGAGTGCAAACACGGACCCTATTGGAACAATTTCGGTATCAATTTGACTGTCACTGCAGCGATTTTTATGCAAATTCAACGCATCTGTTGACTCGCTGCGAGCCACAATCCCACCATATTGATAGGTTCCCGGGCGTGCATCCGTAAGCGTTACTTCGTAAGAACGGCCACCTTTTAGTTTAATGGCGCATCCCCCTGTTCCCGAGGGCATGACGACAAAATCCCCCTGAGGTTCAAAGCGAAGTTTACTCATACCATCGGCAATGCGCATGCGCACAGTTGGTGTTCCGGATGAAGAGAACCCCAATTGGTGTGCGTAGAGCAATGCATGGTTATCGCTGCTCGTCAGCTCGGTATTTTGTGCAAAGCAAGGAATTGCAATCGCATTAAAACTCAGAGCAATTGCTGCCAGACTTAGAAGACGGTGCCCATCCATGGAACGTTCTTTCCTCAAAAGATAACAGTTGTTCAGCCCTAGAGTAATAACTGTTCAGCCGGGGCTCTGCCCCCAGGGCCGTCGCATTCTATTATTTGTTGATTTTTGCCTGTCGCCCCTTCAGGGCTTAAATATTGGAGGTAATCACTTTTCCCGGGGTTGCGCTAACGCTCCACCCCGGGCTGTAATCTGCTCGCCCTTTCAGGGCTCAGACCAAGCAAGCACCTAGGTTTTTGCTATTTTCATAAAGTCAAGTGATTTTAGAATGCGACGGCCCTGGGCCCCTCCCCATTCCGAATAAAACCATAACGTTTTCGTATGTTTGACGTGTTTGGATGCATATTGCGTTATGAAAGTCAAAGGAGGGGCTGAGTAACAAGAAAACCGTTGTTAAGCCGTGGCGTTTGCCGGGTTTATTCAAAGGGCCATGCCACTTATGATCTTGGGGTTGAACCACTTTGAATCATTCCCAGGCCTGTCACATCCACATAATAAGTACCACCAGAATGATGATCCTGCGTATCGATGATTATTCTGGCCTGAATGACATCCAATAATAAACGGTTCACGTCCACTTCAGGATCATCAGAAGTGGCACCAGGCTGAATAGCATTTTTTAAAAACTGAGCCTGCCCATTTGGCTGAAAACAGATATCAAAGGATGTATCATGCTGGGCAGCTGTAAACTGAACGTTTTGGCCATTATTGTGCGCCTGATCGACGATCTGCACCGTAACATCCGTATAAGAATTATTATTACCTGCGATATACTTGTTGGTGTCGGTCGAATCCAGCGTACGATGATTGTTGAGTGTAGGACTGACATCGATGGCAACCATATTAGCCTCACTATAGGGACCATCGGTATATAGAATAGGCAGCTGCCCCGCATTGGAGCAAACAGAGCTGCTTCCAATTCTAGGTATTATCGTTGAGACTCTATTCGCTCTGTAAACGAATCTGACATACGTCGACACATTCATGGACATCGCGCGTGTGCGCTGGACCTGCAGTAACCCCAAAACGTCATTGGCCATATCGACCTGAGCATTATTTTGCTGACGTCCCAGGACATAATACGCCATAATTCCCATCAACAAGGCGATAATGGCCACGACAACCATGAGTTCAACGAGCGTCATGCCTGTTTTATTGAATGATTTCATAAGCCAACCTTCTGGGAAGTAGTTACGACTTCGTCCGGGACTCAGTCCCAGACCTCGACAAAGTGCTTAAAGTGTTATCGAGGAACAAGACTGTCCCCATTATAAAATAAATGTATTTGCAGTTCGCGTCAAGTTAGGTCACTCATGCCCATGAAAATCGACGAAAAATTGATTGTCTCTCAGGAGTTTATCGCGTCTTGCCTGTTCGAGATCGGATTTTACCATCATTTGTGCCAGTTCCTGCACAGACACTTTTGGCGTCCAGCCGAGAATTTTTTTAGCTTTCGAAGCATCTCCAAGCAGCAAATCGACCTCGGTTGGCCTGAAGTACCTTGGATCGACGCGCACAACGACTTTCCCATTGGCCTTATTGATGCCGATTTCATCGACCCCGCATCCGGACCATTCGATATGGATATCGGCATAATCAAATGCCATGGTTACAAAATCCCGAACAGTCGTCGTCACACCGGTAGCAATGACAAAATCATCGGGCTTGTCCTGCTGCAAAATGCGCCACATGGCTTCGACATAATCGCCGGCATATCCCCAGTCACGTTTGGAATTGAGGTTACCCAAGTAAAGGCATTCCTGATTCCCCATCGCGATATTGGCGGCAGCCATTGTAATTTTGCGCGTTACAAAAGTCTCTCCACGTCTCGGGCTTTCGTGATTAAACAAGATCCCATTGCTTGCATGCATGCCGTATGCCTCGCGATAATTGACGACAATCCAATAGGCATACAGTTTGGCACATGCGTATGGCGAGCGCGGATAAAAGGGCGTAGTTTCACGCTGGGGGGTTTCCTGAACGAGCCCGAACAATTCCGAGGTTGAAGCCTGATAAAAACGAACTTTTTTCTCCATTCCCAGGATGCGGATGGCTTCAAGAATGCGCAGTACACCGATGGCATCGCTTTCAGCAGTAAATTCTGGGCATTCAAAAGACACCTGAACATGACTTTGTGCAGCGAGGTTATATATTTCGTCCGGTTCTATCTGCTGAATGAGGCGAACCAGATTGGAGGTATCGGTCATATCGGCATAATGCATGCGAAAATGCCCATTGGGATCGTGCGGATCACAATAGAGATGATCGACCCTGCTGGTATTAAAACTCGATGCACGCCTTTTTAAACCGTGGACATCGTAACCTTTTTCGAGGAGGAATTCAGCCAGATAGGAACCATCCTGCCCGGTCACGCCCGTAATGAGTGCTTTTTTCATAAGATTGCCCACAATTCTGGTGATGATGTTATTTTGAAGGGGGCGAGCCCCCTACGCGGCTTTTTGCCGAAGACGTGTCACGGCACGTCTTTGCGGCAAATGCGCCGCTACCCCCGATGCGGGGGGCGCCCCCCGCAACGCCCCCCGGCATTCCCTCAAAAAACCGTTGTGCGGGCGTATTGGCAACGCCAATAGCACGCACCGTCAAGGCGTATTGCGGCACAGCCGCAATAGCCGACGTCCTTAAAAAACATCGTCGGAACTAATCATAAAATCGAGCATTGCGGGGAGGTATTCATGATGCTCGCGCTGCCATTGATCGCGTTTTGCCGCCAAAATCAAGGCAGAAGTATCCGAAGATTCGGAGAGAAGAATGAGCCGGGTCTGCAAATTTTTTTTGATTTCCGGATCACTTTCGGTCAGCAAAGCCTGCTGAATGAATGCAACTTTTGCCGAGTCACCGTTTTCATTCAAAAGGCCGGTAATGAGAAATGAGATATTGGGATCTGCGTTAGGTTTCTGCATGGCAAGCTGCAGATGTGAGATGGCCTGTGAACGATGTTCTGCATCCAATTCTGGTGTCGTTTTTGGGTAATACGAGATTAGATTAATCGCGATGGAATAATCGTAATAGGGATCGAGCGGAAACTGCTTTGCTCCAAGCGAAAGATAATGATTGGAAGCCTCGACTCTCTGTGCGGTGATGTTGCTCGAAAAGACCGTCGAAACGGCAGCCCATCTGTAAATGGCTTTAAAATCGGGATCGAGTGCAATGACGGCGTCTGCGAAATTCTCGACGAGATGTGCCTCATCGTGGAGTGTATTGTATTGCAGTGCGCGAATCCAAATGAGATCTGCCAAAAATTCGCGCTGTCCCAGGCTCATCCAGACCAGTGCGTCTTTATTGGGCAAGATGCTATAGGCTTTGTCTCCCATTTCCTTTGGTACCTTGAGTTCTGTCTGTTGGCAGCAAAGATATGAAATCACAAAGGCGCACAACGCAATGATAAAGAAAATGGGTGTAGAAATTTTATTAAACATCATTTTTTAATGTAGGAACATTCGTCAAGCATTGCCTGAACAGCAGGGAGTTCCCGGAATTCTTCGAATTCGGGATACAGAATGAGGCTGAGGAAGTATTCGGGATCTTCGTTTGCAATATATCTGGCGATGGGCAAAGCCTCGAGCATCTGTCCGCGCCGTACATAGACACGCATGAGCTGCAAATTCAAATCGACGGGGAATTTTGATAATGCAATGCCCGCCTGAATGGCCTGTTCGGCCTCATCGAGGCGGTTCGTTTCGATGTACACCAAAGACATATTGTAAAAGAAGCGATCCGATGAAGGATCGATTTTTTGACCTTTTTTAAGGCATTCAAGCGCCTTATCGAATTCGCGCATTTCGATGAGTGCACAACCTTTGGTCAAAAGAGCCATCGAAGAGGGCGTATCGGAATTGGATGCACGATCGAGATATTCCATGCCTTCTTCCATCGCACCAATATCATAGAGCAGACATCCGAGCGTTACCGTAGACAGGGAGCTGTCATCGACGCCATCCTCCCCCACCCTGGAAAATTGTGCAAACGCCGTATAGGGAAGCGCATTCGACGGCTGGACATTGTCGCAATAAAATCGCCCGATGGCGCCGGGATTTTCGCGAGGATAAAGCTGGAACAGCAATTCAGCAATCTGACGGCGCAATGGGAAGCTCTCTGGTGCAACCATATTGGTAATGATATAGACCATATAATCCCGCAGGCTGTGTACGCCCTGGGTATAAATGGCCTTGAGATAAACATCCCGCAAAGCGGGTGTCATGGAAATAAATTTTCTGAACAGCCGATAAAAATCGAAGCACCCTCCTTTGTCATTCCATACGACACGCAAAAGCGTCATCGGCTGCACATAAGGAATTCTGCACCGCATGCCAGTTTCCCGTTCGAGCGATCCGTAGTGATACATGGCCTCATCTCTGGGCAGCAGTACATAGCGTTCCGGCCAAAGCAGGTACTGTGAATCCCCGAGTTCCGTTTCGGCAGTAATGGGCTCGAATGCAGTTTCGCGTTCCGGATCTTCTTTTGAAGGATGAATGGGATACCAGCCAACCCCTTTGTAAAGCTTATCCTCCCACTGCAATCCGGTCTGTATTGCCTGCAGTGCTTTTTCTTCCTCGCCCATTCGCGCATAGACGCCTGCAAGCAGGACGTACACCCGGGATAAGAATGGCCATCGATTGAGAATATCGTGAATCTGCCAGATGATTGTGTACTGCGATGCGACCTCAAAATACCGGATTTGTTCTTCAATTCTGGCGATATCCATCCATAGTGCATCGGCATGTTTTTCTGCCCATGTATGGAACTGTTCCAGGAACGGATGTTTTCTGAAACCGGTATTGACATTTGACGAGAATAAAGACAGATGCGACGATTTTGCCCATGCTCTCAGTTGTGTGAGAGAATCCGCCATTTCATGAATGAGGTAAATGCGCGTCGGATCCAACTGTGCAGGTGCATGCCCCGTCATTTCTCCGCGGGTGCGAATTTTTTTATGTTCGGTATCGGAATTATAAGCAGACTCGCGTTTGACAAACAGTTTGTCATGAGAAACGGCGTCCGATACTTCAAGATGTACACGGTTTCCCGCTCTGTATCTTGGGCGGCTTAGGAATTTTTTAAACCGAACCATGCCATCATTTAAAAATATTTTTAGAAGATGATTATC
>OCTW011446836.1_pt1 | contig 10455 bp, 6 predicted proteins | sample 1539671 | NCBI WGS metagenome assembly OCTW01 (sample SAMN02144230, study PRJEB22623) | gut metagenome | biome: sheep rumen | host: Ovis aries | place: New Zealand
AGCTGAGCACCATCCTCCCGGAAAGCGCCATAGTCTGCCACTTTCTTCGTATTTGGATTGACCTCGGTGTCGATGAATACTATCATGCTGCTACTCCTTATCCTCTCGTTGCCCCTTCCGATCGCCTTAGGCCGCATCCATTCCGAATGAAGAGCTGTACTGTCGAAAAAACCTCCGCTCCTCCTGCCTTTAGGCGACGAATACAAACCATTTGTTTGATTGATGCCACAAAGTTAATGAAAAAATATCATTCCCCCTCCCAAACCACTCAACAATCTCATATTTATTCGCCCACCGACCTCATTTCACGCGTTTATCCGTCTTCAACCGCGCCTCCATTGAAGCAGAAGCTAGACAACGCCCCCACAATCATGCTGTACTGATAGCTGTATGACGTACATCGAAGACCTAGGAGGATGTAGATAACCGGACCTAAGTAATGAGAAATAGCTCTCTTACGAAAAATAATATTCCAAAAGGAATGATTATCTTAGGTTTTATTTGTACCTTTGCCATGTTATTGATGATTTGCTTGTCTCGAGATGCTGCATTAAGGTAAGTGAAGAATCTGAAATGGCAAGATTCTGGGTAAACTATAAAGATTCGATAGACATGGATTACAAATACGATGTTTTTATTAGTTATTATTAATAGACATTTTAGTATGGCGCTATTGTTATTCTCATACTCTATTTTAGTCTTCCCATAGATGCTTTATCATGCTTTTAATTGCAGGATTGTCGAACTTCATGCCCAAAGGTTGGGAAATGTCAGTATCACCTGTAATATGGAGAGGATGATTATAAATAATCCCTAATAAGTGATAAGTTTCTGGATAAGAGACTCCTTGAGTCTGAGCATAGTTTAACTTTTCATTCGTACCATGCTCAGATAGAAACTGGTTCTTTTCATCCTCTGATTGTAGTTGGTTGTAAACAAGTTCTTCTATTTTCTGCCTTACAGAAAAACATACCGCTAACGGATCATAGCATTTGTCTGGTTCCAATAAATATGTACGACATTCTCTATCAACCTTCTTCTTAAATGCAACAGGTGTGCCCCAATCGGTATTTAAGGATAGTTTCAAAAAATCCTCTGAGATGTCGATATTTTCATTATTCGGATTAAAATGGAAATAATACATATCCAAATTGTCTTTAATATTTTCATTTTCTCTTTTGCAAACCAATTCCTTCATTGCTTTGCTAATTCGACAATTGAAATTTTTCAAATAACAAACATTCATGCGTTTATCATTAAAACAGAAATGCTTGAGATAATTGGGATCCAAATGAGTTAGCAACATTGGGAAAATAAGCCTTTTCTCTTTCTTGAATGAGTTAATAAGAGAAGAAATGTAATACTGAAAAGCAACTATATTAGCATCATCGAGATAGTCAAAGAATTCATCAATAACTAATATGCAATTTCTTCTTGACTGAAATTCGCATTCCATAAGTTTGGCAACAAATACCATTATATCCCGTTGTCCGCTGGATATCAAATGTGCTTTTGGCCATTCTATGATTAAAGAGCGTTTTTCTTCCTTTGACTTGATATCAAATCTGTCTCTAACAGGATTTAAGCTATCAAGGGTTTTATCCAGTTGGGCTCGCCTTTCCTTGTATTCCGCATAGTCAATCGCCTTACGGAAGTCACCTTTCATCTCACTGCGTACAGTAATATATTGCCATGCAGAAAGCATAGCTTCCACTTCGTTATCAATATTAAGCTCTTTTTGTATTAAGGAAGATAATTCTATGTAATCTTGACATACTATCTCAAACAATTTCTTGCTTTCTATCTCTTGCTTAATTTTTGAAACTTTTAATTTTGAAAGGCTTGTAATATTTGAAACGACAGAGGATATATTCTTCTTGAATGACTGTAATTCAAATACATGAAAATTAATTTTTCTTTCCGCCTTTTTGATAAAATTAACTCGCGAATAAAGTGGAGAAATGTCTGAGAGTATTTTCCCACTATCCCCAAACACTTTTTTTAATCTGTTGAGGTTGTAAGAAAAAACACATTTCTGAGGGATTTTTTTGTATATTGTTGTAGGCTTTATATTCATAGAAGCCTTAGCTGTAACAATCTTACCAAATCTTTGTGCAGTTGCTTTTGGTAAGAGTTGGCTCTGTACGACATATATATCAAAAGCATCTGAAATAGTATTAATTGTGCTGTTTGCAATTATTTGCTGCCCTGTTGTTAGTTCTATCTTGAGTTGAGAAATTAGTGTCTCTAATTCATTTGGCTTGTTTTCTTTCTTAACTTCAATTCTATTTCCAGACAAGGATGCGAAAGCTGTTGCAATTGAACTTTTTCCAAAGCCATTAGGTGCCACTAAAATATTAGGTCTATTTGGAAGAATCGCTTGCTCAAGAGTCCAGTGCTCAAAGCCCCTGACATTATCTATTGTTATTGATTTTATATTCATGATACCACATTACTTTTTGATAAAAAACTCCATTAATTCTCGCATTGTAATTACGAAAGGAGTGCCTGTCGGAGTATTATCATCTATATATTTTTCCAACAAAGCTGCCATGTCAACAACTTGTTGGTTTTGGAATTCTATTGGAACCGTCTCTATATTATATATAAGGTATGCCCTTTGTCCGTATTTCTTTTCAGCTCTCTGTTCGTATGTCGTCTGTGGGATTCTATTGACATTAAATGGATATGCTAACTCTTTCAACTTGCCATATCCATACGTTTGAGGCATCTCATTGATTGGGTCTTGAACGTCAAAGAAATGGTCAACCGTTTTTGCTTCCTCATTATATAGCAATAAGTGTGACACATTCATGAAATCTCTGGTCGGCTTAATTGCGCCCTCAATGGCATCGTTGCCCATGTCAAGACGAATATTATATTTACCATTGGTGAGAACCCAGTTCCGATGGCTCTTGCTACGAAGACAGCCAACAAGTACAAGGTCGGTATCCATAGCCGTGCTAGTTTTTTCTATCACATACTCCAGACCTTTCTGAGGGATGGATCTCTGCAAAAGAGTTAGTTTTGCTTGGGAATCATTCAGCCACACCTCTATCTGCTCCCTTAACACCTGCTCACTGCTATTGGGGTCAAGAATAAAATTTCCATCTTTGTCCACAATCATCTTTCCTGGTTTCAAAGGGAAAGCTCCAATGCCGATTTTGTCAATGGCATTCTTATAGTAATAATCCGAGAAATCTTCTTTAGTGACGGTGCCAGGGAATAAAACATATCCACCTATCACCTCACGTTTTAGATTGTCTTTACCCTCCTGCGTGTAATAAATGGCATCACGATAACGGTGCATTTGATTTATTGCGCCAACAGGCGGAACATCAAGTCCGCCCTTACGAGCATCGGCTATTCGGTATTTTGCATCGAAGAGATAGGTGTACTGAATGTCGTCATTTTGTTTGGTGAGCCGCAATACGATATCTGGTCGCTGCACGGTAGTAAGTGTATCTGTTCCCTCTATGGCCGATGGGTAAGATGTTTGTTCATCATCTATATCAATCTCTTCCACTTGGGCATTATACATCACAGAAACCTCCACATTCTCTTTTTTCAATTTCACTTCCGACTGTGAACCATACACCAACTGACGCACGAACCCCGATGTGAGTTCCCTGCCCGAGGTGTCAACCTCAGTCAAATCGCCCATAATGTCTTTGACGATATTCTTTACCTTGATAAAGCACCATATCTCGTAAAGTTCAGAAATGTCCTTCACCTCGAGCTTTCGCATTCCCTCCTCCAGCTCATATCCACAAGAGAGTTCCACCCAGTTCTTAAAAATATCTTTGTAACCTCTGGCTCGTTTCATAACTAGCGAATCCTGTGAGAACCCCTTGAATTGCCCTATTCCTTTAAAGAAACGATGGTTCTGGAGGGTAGAAAGCTCCCTGTTCATCACATCAAGATTGTTGGCTATCTTCGCGTCATCGGCTTTCAACTGGACCTGTATGTGCTCTCTAATGATGCCAAACCTACGATAAAGTTCCTTAATAACATATTTCAGGAAACGATTCTCCACTGTGTCCTTGGAGAGATACATTTCTTCAGAACGGAAGAGGTGTTTTGGGTCATTTTGAAATTCTACATACTCATTCTCCTGTTCGGGCGAGATGTATCTCAGGCGGTCGGCATGCTCGTAGCGAACGGCGGTCTTTAATCTACGTTTTGGAGAATTGATAATAACATGGGTGTTCTTTATGATGTCATTATAGCACGATTGAAAAATCTGCCACCAAATCAATTCTGAGGACTTACCTGCCTTGGTTCTGAATGAAAGATACGTGTTCTTCAAGAAGGCATATGACAGCATACTGTATTCATGTTCTATGTCTCTGATAATCGATTTCATATCAGAGCGATAGTTCATCTTGTAGCTTAATACTTCCGTGCAAAAGCCTAATGTCCCTTCAACGCCCTCTATTGAGTAATCAAAGTCGAAATCCACAAGACCAACTTGGTTATTGAAATTCAACGTAGCATAGTATCTGCCATCATCACTCACTATCGCATTTTTCAGTTCATTGGGCTTGATGGCATGTCCCGAAAGACTCATACGAAGGCTGTCAAGTGATTTTCCATCCTTGCCAGAAATGATTAGAGCATAGTCGGTGTTTTCAAAGAAGTAGGCCGTATGGGAAAGCATACTATCTTCCAAAGGCTTGTCACCAAAGACAAATAAGACATCACGGCCTTTGCCAGTGAAACGAGACTTTATCTGTTCCTTGCTTTCATCGTCATGCTGGATACCAAGGTTATTAATAGTTTCCTTAATGCGACGACCATAGTTAGCACACGAGAACCTAACTTCCAAGTCCCCGTTGCAAACCTTTAATATGTTGAAAGTCCCGTTCATACTTCCTGATTACCCCCAATAAGAAACAAAATGTTCTCGGTGAAGAATCTCTATCATCTCATCGAGTTTCTTCACGCTTTCACTCTTTTCTACATCTCCGAAGTGCTTTACCATTATTGCCTTAAGTACACTGAGAATCGTCGTTTGACCATATCTATCAGCGGTCTGAGCCAAACCTCCAATAGCAGTTAATCTGTCATCACCGGCATCTATAGAAAGTTTTGTCTCGTCGCCTTCAATGCGGCTCAACACCTTCATTAGAGAGAATTCATCAAGAGCCTTCGCTGTGTCATCATTGCCAAAATCCAGGGCACTGCTCACATAAAGCATTGCCTCATTAGCAGAACGATAACCCAATTTGAATGGAGTTCCCTCAAGGAGTTTATTTACATCTGTCAGGTAGTTGATAATTGTCCTTGATTCATCACCCAACTTTTCTTTTACTTCCCTTGCTTTAACAGGTCTGTTCACAAGCAGTTCCCTGTCATCAGAGGTGAAGGTTGGCACAACATCTTCTGAAACTCCTGTGAGGAACTTTTCAAAATCTACTATGTTCATCTCAATAGACATAGCGCGGTCAAGCACCTTGCGAGAGAAAGAGAAGGTGGTCTCGTCCATATTAACGGTTCCCATGATAATGAGATTGGGAGGCAGAGTAAGTCCCTTTTTCTTGAACCACATTTCCAACTCTCGCTTGTTATCCCCAGGCGCAGATTTTCCGAGGAGATGCTCAATCATGTCATTCCGCAGACTCTCGCTTATTTCATCAGACTCTCCTTGCTCTGGTTCCTTGATGACGCTGATAATCGGGTCCGTTTCATACACTTCCTGCTCTTCACCATTCAGTTTCTTCCATTTAGACTTTGTCCTGCTCTCTATGGCACTAAGAAACTCTGCGAAATATTCCTCAACAGGTGCAAGATTCATTTCATCCAAACAAAGAAAATAGGGCGTGCTTAAATCTTGCCATGCTTTCGCCACAAACTCTATGAATGGTGTAAAAACATAGTGTGGAGATGGTATATTGGAAACATATCCAACTACGTCCATAGAACTGTGCCAGTTAGGTTTTACTTGTATCAGCTCAAAATTCCTCGGACGAGGGTTGTCAAACCTTTTCTCTTCCTCGCTTGAATTTAGAGGAACACTTGCCTGGGCAAGTTTTCTTACTATCTGACTCTTTCCCGTTCCGCTGATACCTGCAAGAAGAATGAATGGCTTAGTGCGGATAGCTGTTAAATAATGTAATGAAGAACTGTTCATAATTTCTGTTGAAGGTTGAATAGATAAGAATGATGACCCGTCTGGTTTTCTTTGTGGGGCATCAATGAAATTTAAGGATATACCAATATTCCTAGTAAGAATATCTTGATATTTTGGAACGTCATCGACAATGCTATAGAGTAATGCAACAATCCCTTTATAGGGGCCGTTGAATAAATACGAATAGTAATCAGCAAAGTCATCGTCTATTCTCACATACTTGTCATCTATATTGAACAAGCGCATGTTACCTTTGATTATTGTCTCAACTCGACTATCACTCATGTACTTCTTCACCATGGCATGGTCGACTACAATGGAGTTTTCTTCCTGACTAAGAATCTCAACACGGCTTTCTATATCATCATGTGACTTTGAAGTCATTACATATTGAAAGAAAGCATCTCTTGGAATCCTTTTTACGCCTTTAAGGCTTAATCTCCATAAAACTTCCGCTATGAAGAGGAAAGGGTAAATACCATTGTTTTCAGTAGCGCGAGTATCGGTAATAGCTTTCATCCGGATTTTCAATAGTTGTTCCGTTTTGACAGCATTATACTCAATAGAGCCGATAGAATATTTCGCTAATTCTCGAAATGCGGATGTTGGCTTTTCAACTTCATAATGTGCCTTACTGAATGGCGTAGACTTAGTAAGTAATCCCATGAGCTGGGCTACTGACAATATTCTAACATTGGCATCCAATCCGTTTTCAGACGCCACACGCTGATAGTAACTTGATGGGTTTTCGCCATCGGGAGCTTGATCGAAAATCCTTACAGCTTTGTAAGCATTATCGAAACTAGTGTCTTGTTTGGCAAAATACCAGACATCATCATTTTGTAGTGTAGATAACACCTCTTCTGCTTTACTCATGTATGATATTTTTTATTAAGTTTGCAATAAAAAAGGATAGTTTAGGCGGAACGGCATTACCAATCTGCTTACATATAGATGATTTTGAACCATAAAAGACAAAATCATCAGGAAAAGATTGCAACCGAGCTGCCTCTCTTGGAGTAATTGTTCTGTCCTCCTTAGGATGGGTAAATCGGCCTCCAGAGGGAGTGTCAAACCTTGTAGTTATAGTTGCAGATGGCTCATTCCATGACATCCTGCCATAAGCTCCACTATGGACTGAATGTATTTCTTCTTCAAGTGAAGTCCAATTTTGCCCATCTTTAATTTGATGCATTCTTTTCAAAGCAACCGTAGTATGCGTCGTTGCTTTATGATTGGCGAGCGTTTCACCTTTCGAACATATATATTCTTGATATTGATTAATTGGATGCGGGTTCTTTATAATTCCATCCTTCGTGGGCAGAGGGAGGCCTGTTATTGCTTCACCAACGGTAACCTTGTCAAAGAAAAATGGATATTTTTGGAGAATCTGATTTTTCGTTGTTTGCTCGACTTCTCTAAAATCTATTTCTTTGTTTAACACACCGATAATAATTACTCTTTCTCTTTTCTCTGGTATTCCAAACTCTACCGCTTTTGCAATTTTATAACTAATGGCGTAGTGGTCACCGTCAAAGTTCTTGGGATTGGAGAATGTGTTGACAATTTCCCGAAAGATTTCTCCATTTTTCATGGATAGTATTCCTTTAACATTCTCGAACACGAAAACTTTAGGACGGACTATCTTCACTACATTAACATAGTGTTTAAAGAGATAATTCCGTGGGTCTTCTATAAAACCATTCTTCCTTATGCGAGCACCAGCCATAGAAAAACCTTGGCAAGGAGGGCCGCCGATTATTACATCAGCCTCTCCTCTAACAAAGTTGTTTTTATTGTCTATTTTCCCGATATCCTCGTTGAACATGATTACATTCTCATGGTTCATCGAGTATGTATGAGCAATTTGAGAATCAATCTCAACTGCTTTTGTCACGCGAAAGCCTGCTCTCTCAAAACCAATTGAGAAACCGCCGCATCCAGCAAACAAATCTATTACACTATTCTTCTCCATCATTCATCCTATATTTTAGCTGGTATCCTTTGATATAATCAAGTTCAACCGGAGTCAAACAATATGCTTGTGCTAGTTGGTCATCAATCGCATCGATTTCTTTCTTGCAGAATTTATGTTTATATTCGAAATCACATTGAACAGTACCAATATATTTTTTTGTCTCTTCAAGCTTGTTAAGTAGCTTTTCAGAAAGTCTCTTAAATGGGTTTAAATCAACATCTGTCCGAATACGAATGTTTCTAAGTTCTTTTCCTGTGATATGCCAGCAATCCGAAACGACAATCCAAAAGAAAAAAAAGAGACTTGAGTTTAAAAGACAAATAATATATGGCTGCATTTCTTTTGAGAAAGAATATGTGTTGTACTCTTTTGAACCAGGGTTTATGTCAAAAGCCTTCATCCAGAAAGTACCACGCATATTTAAACAAACATTGGCATTTTCCTTGCCTATAACCTGGAGTTTCAAGAAATCAACATCCTCCTGTCTTTTCAGAATCTTACCAAAAATGGATTCCTCTATGGGATTACCAATCTTAGGAATAAATCCTTCAAATTCATATTTTGTAGGATATACTGCACATTCATTAAACAGTTTGGTTCGTTCCGATTTATACCAATAATAATAGTTGGAAGAGTAGGTTTTACACATACTCCGGCCCTTCACTGCTATCAATATTGTCAATTTCTGATGGACCTGTGTAAACAAACAATCTGGTCTATCTGCGAAATTAACAACTATCATTTTTTTAGACCGCCCGATAATTTCTTTACGTAAATCACTCATACGCGGCGTTGATACAAAAGATAGAGGAATGATATATCCCATAACTCCATCTTTTGAAAGCTGTTCAAGAGAATTGAACACAACGTTTGCGTACGCATTACCAAGACGTTTGGGTGGCACAACTTCTAATTTTCCATATTCAACATATGGTGGATTACCAATAATTATGTTATATGTCTTTTTATTTGTGATAGGCATCACATAATCAATGCACAAAAAATTGGCCTTCAGTATAGAGACTGCTTTTTGATATGACTTTACTTCCGATAATAAAGGCAGAACCCAGAAAAACAGCCTAACCATTGCTATCTTAATGGATAACGAGTCAATATCATTGCCATGAATGGTCTTCAGTAAATTCAGTGTAGATTTATCATCTTTTATACCTTTATCAAGTAATGAGATTTTAATCTTAAGAGCAGGGAGGAGGAATTGTCCTGTTCCGCATGTTGGGTCAAAGACAGATGCTTTTAGCAATTTGTCCACATCCTTTTTTTCAGAACACAGCATTTCCCTCACACATACATCTATGGGAAATACATTTTGAACTTCGTTATGTATATAGTTGAGGTATGTGTTACCTATTATATATTTAACAACATCATCATCTGTGTAGAATACTCCTTTTGATTTGCGGTTGCTTGTCTTTTCATTAAGTGATGCTGCGTATAATTGAAAATCGGAGCAATTAAGGCTCTCCTTAGTATTAATGTCGATGGATTGGTCAATAATTGTAGCCACGGCGTTTAGAACTGCACCCTCTTTCTTCTTTTCAAGTGAGAGGAAGTTCATATGCGCCCTTATTAGCCTTTTTAATTGTATATTTAGAGTCGAGTCAGACATCTCTTGAATACGTGTTAGTGTTTATTCTATTATTCTTTCAGGATTACGGTTTCAATATAGTCCTATAGCAGAGTTTACCTTTTCCATATAAGCCTTATACTCACGAACTATCAATTCCTTAATGTCAACTTCCAATAAGTCTGCAATCCTTAATAGACTTGCAACATCTGGCTGCGAGGAGTTGGTACACCATTTAGATACGGTGGAGGGCTTAACACCCATCTGCTCCGCGAGCCATTTGTTGGTACGTTTTTTCTCTGCCAATACGACTTTAATACGATTTATTTCTTCCATATCATTCGGTTTTATGGTACAAAGGTAGTGAAATTAAATCATTTTTGCGAAAGAAATTCGTTTTAACTAGCATCTGCCCCTTCATTTTTATACTTTTTTATGTGTTTTTGCATGTCAGAGTGAGTATGATGCCACAAGTTTTATATATTGGGTGACATGATTGTACATAAATCATATTTGCCATTGTTGAAATAAATACCGAGGACAGCTCAGCCCCTCTTCTTCGGCAAGCATAGCAACGCATGGAACTACCATCGTAAAATGCGAATGGGTTAATAATGGCTTTTCGGACAGAGCCTTAATAACGCAATAGAAACTTTATGATACTTCATGGCAGAAAAGGGGAGACTGAAAGAAAATGTTTACGCATTGTTTACGCAGACATGAAAAAAGCACTTGCGAGAAACTCGTAAGTGCTTGATT
>OCTW011484334.1_pt1 | contig 10454 bp, 10 predicted proteins | sample 1539671 | NCBI WGS metagenome assembly OCTW01 (sample SAMN02144230, study PRJEB22623) | gut metagenome | biome: sheep rumen | host: Ovis aries | place: New Zealand
AAGAGTCTGCCATTTGCGCAGGCGCCGTTTGGCATCGTGGGACTGGAGACAAGCGTCGGCCTCACGATGACAGAACTGGTGCATACCGGTGTGATCAGCCCGATGCAGATGGCAGAGAAGATGAGTTACAATCCGGCCAGGATCATAAAGAGTCAGCGCGGGACACTGCTGCCGGGAAGGGCAGCAGACATCACGATCATCGACCCGGACGCAGAGTGGACCGTGAATCCGCGGCTTTTTGCCTCCAAGGGCAGGAACACGCCCTTTGCCGGCCGGAAGCTGACAGGGCGCACGGTGCTGACCATTGCGGACGGCCGCATCGTGTACGAGTACCGGGACGGCTCGGAGACGCTGATCGACAAGGACGTCAGACATCTGGATGCGTGAGGGAGACGGCATGACAATCGACAGACTTGCAGAAGAGATAATGAAGAAGAACGCGCCGGTGGTGGTCGGACTGGATCCGAACCTGGCGTTCATTCCGGAATGTATTAAAAGAAAAGCCTTCTCGGAGTTCGGAGAGTCCCCGGAGGGCGCCGCGGAGGCGGTGTGGCAGTTCAACAAGGCAATCGTGGACGCCACGGCAGATCTTATCCCGGCCGTAAAGCCGCAGATCGCAATGTATGAGCAGTTCGGCATCCCGGGGCTGGAGGTCTTCCGGCGCACCACACAGTACTGCCAGAGCAAGGGGCTTCTTGTCATCGGGGACGTGAAGCGCGGCGACATCGGTTCCACGTCGGCGGCGTATGCGGCGGCGCATCTGGGAAAGGTCACCATCGGCACCCGGACGTTTGCGCCCTTTGACGAGGACTTTGCAACGGTCAATCCGTATCTGGGCAGCGACGGCGTGAAGCCGTTCACAGACGTGTGCGGGCAGTGTGGCAAGGGGATCTTTGTGCTTGTCAAGACTTCCAATCCGTCAAGCGGCGAGTTCCAGGACCGCGAGGTGAGCGGCCGCCCGCTCTATGAGCTCGTCGGTCAGAAGGTGAGCGAGTGGGGAGCGGATCTCATCGGCAGCTGCGGATACTCCGCCGTGGGCGCCGTCGTCGGGGCGACATATCCAGAGATGGGCCGTGTCCTGCGCGCCATCATGCCGAAGGCGTTCATCCTCGTGCCGGGATACGGCGCGCAGGGCGGAAAGGCGGAGGATCTGAAGGTGTTCTTCAACCCGGACGGACTTGGTGCCATCATCAACAGTTCCCGCGGCATCATCGCGGCGTGGAAGAAGGAACCGTACGCGCACTTCGGTGAAGAAGGCTTTGCTGACGCTTCCCGCCAGGCTGTCATCGATATGATTCAGGACATCAACAGCCACCGGTAATGGCACAGAGCAAGGAGAGAACATGGCGCTTCAGACGCGGGTGAAAATCACGAAAACAGCAGACCTCGGGGAAGGCATCCACGAGCTTGTCTTTGTATGTCCTCCGATGGCCCGGGCGGCCAGACCGGGACAATTCATCAATGTGTACTGTGATGACGCTTCCAGGATGCTTCCAAGGCCCATCAGCATCTGCGAACTACCGGGGGACGGACAGATCCGGCTCGTATACCGGGTTGTGGGCGCCGGTACAGAGGAGATGGCCGGAAAGGCGCCGGGAGACTGGCTCACGGTGATGGGGCCTCTAGGCAACGGGTATCCTTCTGCGGGGAAAAAAGCGGTGCTGCTCGGCGGCGGCGTCGGGATCCCGCCGCTCCTGGAACTGGAAAAGGAGATCGGCATTCCGGCCGCGGCTTTCCTCGGGTACCGCTCGGACCAAACCTTTCTGCTGGATGACTTCCGCAAGTACGGAGCTGTGTATGTGTCCAGCGATGACGGATCCATCGGCGTAAAAGGCACGGTCATCACGGCACTTGAAAGAGCTGTGGCAGACGGCTTTTCCCTGGACGGTGCAGTCCTTTATGCCTGCGGCCCGGCCCCGATGCTGAGAGGAGTGAAGGCATTCGCCCTTGAGCACCGGCTGACCGCGTACATATCGCTTGAGGAGCGGATGGCATGCGGGATCGGCGCCTGCCTGGGCTGCGTGTGCAGGACGACAGACGTAAACGGGCACTCGGGCGTGAAAAATGCGCGGGTCTGCAAGGACGGCCCGGTCTTTGAGGCCAGGGAGGTGGATCTTTCATGAGCCAGGTGAACACAGAAGTTACCATCGCGGGTGTGACGCTCAAAAACCCGGTGACGGTCGCATCCGGGACGTTTGGCTCGGGGCAGGAATTCTCCGAACTCATCGATCTGAACCGGCTGGGGGCTGTCACGACCAAGGGAGTAGCCGTGGTGCCGTGGGAGGGAAATCCCACGCCGCGCGTGGTGGAGACGCCGTCGGGGATGCTCAATGCGATCGGTCTTCAGAACCCGGGACTTGAGACGTTCCTGGAGCGGGACGTGCCGTTTCTGCGGAAATTCAACACGAAGATCATCGTCAATGTCTGCGGGCACTCCGAGGACGAGTATGTGGAGTGTGTGAGGAGACTTTCTGAGGCGGACGTGGATCTTCTGGAGATCAACATCTCCTGCCCGAACGTGAAGGCGGGCGGCATTGCGTTTGGAACTGTGCCGGAGGTGGCGCAGCGCATCACGAGGCGCTGTAAGGAGGCCGCCAGGCAGCCGGTGATCATGAAGCTCTCTCCGAACGTGACGAGTATCGCCGAGATGGCGAAAGCCGTTGAGGCGGGCGGCGCCGACGGCATCTCGCTCATCAATACGCTGACGGGCATGAAGATTGATGTGAAGACCCGCACTTTCGCGCTGGCCAATAAGACCGGCGGGCTCTCCGGTCCGGCAATTCACCCGGTCGCAGTGCGCATGGTCTACGAGGCGGCGCACGCGGTGAAGATTCCCATCATCGGCATGGGCGGCATCGCGACGGCTGAGGACGCTCTGGAGATGATCCTTGCCGGCGCGACGTGTGTTGCCGTCGGAACTGCGAATTTCCGCGACCCGGCAGCGAGTGTCAGGGTGGTGGACGGCATCCGGGATTACCTGGAGCGGACGCACACGGCCGACGTGAAGGAACTCATCGGCGCGGTTAGGTAAAGAGGCAGGAAAACAGAGGTCAGGAGAGAAGAGGACAGGCAGATGGAACAGTACAAGCAGGACTTCATTCACTTTATGGTACAGTGCGATGTGCTGCGTTTCGGCGATTTCACGCTGAAGAGCGGCCGGAAGTCGCCATTTTTCATGAACGCGGGACTTTACGTGACGGGCAGTCAGCTCACGGCTCTCGGCGAATTCTACGCGCAGGCGATCCACCGCGAATTCGGCGACGACTTCGATGTGCTCTTCGGACCTGCGTACAAGGGGATTCCGCTCTCGGTCGCGACGGTCATTGCCTACAGCCGCCTCTATGGCCGCGATATCCGCTACTGCAGCAACCGCAAGGAGGCGAAGGACCACGGCGACGCCGGAATCCTGCTCGGCTCCCCGCTGCACGACGGCGATCGCGTGATGATGATCGAGGACGTGACGACTTCCGGCAAGTCCATCGCTGAGACGGTCCCGATCCTGCGCGCGCAGGCGGACGTAAAGATCGCCGGCCTGATGGTGTCTTTAAACCGCATGGAGCAGGGACTGTCCGGAACCGGAAAGAGTGCGCTCGATGAAATCCATGACCGATATGGCTTCTCGGCCAGATCGATTGTCACGATGCAGGAAGTCGTGGAGGCGCTTTGGAACCGGGAAGTGGACGGCCGGGTCGTGATCGATGATGACATGAAGAAGGCACTGGACGCGTATTATGCGCAGTACGGCGTGAGATCTGTGTAAAGATGAAGAGCAGACCGGAAAAAATAGAGAACATAAAAAAGACAGGCAAAGGGGACAAGATTCCGTTCTCGGCCAAAAAGGCGGCGCGCAGAGGCCTGATCTCCTGTGGGCTTCTGGCAGGGGCGCTGGCGCTTTTCACTGCCGCGATCGTGCTTTCTTTTTACAGTCAGGGACAGGGCGGCCGGCTGGTTGGCGTACTCGGTCTTGTGAGTTTTGCCGCCGCAGCCTGCGGCTGTGTGTACGGCTTCTCAGGCTTTCGGGAGGAAGACAGGCGATACGGCGCCTGCACGGCCGGAGCCATCGGCAACGGCCTGGTACTGCTGGTTGAATTGTCTCTGTGTCTGCTGGGGATGTGAAGAATGTTTGAGGATAACCTGGAAGAAAGAATCAGCCTCGCTGAGGAGAGGCTCAGGGAATTTGCTTCTGACACAGCTGGGAGGCCGGATCCGACGTCCCGATGGATCGGTGGGACGTCGCGGTTTCTCCTGAAGGTGTTTGAAACGGGAAAGGAACTGAAAGACGGCACGTGGGGCCGCCTTTCTCTGACCGCGATGCGGGAGAGAAACCGGGTGCTCTATGAAGGGGTGCTTCCCGGCGCGTATGAGAAGAGCTTCGTGAATCCGGCTGTAGCCTGCGCGGCTTTTGGAGAGAAGAAGGGACAGGTTATATCCGCTCTCTCCTATGAACTACTGGGGACGATCGGCTGGGTGTTCGAGGGGAAGACCGCTTTTGCCCTGGCGCCGGCCGAGACGTTCCTTGAGATGGCGTGCGCCGTGAAGGGCGATATGAACAGAGTTTCGACGGAACAGCTGCGGGACATCTTCTACTGGTTCGTATCGGACACGAGCGACGATTATATTGAGGACCGGACGGCGGACATGCTGGTTCCGGGACACGCGCCCTTCGCCGGGTGGATTCGCGATTGTGATTTCACGGACCTGCGGTTTCTCTACCGGACCGGTGAGTATGTGACGCCGGATCAGGAGCGCCTGGCAGCTGCGCTGAACGGCCTTGACGCAGAGCAGATCGCGAAGATGGCGTCTGCCTTTACGGAAGGGTACAGGCGCGGGTTTGAGCTTGGCCGCAAGGACCTGTCAAAGAAACACACGGTGAGCATCCGGTACGAAGCCGGTTTTGAGCGGCTCGTGGCTGAGGAGATCAGACAGTTTCGGGCGTTGGGGCTTGAGACGACGATTTACCGCTCGGCGGTGAGTCTTGTGAGCCGGCAGATGGATGCGAGGGTCGGATTCTTCGGGGCGCGGCCAAACCGGCAGATGGAGTACGACCACCGGTATGACGACGCCCTGGTGCTGGACGCGGCATTCGTCGAGAGAAAGCTGGGGGCGCTCACGCACGCATACGAACTGTACAAGGATGAGGCCCTCGCATTCGGCGGCCCGGCGGTGATGGAGACTTTCGGACAGACACCCTTTTCGCCGTGCACCTGCCCCGTGGCGCCGGTCAGGAGCAGTGTGCAGCTGAAGCTCGACCGGAAACTTCGCGCTGCGGCGGGGGAAATAACGAACCGGTACATCCCGGGAGAGCAGAGGAGCTTCACGATCATCGCCTGGCCGACGCCCCAGATCGGCCCGGATTTTGAGAAGATTCTCGCGGACACCGTCCGGCTGAACACGCTGAGCAATGCGCTGTACGGAAAGGTTCAGCAGAAGATAACCGAGGCACTCAGCGGAGCCGCGTATGCTCTTGTCAGAGGGGCCGCCGGAAATTCGACGAATCTTCGGGTGAGCCTGTACCCGGTGTCGGACAGCAGGACCCAGTCCTCATTTGAGAACTGCCTGGCGGATGTGAACATCCCGGTCGGGGAAGTCTTCACGACGCCGGTATTAAAGGGGACAAGCGGCGTGCTGAACGTCAGCCGCGTCTACCTGAACGGACTCCGCTTCGATGATCTGACGATCACCTTTGAAGACGGGATGGTGAGCGGATACGCCTGCAGCAACTTCCAGACGGCAGAAGAGGGAAAGGCGTACTTCAAAGAGAATGTCCTCTTTGGAAATACGACGCTGCCGATGGGAGAATTCGCCATCGGGACGAACACGGAGGCCTATGCATTCGGGAGGCGCTACGGGATCGAAGGGAAACTTCCGATTCTCATCGCGGAGAAGACGGGGCCGCACTTCGCGCTGGGCGACACCTGCTACTCGCATGAGGAAGACAATCACATATACAATCCGGACGGGCGGGAGATCATCGCGCGCGAGAACGACTTCAGCCGCAGACGCGTAAAAGATCCGCAGGACGCGTATTTCAATTGTCATACGGACATCACGATCCCCTATGATGAGATCGGGGAGATCACGGCGGTCTGGCCGGACGGCAGACGCGTGACGATCATCCGGGACGGGCGCTTTGTGCTGCCGGGGACGGAAGTCCTGAATGCCCCGCTGGACGCATTGCGCGAGGCTTGAAAAGCAGGCCGGGTTAAGGTTTGACGTGAGAGGGCAAAATCAGTATTATGGAGCAGACAGGGAGGTTTAGAGAATGGCACAGGTAGCGATTGTTATGGGATCTGACTCGGATATGCCCGTCATGGCGAAGGCGGCGGCTGTTCTGGATGAATTCGGCATCACCTATGAGATGCGGATCATCAGCGCGCACCGCGAACCGGACGAGTTTTTTGAATTCGCCCGGACGGCAGAGGAAAAGGGCTTCAAGGTGATCATCGCCGGGGCCGGCATGGCGGCACATCTGCCGGGCATGTGCGCGGCGATCTTCCCGCTTCCGGTCATCGGAATCCCGATGCACACGAAGTCTCTTGGCGGAAGAGATTCCCTGTATTCCATTGTGCAGATGCCGTCCGGCATTCCGGTCGCGACGGTTGCCATTGACGGCGCGAAGAATGCGGCGATTCTGGCGGCAAAAATCCTGGCTGTCTCAGACCCGCAGATGCTTGCGAAGGTAAAGGCGTATGCTGCGAAGCTGAAGGATGAAGTCAAGGCCAAAGACGCGAAGCTCGCGCAGGTCGGCTATAAAAACTACGACAAATGAGCCGGAGGGAGAGCAAAGGTATGGATTACAAGACAGCAGGGGTGGATATTGAAGCCGGCTACAAGTCGGTCGAGCTGATGAAGCAGTACGTCGCAAAGACGGTGCGCCCGGAGGTTCTGGGCGGTATCGGCGGCTTCTCGGGCGCATTCTCCGCGCAGAAGTTCAAGGACATGGAAGAGCCGACGCTTCTCTCCGGCACGGACGGCGTGGGGACAAAGCTCAAGATCGCATTCACCATGGACAAGCACGACACGGTCGGCATCGACTGTGTCGCGATGTGCGTGAACGATGTGGCGTGTGCCGGCGGCGAGCCGCTGTTCTTCCTGGATTATATCGCATGCGGAAAGAACGAGCCGGAGAAAATCGCGGATATCGTCAAGGGCGTGGCGGAAGGCTGCCTGCAGTCAGGATGTGCGCTGATCGGCGGCGAGACGGCGGAGATGCCGGGATTCTATCCGGTGAACGAGTACGACCTTGCGGGCTTTGCGGTCGGCGTCGTGGACAAGAAGGACCTCATCACCGGGCAGAACATTAAGGCAGGCGACACGCTGGTCGGCATCGCCTCGAGCGGAGTTCATTCCAACGGCTTCTCGCTGGTGCGCAAGGTGTTCACGATCACACCGGAGTCTCTTAACACATACTATGACAGTCTCGGGAAGACGCTCGGTGAGGCGCTTCTGGCCCCGACGAAGATCTATGTGAAGGCCCTTTCTGCCGTGAAGAAGGCGGGCGTCACCATCAAGGGATGCAGCCACATCACCGGCGGCGGTTTCTATGAGAATGTCCCGAGAATGCTCCCGGACGGTATATCCGCCATGATAAGCAAAGACAGCTATCCGGTTCCGCCGATCTTCAAGATGCTTCAGAAAGACGGCAACATCGATGAGCACGTGATGTACAACACCTTCAACATGGGAATCGGCATGGTGCTGGCGCTGGATCCGGCAGATGTCGACAAGGCAATGGCGGCGATTGAGGCGGCCGGCGAGAAGGCCTATGTCATCGGACAGACGCAGGCCGGAGCGAAGGAGGCTGTTGTATGCTGAAGGTAGTCGTCTGTGTCTCGGGCGGCGGCACGAATCTGCAGCATATCATAGACGGCGTGGCAGACGGCACGATCCGGAACACGAAGATCACGGCAGTCATCAGCAACAATGAAGGAGCGTACGCACTCACAAGAGCTGAAAAAGCGGGGATTCCGGCTGTCACGCTCTCCCCGAAGGATTTCCCGGACCGGGAAGCGTTTAACGCGGGGCTTCTTGCGAAGCTGCAGGAACTCGCACCGGACCTCATCGTCCTGGCGGGGTATCTCGTCCGCATCCCGGAGGCGGTTGTGAAGGCGTTTCCGCGCAGAATCATCAACATCCACCCGTCTCTCATCCCGTCCTTCTGCGGAAGAGGCTACTACGGCCTCAAGGTGCACGAGGCGACGCTTGCGCGGGGCGTCAAGGTGACCGGCGCGACGGTTCACTTTGTGGACGAGGATGTAGATCACGGTGAGATCATCCTGCAGAAGCCGGTTTACGTTGAAAAGGGTGATACGCCCGAGGTTCTGCAGAAGCGCGTGATGGAACAGGCGGAGTGGATCATTCTGCCGAAGGCCATCGACATGATCGCAAATGGTGAGATCTGAGTACGTCTAAAGGAGAAGAAAATGAAAGTTCTTGTTGTCGGCGGCGGCGGCCGCGAGCATGCCATCTGCTGGAAACTGGCGCAGAGTGCCCAGGTGGACAAGATATACTGCGCACCGGGCAACGCCGGGATCGCTTCTGTCGCCGAGTGTGTGGATATCGGCCCGATGGAATTTGACAAGCTGGCAGACTTTGCCGAGAGAAACGGCATCGGGCTGACAGTCGTCGGCATGGATGATCCTCTGGTCGGCGGCATCGTGGATGTCTTTGAGGCGCGGGGACTGCGCGTATTCGGACCCAGAAAGAACGCGGCGATTCTCGAGGGCTCGAAGGCGTTCTCCAAGGAGCTGATGAAGAAGTACCACATCCCGACGGCCGGGTACACGACGGTGCATTCGCCGGAGGAAGCCAGAGCGTACCTTCAGACGAGCCGCTATCCGATCGTGCTCAAGGCTGACGGACTGGCGCTGGGCAAGGGCGTACTCATCTGCAAGACAAAGGAGGAGGCGCTGGCCGGTGTCGACGAGCTGATGGTGGATCGCAAGTTCGGGGCGTCAGGAGACAACGTGGTCATCGAGGAATTCATGACCGGCCGCGAGATTTCAGTTCTTTCTTTTGTTGACGGGAAGACAATCAAGATCATGTCCTCCGCGCAGGATCACAAGCGCGCAAAGGACGGCGACAAGGGTCTGAATACCGGCGGCATGGGCAACTTCTCGCCGAGTCCGTTCTACACGCCGGAAGTAGATGCCTTCTGCAGGAAGTACATCTATCAGCCGACCGTCGACGCGATGCGCGCCGAGGGCCGCGAGTTCAAGGGCGTCATCTTCTTCGGCCTGATGCTCACCGCAGACGGCCCGAAGGTTCTGGAGTACAATGCACGCTTTGGTGACCCGGAGGCCCAGGTCGTCCTGCCGCGTCTTGAGAATGACATCGTCGACGTCTTCAATGCATGCATCGACGGGACGCTGGATAAAGTGGATCTGCGCTTCTCGGATGAGGCCTGCGTCACGGTCGTTCTGGCTAGCGACGGATATCCGGTTTCGTACAAGAAAGGATTCCCGATCCACGGCCTTGAGAACTTCGAGGGCAGAAAGGGGTATTACTGCTTCCACGCCGGCACGAAATTCAATGACAAGGGCGAGATCGTGACGAATGGCGGGCGGGTCCTCGACGTGACGGCGCTCGGGAAAGATCTGCACGAGGCGCGCGCCAACGCGTACAAGGCGACCGAATGGGTTACCTTTGAAAACAAGTACATGCGCCACGACATCGCCGCTTCCATCGATCAGGCAAAATAAAGACAGAAGGTTTTACACGCATGAAAATCACACCAGTGAAGGGGACCAGTGACTATCTCCCGCAGGAGGCACAGCTTCGCGACTACCTGCAGAGCAGGATCCTCAATGTATATACGGAAAATGGATTCGAGCACATCATCACGCCGATCGTCGAGGACATCGAAAACCTGGACAAGTCCGACGGCGGTGACAACCTGAACCTGATCTTCAAGATCTTGAAGCGCGGCGAGAAGCTCGACAAGGCGCTGGCGGCGGGAGCGACGCGGGACAATGACCTCGCGGACATGGGCCTGCGCTATGACCTGACGCTTCCGCTGACCCGCTATTACGCGAACAACAGGGATCACCTGCCAAGCCCGGTGAAGTGCATTCAGATGGACCGCGTGTACCGCGCCGAGAGACCGCAGAAGGGAAGACTCAGAGAGTTCGTCCAGTGCGACATTGATATCTTCGGCTCGGCTTCTCCGGACTCTGAGGTGGAGCTTATTCTGACCACGACGGAGGCACTTTTTGCGATCGGCATGAAGAACTTCCGCGTGCGCATCAATGACAGGCGGCTGCTTCGCGCGTTCCTTGCAGGTCTTGGCTTTGCACAGGAGCAGCTGGATTCCGTGTGCATCAGCTTTGACAAGATGGACAAGATCGGGGCGGAAGGCGTCATTGCGGAGCTCAAAGACAAGCAGTTTGATGCGGGAGCCATCGCCCGTTTCAGTGACTACCTTACGGCGGGCGACTTCTCGCTTGAAAAGATCG
>OCTW011612391.1_pt1 | contig 10454 bp, 17 predicted proteins | sample 1539671 | NCBI WGS metagenome assembly OCTW01 (sample SAMN02144230, study PRJEB22623) | gut metagenome | biome: sheep rumen | host: Ovis aries | place: New Zealand
CAAAGAAGGAGGCTTAATTTATGGCAAAGACATCACAGAAGGTCAGACAGAGCCGTCCTGCTAAGTTCTCCACACGGGAGTACACACGCTGCGAACGGTGCGGTCGTCCGCATTCCGTATTAAGAAAGTACAAGGTTTGCCGTATCTGCTTCAGAGAGCTGGCTTACAAGGGCCAGATCCCGGGCGTCAAGAAGGCAAGCTGGTAAGGATTGGAGGAGATTGAACTATGAATATGACAGATCCTATCGCCGATATGCTTACCAGAATCCGCAACGGTATGCAGGCAAAGATGGACACCGTTGACGTCGTCCCGGTATCCAAGGTTAAGACAGAACTTGCTCGTATCCTCAAGGAAGAGGGTTACATCGCAAAATACGAAATCAGTGGTGAAGGCATCGAAAAGAAGATGACAGTCACACTGAAGTATGGCGCTGACAAGCGTCCTGTCATCACAGGCATCAAGCGTATTTCCAAACCGGGCCTCCGTGTCTACACGAAGGGCGAAAATGTTCCGAAGGTTCTCAATGGTCTCGGAATCGCCATCATCTCCACATCCAACGGAATGATGACAGACAAGGAAGCACGCAAACTTCATGTAGGCGGCGAAGTTGTCGCTTACGTCTGGTAATACGTAAAGAAAGGAAAGAAAAATGTCACGTATCGGTAATAAGCTGATTACCATTCCTGCAGGCGTCGAAGTAACTGTCGCTGAAGGGAATGAGGTGACGGTAAAAGGTCCTAAGGGAACTCTCACAAGACAGTTCTCCCCGCTTATGGGTATTGAAGTTAAGGACGGAACCGTTACAGTCACCCGTCCTAACGAGGACAAACACACCAAACAGCTCCATGGCACAACACGTGCCCTCATCGCAACCATGATCGAAGGCTGCGAAAAGAACTACACAAAAGTACTGCAGATTGTCGGTATCGGTTATCGTGCCGCTATCGCCGGCAACAAGCTCACAATGAACCTCGGTTATTCTCACCCGATTGAGATGGAAATCCCGTCTGATGTCAAGGTAGAATGCCCGGACGCTACAACCATTACTGTTACAGGTATTGATAAGCAGCGTGTTGGTGAGTTTGCCGCAAATGTAAGAGCGAAGCGTAAGCCGGAACCTTACGGAGGAAAGGGTGTTCGTTATAAGGACGAGCATGTACGCCGTAAGGAAGGTAAGACAGCTGCGGCTAAGAAGTAATGGGAAGGAGAGAGTACAATGCTGAAGAAGACAAGAAAAAATGAAGAACGTCAGCGCAGACATAAGCGTGTGCGCCGGGTTGTCAGCGGAACTCCCGACTGCCCGAGACTGAATGTATTCCGTTCCAACAAGCAGATCTATGCACAGATCATTGACGACACAACCGGAAAGACCCTCGCGGCTTCCAGCTCTGTTGTTCTCAAGCTTGAAAACGGAGGCAACATCGACGCAGCCAAGAAGGTTGGCGCTGATATTGCGGACAAGTGCAAAGCACTGAAAATCGAATCCGTTCGCTTCGATCGCGGCGGCTATGTCTATCACGGAAGAGTCCAGGCGCTGGCTGATGCAGCCCGCGAAGCAGGACTGAAGTTCTAAGGGGGAAGGAGAATACAATGGCTAACGAAGGAAAGAAACCGTTCAGAAGACCACGCGAACCGAAAGAGTTCGATGATGTAGTAGTCTCCATTAACCGCGTTTCCAAGACCGTGAAAGGCGGACGCCGTATGCGTTTTGCGGCACTGGTTGTGATCGGTGATCACAAGGGCCGTATCGGATTCGGCATGGGGAAAGCAGCAGAAGTTCCTGATGCAATCAAGAAGGCGAATGAAGCCGCTAATAAAAACGTATTCCGTGTACAGCTGGTTGAAAACAACCGTACCGTACCGTCCAATGCAATTGGTAAGCACGGCGCAACAAGTGTTGTTCTGAAGCCTGCTGCTCCGGGTACTGGAGTTATCGCCGGCGGCGCTGTCCGTTCCATTCTCGAACTGGCAGGCGTCAGCGATGTCCTGTCCAAGGTTATTGGAAGCCGTACATCCGTAAACGTTGTTTATGCGACACTGGATGCACTGGCAAAGATGCGTACGGTTGACGATGTTGCGAAGCTTCGTGACAAGAAGGTCAAAGAGATTCGCTAAGGAGGGTGTCTTCTATGAAACTGAATGAATTGAAAGCGTCTGAAGGAGCCCGTTTCGTATCCAAGCGCATTGGCCGCGGCCAGGGTTCCGGCAACGGAAAAACGTCCGGTAAAGGACAGAAGGGACAGAATTCGAGAAGCGGCGGAGGCGTCGCAATCGGATTTGAAGGTGGACAGACTCCTGCCTTCAAGCGTTTCCCGAAGCGCGGTTTCACAAACATGAACCGCAAAGAATATGCGATCGTTAATGTTGAAGACCTCAACAAGTTCGATGATGGCGTAACTGTTGATTACGAAGCTCTGAAGGCTGCCGGTCTTGTCAAGAAGCAGCTCGATGGTGTCAAAGTACTCGGCAGAGGAGCTCTCGAGAAGAAGCTCACTGTCAAGGCAGTGAAGTTCTCTGAATCGGCTAAGAAAGCCATCGAAGCAGCAGGCGGAACAGCCGAGGTGCTGTAAGATGATGCAGATGTTCGCCAGCCTGTTCAAGAATAAGGAGATCCGTAAAAAGATTCTCTTCACTCTGGGCATGCTGCTGATCTATCGCATTGGTTCCGCTATTCCTGTTCCGGGAGTGGATGCACAGAAGCTCGCGGCACAGATTGCGGATAACTCGATCCTGAGCATGATGAATCTTCTCGGAGGCGGTGCCTTCGAGAGGATGTCCGTGTTCGCACTCGGTGTTACTCCGTACATTACCTCAAGCATTATTATTCAGCTGTTGAGTATGGATGTCATTCCGGCGCTTGCTGAAATGGCGAAATCCGGACAGACTGGCAGAACTCAGATGGACCGCATTACGCGGTACCTCGCGGTATGCCTTGCATTCGTACAGGCGTTCTCCATGGTATATGGATTTGACCGTCAGTATGGAATTCTGGCAAACACGAGCTTCTCCAGTTATCTGTTCACCGCAACAATCCTCACAGCGGGAACACAGTTCCTGATCTGGCTGGGTGACCGTGTCAGCATGTTTGGAATCGGCAATGGTATCTCGATCATTATCTTCGCAGGTATCGTAGCCAATATGCCGGCACAGTTTGTACAGGTATGGAATATTTCCGTCGGAGGAGCTGAAGCTGGTGCGATGTTCAGCGGCGTACTGCAGTTTATACTGTACTGCGTGCTGTATCTCGCAATTATTGTAGGTGTCATTATTATGGAAACCGCGGTTCGTAAGATCCCAATCCAGTACACCTCCAGCTCAAATGTCAGAGGGAATGGCGATATTACCTATCTGCCGTTCAAGATCAATTCTGCGTCGGTAATTCCGGTCATCTTCGCTTCTTCGATTATGACCGCTCCGCAGATCATCCTGAGTTTCATCAACCAGGATGCGTATCAGAAAGTAAGCAGCTTCCTGAGTGTGCAGAAGCCGATCGGCCTGGTCATCTATGCAGTACTGACCTTCCTGTTCACCTTCTTCTACACTGATCTGCAGGTAGACCCGGATAAGATAGCTGAAAATCTGGGTAAATCCAATGCTTACATTCCGGGTATCCGGCCCGGTACCGAAACCAAGACCTATCTCAGAAAGGTCCTGAACCGGATTACAGTTCTCGGTGCAACAGCCCTGACCCTGATCGCTGTTATTCCGTATCTTCTGCCAATGCTGATTACATCGCTGCCAAGCAGTGTCAGTCTGGGCGGAACCGGAATCATCATCGTTGTTGGTGTTGCCATGGAAACCATGTCACAGCTGAAGGGACAGTTAACTCAGAAACAGTATCACGGATTCCTGAAATAACAGAAAAGGACGGAAGCTATGAACATTCTGATTATGGGCCCTGCCGGTGCTGGCAAGGGCACGATGTCGGACTTAATTATCAAAGAATATGATATTCCGCACATCTCGACCGGCGATATGCTGAGAGAGAACGTAAGAAACAACACCGAACTCGGCCAGCAGGCAAAGGAATATATGAATTCCGGCAAGCTGGTTCCAGACGAACTCATCAATGCCATGGTGGAGAAACGGCTCCTTGAGCCGGATTGCCAGAAAGGATATCTCCTGGATGGATTCCCCCGCACACTGGTGCAGGCCAGGGCATTTGAAGAGATGGCAGAACGCATTGGCAAACCAGTGCAGTCTGTACTGGCTCTGGAAGTCGGGTTCGACACTCTGGTCGACCGTATTACCGGCAGACGCATCTGCCCGAAATGCGGGGCCATCTATCACGTGCGCAATAAACCCAGCAAGACAGAAGGCATCTGCGATGAATGCGGCAGTGAGCTGCAGCAGCGCAAAGATGACACTGTTGAACAGCTGAAGGTTCGCATGGACGAGTATGACGCAAAGACTGCTCCAATTATCGGCTACTTTGAGCCGAAGGGCGTAGTTGAACACATCGATGCTTCGAAAAATGCAGACGCAACATTTGCGCAGGTGAAAGAGGCATTAGGAAAGGTTGCGTAACAAGTCTGGTGCGGGTATGATATAGCTCGTGCCCGCACTGGCACTTGATTATTCAGAAAGAGAGAATGAATGGGAAAACAGGACGTCATTGAAATGGACGGAGTTGTTGAAGAAACACTTCCTAACGCTAACTTTAAAGTGAAACTTCAGAACGGCATGGAGATCCGAGCCCACGTTGCTGGTAAAATCCGTATGAACTACATTCGCATTTTACCGGGAGACCGGGTCACCGTTGAAATTTCACCCTATGATCTAACACGTGGGCGTATTACCTACAGACACAAGTAACACGAGGAGGGCACTTATCATGAAAGTAAGACCGTCAGTTAAACCAATTTGCGACAAGTGCAGAGTGATCAAGCGCAAGGGCGTGGTTATGGTCATCTGCGAAAACCCTAAGCATAAGCAGAGACAGGGTTAATCAGGAGGAGAAAAACACATATGGCACGTTTTGCTGGTGTGGATATTCCGAACAACAAACGAATCGTAATATCCCTTACCTATATTTACGGAATCGGTGCTTCGACCGCTTCCAAGATCCTCAAAGAGTGCGGTATCAGTGAAGATATCCGTACAAAGGATCTGACAACCGATCAGGAAAATGCTATCCGTCAGATGATCGACCAGATCAAGACGGAAGGTGATCTGCGCCGTGAGCGCGCGCTGAATGTTAAGCGTCTGATGGAAATCGGATGCTACAGAGGTATGCGTCATCGCCGCAGCCTCCCGGTAAGAGGTCAGCGCACCCGTACGAATGCTCGTACACGTAAAGGACCGCGTCGTACTGTCGCGAACAAGAAGAAGTAAGGAGGTCGGAATAAGCAATGGCAAAGACTACTAAGAAGACCGCGAAAACCGCCGGCCGTAAAAAGAAGATCAGACGCAATATAGTGAAGGGTGTGGCTCACATCCATTCCACATTCAATAACACAATCGTTTCCATCGCTGATGAAAACGGAAATGTTATTTCCTGGAGTTCTGCAGGTGCTCTTGGATACAAGGGCAGCCGTAAGAGCACTCCGTACGTAGCTCAGCTGTGTGCTGAAGCTGCTGGTAAGGCAGCTGTACAGCAGGGCATGAAGACTGTTGAAGTAAACGTTAAGGGTCCGGGTCCTGGACGTGAAGCTGCTGTAAGAGCACTCTCCGTTGCAGGCCTTGACATCACTGCAATCAATGATGTTACTCCGATCCCTCATAACGGATGCCGTCCGCCGAAGAGGCCGCGTGGTTAATTAATTAATGGAGGATGACTGATGCAGAAGTTTGAACGCGCCGAGTTTGAAGTAGCAGAATACGTAGAATCTGAGAACTATGGAAAGTTTATCCTTTCTCCGCTTGAGAGAGGATTCGGAACCACAATCGGGAATGCGCTGCGCAGAGTCCTGCTGTCTTCCCTTCCGGGAGCCGCCATCTTCTCCATTAAAGTAGATGGCGTGTATCACGAATTCACCACAATCCCGGGTGTACGTGAAGACGTTTCGATGATCATCCTGCAGCTGAAGCAGCTGATCATGAAGATTGAAGACGATGATGTATATACACTGCAGATTTCTGCCAAGGGGCCTTGCACAGTAACTGCTGGTGATATCATCTGCCCGACAGGCGTTGAAGTTCTGAATAAGGAACTTGAGATTGCTCACCTTGAAAAGGGCGCAACTCTTGAAATGGAGCTCAAGGCCAAGAACGGTCGCGGCTATGTCGGAAGTGACGTAAATAAACATAGTAATCAGGGAAGTTCACAGGGTATCGGAACTGTATTCACAGATTCGATCTACACTCCGATTACCAAAGTTGCGTATGCGGTTGAACCGACCCGTGTTGGTCAGGATACCAAATACGATGAACTGACAATGGAAATCTGGACAGATGGCTCCATCAATCCGCAGAAGGCTCTTGCCTCTGCAGCCAAGATTCTGATTGACCATCTGGATATCATTGCCGGAATCAATGAAGATGTTCTCTCCATGGAGAATGTCATCAATGAGGGCAACGCTGAGGCTCCAAACAAGGGACAGCAGCTGATGATCGAAGACCTCGATCTCTCTGTACGTTCTTATAACTGCCTGAAGCGTGCTGGTATTCAGACGGTTGATGAACTGACCCAGAAAACCGAGGATGAGATGATGAGAGTCCGTAACCTCGGAAAGAAATCCTTGAAAGAGGTAAAGGACAAGCTCATTGAACTTGGTATGGGCTTCCGGTCCTTCGAATAATTAGGAGGAATACAACATGTGGAATCGTAAATTCGGCAGAACTGCGGATCACCGCAAGGCTATGCTGAGAAACCTCGCTACTTCCGTTATCATGTACGGAAAAGTTGAGACAACATATGCTAAAGCAATGGATATGCGTTCTGTAGTCGATGAACTGATCACACTCGGCAAGAAGGGTGATCTCGCAGCCCGCAGACAGGCAGCTTCCTTCATTCGTGATGTATATGCGGATGAGAAGACCCGTAAGACGGTACTGCAGAAACTGTTCGACGAAGTTGCTCCGAAGTATGCTGACCGCAACGGTGGCTACACACGTGTCACAAAGACAGGTGTTCGCCGCGGTGATGCTGCTCCGATGGCTACAATCGAGCTGGTATAACAAACGTAAACCCGGGAAATCAACTCGGGTTTTGTTATTTATGCAGAAAGCCTTTAGAATGAAGCAGAGAAATAAATACGAGGAATATAGTTGTGTTTGAAAAGAGAAAACGGATTGTATTCCTGCTTGCAGCAATGCTGTTGGTCAGCGGCTGCGGGAAAAAACAGGATGCGAAAACAGAGGGAGAGACAAAGGAAACGATGGGTACAGTAGAAACCGTTAAGACAGATTCCTTTTCTATGAAGTATCTGAAGTTTGGAAATGGTGATAGACCATTGGTTATTTTACCGGGATTAAGTGTTCAGAGCGTCATGGGGTCTGCAGAGGCGATTGAAACAGCCTATGCAAAGATGACAGATGAGTTTACCATTTATCTCTTTGATCGAAGAGAAGAACTTCCGGAAACCTATTCCATAAAAGAAATGGCTAAGGATACCATTGCGGCAATTCATGCCCTGGGTCTCTCAGATATCTGCCTGTACGGAACCTCACAGGGAGGCATGATTTCGATGGAGATTGCAGGGTTGGAACCGGAGCTGGTGCAGAAACTGATACTGGCTTCAACCAGCTGCAATATCCGTGCCGAACAGAATGCAGGAATACAGAACTGGATTCAGCTTGCGGAAGATAAGAACGCCGAAGGATTATACCTTTCCTTCGGGGAACTGGTATACCCGAAAGAAGTATTTGATTCCAATCGGGAGACCTTTATCAATATGGCCAAAAGCGTTACGGAGGAAGAGCTGGAACGATTTACGGTTCTGGCAGGGACAATCATTGATTTCAACTGTGTGGATGATCTGAAGCAGGTGAAATGTCCGGTACTTGTATTGGGCTCTAACGATGATCAGGTGCTAGGCAAAGATGCATGTCTTGAAATTGCAGAGGTACTGCAGGGAAACACGGATTGTGAATTGTATATGTATGACGGTTATGGTCATGCAGTATATGATCTCGCACCAGATTTTCTGGATCGCATCAAAACATTCTGTCTCAATTGATAGAAAGGGAGTGTTTCAAGACAATGAAAAAGAAACGAACGATACAAGCATGGCTGATGGCTCTTCTCAGCATGATGCTGATGCTTACAGGCTGCAAGCAGACACAGCCATCAGCAGCAGAATCGCCAACGCCTGAGGCAACAGCTGAACCAACAGCTGAGACCGCATCAAATGATGAAATAATCATTCTGTTTACCAGTGATATCCACTGCGGAGTAAAGTCTGGTTTTGGGATGGTTGGACTTGCGCAGATCAAAGAAATGTTCAAGCAGAACGGATACAACGTATTGCTGGTGGATGATGGCGATGCGATACAGGGTGATGCGCTTGGTACACTGACCAAGGGACAGGCGATTATTGATCTGATGAATGCGGTGCATTACGATGTCGCAATTCCGGGCAATCATGAGTTTGATTACGGCATGGATGAATTCTTTGCGTTAACGAAAAAAGCGGAGTTCCCATATATCAGCTGCAACTTCAACAAGCAGGGGGAACTGTTGCTGGAACCGTATGTCATCAAAGAAGCCGCTGGTAAGAAAATCGGATTCATCGGTGTCACTACACCAAATACGCTGACTTCCTCTACGCCTAAAAGCTTCATGGATGAAAAAGGAAATTATATCTATGGCTTTATGCAGGATAAAAACGGCGACCTTCTGATCAATACTATTCAGGAGAATGTAGATAAAGTACGTGCGGAAGGTGCAGACTATGTCATCCTGATGGGACATATGGGAAACAAAGAAACGGATGAACCGTATAACTTCCAGACGATCATTGAACGCACTACAGGAGTTGATGCATTCCTGGATGGTCATAGTCATGATACAGATCAGGTTACGATGAATAATAAGGACGGTGAACCAGTAGTACGTTCCGGATGCGGCACCAAGATGGAGGGAATCGGTTATCTTCATATTTCTCCAAAGCAGGAAACAATTAATGGCGGCCTGATTTCCTGGTATAATGCGGAATCTGTACCGGAACTGTTTGGACTGCACAATGAGATGAGTGAACCCGTGAAAGAGGTATATGACGCACTGGAAGAAACACTGAAAGTGAAAGTTGGAGAAACACCATATGATCTTGTGATCTATGATCCGGAAGAACGAACGGATAAAGGTGATCCGGTCCGTATTGTCCGTAAACGGGAAACCAATCTCTCCGATCTTGTCAGCGACAGCATTCGCGGAGAAACCGGCGCAGAAATCGCACTCATAAACGGTGGTGGAATTCGAGATAACATCGAGGCAGGTGATATTACCTATGGTGATATCATGCGGATACAGCCCTACAGCAACCAGATCTGTATATCTGAAATTACTGGACAGCAGATTCTTGACTGCCTGGAATGGGGAGCACGGAATTATCCGGAAGAATGCCCGGGACTGATGCATCCGTCCGGGCTGACCTATGAAATTGATGCGAGCGTCGAACCAAATATTTCTGTAGATACGGAAGGCCTGTTTGTATCAGTCGATGGCGAATACCGTGTCAAGAATGTTAAGGTCGATGGCAAACCGCTGGATTTAAAACAGAAATATCGGGTGGCAGGTGCCGACTTCATTCTGAAATATAAAGGAGACGGCTTCGCCATGTTCTCAGAAGAAGATGTTGTCCTGGATCAGATAAAGTTGGATAATCAGACTACCATTGATTATCTGAAAAATACACTGAATGGAGTCGTACCGGAAGAATATGATGATCCATATGGTCAAGGTCGCATTATAATAACGGGCGAAACAGAGGATTAATAGAATCCAAAGGAGGAAAGAAATGAAGAAATTAGCAGCAGTATTTACAGCAGCGGTCTTAAGCATGACAATGCTCGCCTGCGGATCTGGTGAAAAGAAGGCAGAGCCGATTGTTGGCCAGTGGCAGTTAACCAGTGTTATGGCAACAGCTGAAGGCAGTGATCCGGTAGAACTGGATAAGGAAACCAATCAGTCGTTCTATGCCGCAAGTGAAGGATCCCTTACCTTCTCAGAAGACGGAACCGGTGTTCACACAATGATTGACGGAGGGGATACCGCGGAAGAAAAAATTTCCTGGGTTAAGAAGGGCGATACCTATACGGTAAATGACAGAGGCGTTGAAACTGTTTATACCTATCATGCAGATACCGACACCCTGAGCTATCAGTTTGAAAATGCCGGTGAATACAAGGTGGCTGAATTCATCTACAGCAGAGTGAAGTAAAAACAGGCAGTTACGATGAACGATAATCCCAGATCGACCAAGATTTGGGATTTTTAAAATTCGAAATACAGATATAATGAATATGTTTTCAGCACAACAATGGAGGATCAAAATACATGAACAAACAAATT
>OCTW011459433.1_pt1 | contig 10453 bp, 9 predicted proteins | sample 1539671 | NCBI WGS metagenome assembly OCTW01 (sample SAMN02144230, study PRJEB22623) | gut metagenome | biome: sheep rumen | host: Ovis aries | place: New Zealand
TTTTAAATTACTTAAATGGAAGAGAAATAGAAAAAGATGGAATTTTAAAATAATTCCATCTTTTTATCAGTTAATATACTATTTTAATTCTGTTCCTCCCCATTCTACTGCGACAAACCCTTCTCTTTTTGGAGTTTCTAATTTTTGCTCTTTAACTTCTATTTTTTCATCTACTCCCTTAAATTGCATTAATATTCTAATCAAACTGTCTGGCTTTACTGAAAATTCAAGTGGCATATATGCTTCTATTTCTTCCATACTTGCAAATCTAATATAGTTATATTTATTTGCTTCTAATTTTGGAAGCCAATATACTATGAATTCTTCTGCTTCTTTATAATTTAGTCCAAGGATTTCTAATTTTTCTTCCAAGAATTTTGCAGAATCTTCTCCCTTTACTACAAATCCTTCTTTCATATCAGTTCCTATTACATCTTTTCCTTCCCAATATAAAGAATATAGATTTCTTCCTGTTTTATTATCTACTAGTGTTCCATCTGGATTTGCTGTAACATTCCATGAGTCCTCGTATCTTGGATATGAACATATTAGTTTCTCAGGATTTCCAAGTTTTACTGTAATATCTGTTTTTTCTAATGGATATAAGTATATTATTGGTTTATAATCATATATCATTCCTGAATTATTATATTTTATTTCACAATTACCTTGTTTTGCTTTTATAAATGCAAATATTATTAGCCAAGAAATAATTAAAATCAAAATAGTAAGTATAACAGCTAATTTTAAACTAATTTTTATAGGTTCATTTTTTTCTTTTTTCACTTCATTCTCATTTTTTACTTCATTTTTTTCTATTGTTTCTTCTTTTTTATTATCTTCTTCCATACTCTAATCTCCATTATTTTTTTTATTTTTTCAACTTTGCTTTAGTTTCATTGAAAGTAATTTTGAGATACCATGTTCTTCCATAGTAACTCCATAAACAGTATCTGCAGCTTCCATAGTACCTTTTCTGTGAGTTATTACTAAGAATTGGGTTTCTTTTGAAAATTTCTTTAAAAACTCTGCATATCTATAGACATTAACATCATCTAAAGCTGCTTCAATTTCATCAAGTACACAAAATGGTGCTGGTGTCATTTTAAGTATTGCAAATAGCAATGCTATTGCAGTAAATGCTCTTTCTCCTCCTGAAAGTAGAAGCATATTTTGTAGTTTCTTTCCTGGTGGTTGAACATTAATGTTAATTCCACATTCTAATACATTTTCTTCATCTTCAAGGGTAATTGTCGCTTTTCCTCCACCAAATAGTTCTACAAATACTTCACCAAAGTTTTTATTTATTATAGTGAATTTTTCTTTAAACTGTTCTTTCATTGTTGTTGTAATTTCAATAATCATATTTTGTAGTTTTGCTATAGTTGTTTCTAAATCTAATCGTTGCTCACTCATAAAATCATATCTTTCACGAAGTTTTTTGTATTCTTCAATTGAGTCTACATTTACACTTCCAAGATTTCTAATATCAGTATGTAAATTATTCACTCTTTTTTCAGTAAGTTTAACATTAGATGGTCTTTCATAATTTTGAGCTAAATTTGGTGTAAGTTCATATTCTTCCCATAGTTTATTTATTTCAGCATTTATGTTTTCATCTAATCTTGATTTTCTTGCATCTAGTTTTACAATTTGAGATTTTAGATCTTCTATTATTCTAAATTCTTCTGCTTGTTCATCTTCTTTTTTAGTAAGTTTCTCATTAGCTTCTATTCTTTGATCTTTAAGCTTTTGAGTGTTTGTTCCACTATTTTGAACTTCAAGTTTTATTTCTTCTATTTTCTTTAGACTCTCTTCAATTTTCTTATTTAATTCAGTATTGTCATGTCCTAGTTTTTCTATTTGTTCTTCTTTATTTTTAATAGAATTTTTGTTGTTTTCTATTTCAGCTTTTATCATATCTGTTATTTCTTTTATTGAATTTTCACTTTCATCAAAAGAAGATACTGATATTTTTAAATTTGTTATATCAAAATTTAAATCATCTACTTGTTTTTGACTATCAGAGTTTTGACTTGCAAATTCATCTATCTGTTTTTGAATTTCAGAATTTTCTATAACTAATGTTTGAATTTTTTCTTTATTTTCTTCAATTAATTTTAGAAGTTCAGATTTTTGATTTTCTAATTCTTCTTTTTCATTTTTTAGTTTTTCAATTCTTGTTTCAATTTTCTTTATTTCATTTTCTATAGATTCTTTTTTCTGTAACTCTACATTGTATTTAACTACAACTTCTTGCATTTTTTCATTAATTGCTTTTTCTTCTTCAAATATTTTACTTGAACTGGTAAGCAAAGCCTTTTTTTCATCTTCTAAATCACTTATATTTTCTTTTAAACTTACTATTTCCTTTGCTAACCTTTCTATTTCTCTGCTTCTTCCTAGAATATTTACAGTTTTTTTAGCAACAGATCCTCCTGTAATTCCTCCTGTTGGATTTATTACATCACCTTCTAATGTTACAATTCTAAAAGAATATCCGTTTTTCTTTGCAATTTCTATTGCTGTATCCATATCTTTTACTATTAAAGTTCTTCCAAGAAGACTTAAAATTATCTGTTCATATTTTTTTTCATATTTTATTAAATCTGATGCAACTCCAATTATTCCTTCACTTTTTCCTGTTATAGAAGTAAGTTTTCTTCCTTTTACTGATGTAATAGGTAAAAATGATGCTCTTCCTAAATTATTTTTTCTTAAATGTTCAACTAATCTTTTAGCATCTTGTTCATTTTCTGTTACTATATTTTGAAGACTAGCTCCAAGTGTCATTTCAATCGCAGTTTGATATTCATCTGGAACATCAATTAATTCTGCTAGAGCTCCATGCATTCCTTTACCTAAGTCTTTTATGTTTTGAGCATCTTTTAAAAGTGCTTTTACACTTCCAGCATATCCTTCTTTTTCTTTTTCAGTTTCTACTAAAAACCTATGTCTTGATTCTTTCATCTGTAAATCTCTTGATAGATTTCCAATTTTCAAATCAAATTCTTTTAATTTTGGTTCTATCTCAGCTTTCTTTTCTTGAGCTATATTTAGTTCTTTTTCAATTGTCCTTTTCTTATTATCTATTTCATTAAATTCTTTTTCTATATCTTCTTTTGCAAATCTTGCTCTATCTTTTTCAGATATATTTATATCCATTTCATTTTGAATTTGATTTTTTCTTTTATCTATATTTAAAAGATTTGTGTTTTGTGTTGCAACTTCTGCCTCTATTTCATATTTTTTATCAACATTTGATTCAACAATTCTTTTAGATTCTTCTATTTTTATTTGCTTATCTGAAAATGTTGCCATAATGTTTTTTAATTGTTCTTCTTTTTCTTTTAATTCGTTTTCAAATTTTGCTTTATTTTCTAATAAACTTGTTTTTCTGTTTTCTTTATTAGAAATATCATCTTCTGCTTCTTTAATTTTTGTTTTTAGTTCTTCTATTTCTATTTTTAATCTTTCTACATTTTGATTATTATTTTCTGTATTTGCTTTAAATACATTTATATTAGAATTTAATTGCTCTATTTTCTTTTCGCTTTCAAAACCAATATTTTGAGTTGCTTCTATTTTTTCTGTTAATTCATCAATTAAAGATTTTAATTCATCTTTTTTGATACGTATTTTTTCAAGTTTTCCTTCTTCTACATCACAGTTTGATGTTATTATTTCTAAATCTTCTTCTAGCTTTTTTAAGTCTTCCTTATATTTTTCAATGTTATATTTAAATAAGCCAACTTCTATATTTTTTAATTCTTCTCTCAGTTCTAAATATTTTTTAGCTTTATCAGATTGTTCTTTTAAAGGATCTAAGTTTGTTTCAAGTTCTGTTAATATATCATTTATTCTAAGTAAATTTAGTTTTGTATGTTCTAGTTTTTTTTCGGACTCTTCTTTTCTTGTTTTATATTTTACAATTCCAGCAGCTTCCTCAAAGACGTTTCTTCTATCTTCTGACTTATTACTTAAAATTTCATCTATTTTTCCTTGTCCTATTATAGAATAACCATCTTTTCCAATACCTGTATCCATAAATAGCTCTAAAACATCTTTTAATCTACATGGTACTTTATTTATGAAATATCCTGTTTCTCCTGTTCTATATATTTTTCTTGTAACAGTAACTTCACTATATTCAATAGGTAATTTTCCATCACTATTATCAAATATTAATGATGCTTCAGCAAATCCAAGTGATTTTCTATTTTGTGTTCCTGCAAATATTACATCACTCGATTTTCCACCTCTTAATGTTTTTATGCTTTGTTCACCAAGTACCCATTTTATACAATCTACTATATTACTTTTTCCTGATCCATTAGGTCCTATTACACTTGTAATTCCTGGCATAAATTCTAAAACTGTCTTATCAGCAAATGACTTGAATCCTTGCATTTCTAGTCTTTTTAAATACATTTATGTTTCCTCTTTTTCTTCTTTTTTTGTCATTTTATCACAACTTAAAAACACTGTCAATTACTACATTTACTATCTTTTAGCTTTTTTTGCATACAAAGAAAAGCCTAAATTTCATTTATGCCTCCCTTTTCCAATAAAATAAATACTGCTGTGCAATACCTTCTAAATTGCCAAATTTTTGTTTAGCGATTTTTTCTATTTCTCTTTTGTTCACTTTATTCTCATCTTCATTTTTAATATATAGTTCGTTCATTACTCTTCTTACCCAAACATCTATTGGAAATACATCAAATCTTTTTAAAGACGAAAAAAGTAATATGCAATCTGCAACTTTAGGTCCTACTCCTGATAAAGATAATAATTCTTCTCTTACTTTTAGAGTATTTTTTTCTTCATGCATTTTTTTTAAGTCAACTTTTTTTTCTAAAACCAAATGTGTGGTTTCATATATTCTTTTATCTCTAAATCCTGTTCCTAAATTTCTAAAATCTCCGATACTTACATCTTTTAATTCTTCAGGTGTTGGAAACAAATAGTATTTTTTTTCATTCCAAATTATTTCTCTTCCATACTTATTTGAAATTCTTTCTATTATTCCTTTTATTCTTGGTATATTATTATTTGCTGATATTATAAAAGAAATAATTGTCTCCCACAAATCTTGATTTAGTATTCTTATTCCTTTACCATACTCTATACTTTGCTTTAAATATTTGTCTATATTTGAAAGTTTTATTTTTATTTCTTCATAATTTCTTTCTAAGTCAAAATAATCTTCTACAATTTCTTTAATATCACCATCTAACATTCCTACAAAAACAATATCATCTTTTTCTTTTTTCACATTTAAAACTCCATGTTTTATAACTCCTGTATAACTTCCATTCTCTTCTACATTCCATCTAAAACATTGTCCACATTCAAAAATATCTTTAAGTTCAAATGATTCTTGATTTTTTATTATATATTTTTGTTCTTTCATATTATACCTTCTTTATTCTTTTTTTTATATTAATCATATATTATACTATAATTCCTAAATGTTCAAGCAATATTTTAATTCCTATTACTATTAAAATACATCCTCCTATTAATTCTGCTTTATTTTCTAATTTGTTACCAAATCTATTTCCAATAAACACTCCAATTATTGATAAAATATATGTTATTATTCCTATAATTATAAATATAAAAAAGATATTTTTCACATTTAAAAATGCATATGTAATTCCTACAGCTAATGCATCTATACTTGTTGCTATTGCAAGAATTATCATTGTCTTAAAATCCAAACTGTCATTTATTTCTTCTTTTTTAGAAAAAGCTTCTTTTATCATATTTATTCCTATAACTCCAAGTAATATAAATGCTATCCAATGATCTATATTTTTGACAAATTCAGCAAAACTCATTCCAAAAAAATAGCCTAATATTGGCATAATCATTTGGAAAAATCCAAAATATATTCCTATTATATTAACTTTTTTAAAACTTATTTTTTTTATAGTCATTCCTTTACATATAGAAACTGCAAATGCATCCATTGCAAGGCTTATACTTATTAACACTATTTCTATTATATTCATCTTTTCACCTAATCTATATTATTCTTCTTTTTAGAATTTATGTTATATATAATATATGAGCCCGGTAATATATACCGGGCTCCAAGGAGGTGCATAGCTGTTCGTATGTACTCTAATGTACCTTTATAATGCTCAGCTAGAAAGGATAAGATACTTAAAGATACACTAGTCACATTCATTCTTAGGAGTAGCCTCCTTTTTCGTGAATAACTATATTATACCATGCTTTACATAAAAAAGCAAGTTTTTATTTTTTACTTCTATTTTCCTACTGAATCAATTAATGAAGTTACTTTAGTTATGTATTCTTCTCTATTATTTTCTTGTGTTCCTTCTTTACATAGTTTTAAATAATCCATAATAATTGTTGCTAATTTTTCGAAATCAGATTCTTTCCATCCTTTAGTTGTCATTGCAGGTGTTCCAATTCTAACTCCAGATGATTTAAGTGGTGGTAAAGTATCATTTGGTATTTGATTTTTATTTACCGTTATATGGATTTTGTCTAATTCTTCTTCTGCTTGTTTTCCTGTAATTCCAACCGAATCATAAACATCTAAAACAAACATATGATTATCTGTTCCACCAGATATTATTTTCCATCCTTCTTTTAAAAATGCTTCTGAAAATGCTTTAGCATTTTTAACTATTTGTCTTGCATATTCTTTGAATTCTTCTGTATTTGCTTCTTCAAAACATATTCCTTTAGCAGCTATAATATGTTCTAATGGACCACCTTGTATTCCTGGAAATACAGCTCTATTTATTTTCTTTATTATTTCTTCAGAGTTTGTAAGTATTAATCCTCCTCTAGGTCCTCTTAATGTTTTATGTGTTGTTGAAGTTACTACATCTGCATATGGGAATGGACTTGGATGTACTCCTCCTGCAATTAATCCTGCAACATGAGCCATATCTACCATAAATATAGGTCTTTCCTCATCATGTGTTTCTGCATATTTTTCTATCATATCCCTAAATAGTTTATAGTCTATAGTTCTAGAATATGAACTTGCTCCTACTATTACCATTTTAGGTTTATACTCATTCATTAATCTTTCAAATTCTTTATAATCTATTACACCATTTTCGTCTATTCCATATGATACTATATTATAGTCTTGTCCTGAAAAGCTCATTTTATGTCCATGAGTTAGATGTCCTCCTGCACCTAAATCCATTCCCATTACAGTGTCACCTTTTTCTATCAATGCTCTATATACTGCTTGATTTGCAGATGATCCACAATGAGGTTGAACATTTGCAAAATTACAGTTAAATAATCTACATACATCTTCAATTGCTTTTGTTTCTATCATGTCTATATATTCACAACCACCATAATACCTTTTTCCTGGATAACCTTCTGCATATTTATTTGTCAAAATACTTCCTGCAGCATTTAATACTCTTTTACTTGGGAAATTTTCTGATGCAATTAATTCAACATTATGGTTTTGTCTTTCTTGTTCTAATTCAATAATTTCTTCGTAACTTTTTTCAATCATTTTCTTTACCTCCTACATTAAAATAAATAATATATATAGCATAACTATATAACAAAGTTTATGTTTAAAGATTTTATTCTGCTATCCATAAACAATATAAAGTTTCTGATATTTCAACATCTTCAGGTGTAAATATAGTTTGTATTGTGTCTTGTACACTTCTTGACATTTTTTCCATTCTTAATGCTCCTCTTTCTTCTTGCATCATATCCAAACTATTAAGACTACTATTTGAAATTACTCTTTCTGAAAAAGGTCTAAAGTCTGTTTTTACACAATCTTTTAAAACTTTTCCTGAGACATTTGCTATATTTTCAGCTTTTTCTTTAGCCATTTTAAAAGCTTCTTTCATAGCTTCTTTTTTACATTCTTTAATATTTTTCACACTAAATGATAAATAATATTTTGGAGGATTTGAAAGTTTACTTACTAAATCCATAAATTCTGCAACTTTACTCATAGAATAATCAAATTCTAAAAAAGCTTGCTGAGTATATGCATATCCTAAGCTAATATCTTCTTTTTTATCATAATCGTATTTTTTTTCTTCATAAACTCTAAAACTTTTTGTTTTCATATCTTCTTTACTGTATTGCATTTTTTCTAATATATCAGATATAAATATCTCTACATTTCTTGTACCTTCTTCTAAAGCTTTATCATATGAATCAGTTCTTGTGTAAAAATCTAATGATATTTTAACTAAATCTGGTTTATATGTTTTTTTTCCTATTCCTTCTACAACAATATCCATATTATCCCCTTTCAAAATATAATATCTTTATTTTATTATTTTCTTAAGTTTTTCCTAATTTTTTTTCATCTTATCATAACACAAAAAAAAATACAATTAAAATATAAATTTTTTATATTTATTTTTATTGTATTTTTTATTAATTATCATTTTTCATATTATCATTTTAATTCTTTTTTAGCTAGCCAAAATATTTCTCCAGGTTTCATTATTAATATATCTATTGGTCCTCCAACTGTTTCTGGTATTGCTTGAAATTTCATTGTGTCCATCGTTGTCTTAATTCCATATTTAGCAAAGTCAATTGCATCTTGAAGTGTATATAAATTCCAAGCTATTTCTGATGGTGGCAAAGGGATGTAATTTTCATTATCTTTTAAATATACTGGTTGTATTAATTTAGTAAGAGTTGTTGTTTCTCCATCCCATAAAGCTCCTTGGTGCTCTGTATCTATTATTTCTAAATCATCTGTTTTAGTCCTTATTCTATATATTTTTTTTATATATTTTTCATTTTGTCTTTTATATCCTGCAATTACAAAAGTTGTATTTAAATTTTGGTCTAAATCTTTAAAATAATCTTTTATTAATCTTGGAATATTTTCTATATCAGTTTTTTCATCAATTCTTTCCCTTATAAAGGATTCGACAAATCCTGAGATTGGATTACCATTGACAGAGGCATCACCACACACAGCTATTCCTACATTATTAGGACAACTAAATACTTTATTTGTTGTATTTGTTGTATGAACACCTACTTGAGTTATATTTCCATCTGTTTTATTATATGAGCTTCTGCTATCTCCTGCTAAAACTATTCCCTCTTCTACATGTACACATATTATTAAAGACATATACTACCTCCTATATATACTAACAAAATTTTCTTCTTTTTTTATTATATATCATAAAACTATACTTTTTTCAATTTTAACAAAAAATTTAAATATTTTTAATCATTCGACAAATTTCGACAGACTTTTCAAAATTATTATTGTATAATCCAGAATTAGAGGTGATGAAAATGAAAGAATTATTCGAAAAATCTCTACAAATGATAAAAGTTTTAAATATTAAAACTGAAGAAGAATATATTTCATTACAAAAACATTACTTATTATTATCTTTAGAAAGTTTAAAATACATTTCCCAAACAAGAGATTTTGACGATATATTAAAAACAGCATAGATTTATGAAAAAGAAAAACAAGGATTAAATTCTATTTGTTAAATCCTTGTTTTTATTTATTGTTTCTTTTTAGCTTCAATTTTATTTTAATAAAAATCTATACCCAACTTCTTATAAATTTCTCATTAAATGTATACATATATGATGGCCTATATGCAGATTCTTTAACTATTTTATCTGTTCTTTTAACCATAGGTTCTATCTTTTTTCTAAAATTTGCTGATACTAATTTTGTATCTAATATTATCTCATATATCTGTTGTAATTCAGATATTGCAAATTCCTTGTCTAAAAAACTAAATGCAATATTTGTATTTTCTATTCTATTTCTTAGCCTTTTTATACCAGCATGAATTATTATTGCTGTTAATCCAGTAATTTCTGATTTTCCAACCATTTTATTAATATAGTCTACATTTTCTCTGTTTCTCTTAACTATTGTTTCAATCTTATATTTTATTTTTCTTTTGTCATTACTTAGTACAATATTTTTGATATTATCATTATTTTCATCTGAAATAAATATATCATAGAAATCCATATTTTTAGGCATACATTCTATATTTTTTTTATTTATAATTACTAAATATGTAATTGTAAGCCCTTCTTTTTCAGTATAATAAATTGGATCTCCCCAAGTATATAATTGTTCTATATAGAATTTAGAAGTTTTAAATAATTCTTCTACTTTTGCTTCTGCTGAATTCTTTATATACTCATTATTTTTTATTTTAAATGTTGGAAATCCATTATTTTCATCTAATAATATTTGTAATTTTTTTTCTTTTAGTTTTCTTATATCTTTTCTTTCTTCATTATCTGTACTAAATATTATCAAATTACCTTGAATATCCATAAATAAGTACACTCCTTTTTATTAATAATTCATTTTTTTGTTTTTTATATTTTTTACTTTTTCAAAATATTTAAATGTTTCTATATTTATATCAAAGCATGTTATTAAAATAACATGCTTTTC
>OCTW011600171.1_pt1 | contig 10451 bp, 11 predicted proteins | sample 1539671 | NCBI WGS metagenome assembly OCTW01 (sample SAMN02144230, study PRJEB22623) | gut metagenome | biome: sheep rumen | host: Ovis aries | place: New Zealand
CCTCGAGGGGTGAAATCTCGTCGGTCTCCGCTTCCCGAGTTAAGGCCATGTACAAGATGATCGGCGAGATGGAGTCGCTGGGCGACAGCGGCGAGGCGATCAGCCGCATACTCGGAAGGGCATGGGCCCACAAAGCCCCCTTCAACGATGAGATGCTGAAGAACCTCAACCTCCTGATGGACAAGGTCGACGTCGCCTACCAGGCGATGATCGAGAACCTCAAGGTTCCGTACAGGCAGCTGACCGACATCTCCAACGCCTCCAATGCCGAGCATACCATCAATGTAACCCGCGACATGCTCCGCGAGGCCCAGCTCGTCACCCTTGAGCAGGACTCCGAGAACAACTACGTCAAGGGAGTCTACTACATGGACACTATCGCCGAACTCGAAAAGATGGGAGACTACATGATCAATGTCTCCGAAGCTATCGTAAAGGCGGAGAAGTAGTCTTTCAGCTCTCATAGATCTTCTCGTCGGTAAACGAGAAGAACAGATCGTCGCTCACTATCACATGGTCGAGCAGCCCCAGGCCGCATGCCTGAGCTGCGTCGAGCAGTTTTTCCGTCTGGTCGATGTCGCCCTTTGACGGTTCCGGCACGCCGGACGGATGGTTGTGGACGAGCACGATCGAACACGCCCCGTGCTGCAGCGCGAGGCCCACAATCGAGCGCGGGTCGATCAGCACCGCATCGGGGATCCCCGACCCCACCTTCTCGCGGCGCATCAGCCTTTGCCGCCGGTCGAGCAGCAGCACCCAGCATTCTTCGTGTTTCAGGCCTTTGAGGTAGGGCACCATCAGTTCGTAGATGTCGCGCGCGCCGATGACCGGCCGTGAGAGCGAGCCCGACCGCTGGTCTGCGAATCGCCTGCCCAGCTCGAATGCCGCAAGGATGACGGCGGCCTTCGAACCCTTGATGCCGGGTACCCGGCAAAGGTCGGCGGCATCGAGCTTCGAGAGTGCTACCAGACTTCCTCCGGCCGAACGCAGCAGCGAGCGCGCCAAGTCCAGCACGTTGGTCGTGGATGTTCCGCTTCTGAGAATCACGGCGAGCAGTTCGCCGTCCGAAAGGGCCCCGGGGCCCGCTGAGAGAAGGCGCTCCCGCGGCCTTTCTCCCGAAGAGAGATCTTTGATTTTCATAGTTGTCTGTTTATGTGTTTACAAAGATAGGCTAATTTTGAAAAAATAAAACTATCTTTGCGGGGATGAGCTCATCGCAACCACACACTTGGCAGGACGCAGAAGCTTTAAAGACAGTCCTGAAAGACAAGGGCCTTAAGGCTACCCGTCAGAGGATGGCCGTTCACGAAGCGATGATGGAGCTCGGCCACGCCAGCGCCGATCAGGTCCGGGAGTTCATCTCCGTCAAGCAGTCCGCGAAAGTCACCACGGCATCGGTCTACAACATCCTCTCGCAGATGGCCCTTCTCGGGATCTATTCCCACCGCCTCAGCATAGGAGGCAAGATGTATTTCGATGTCAACCCCACCACCAAACTCCACCTCTACGACCCGGAGACCGGTTACTATGCCGACCTCGAAGACGAAGAGATAGTGGATATGGTGGAGACCCGGTTCAAGCGCCGCCGCTTCAAGGGTTACAAAGTCGACCGGATCGACATCCAGGTCGTGTGTCACCAGACTCAGCCAAAGAAAAAATAAATTATGGAAGTCATCAACATCGGAGAAAAAAGCTCTGTTCTCAACAGCTTCGTCGCACAGCTTCGCGACAAGAATCTTCAGAAAGACAGCCTCAGGTTCAGGACCAACCTTGAGAGGCTCGGACAGATTTTCGGTTACGAGATCAGTAAAACCCTCGCCTCGAAAGAGCGCGAAGTGGTGACCCCTCTGGGTATCGCCCATCTGAGCGTGCCCGACGAGCAGGTGGTTGTTGCAACCATCATGCGTGCGGGTCTGCCGCTCCACGAGGGTATCCTCAGCTGCTTCGATGCCGCCGAAAATGCCTTTGTCGCCGCTTACAGAAAGTACGACAGTGCCGGCAAGTTCCATATCCACACGGAGTATTGCACCTGCCCCGACCTCGTGGGCAAGACGGTCATCCTGGCGGACACCATGCTCGCCACCGGCTCGTCGATCGAGGTCGCCTATGAGGTTCTCCTCAAGGAAGGCGGCAAGTTCGCCAAGCTCCACCTCGTATGTCCGTTCGCCAGCGTCCAGGCAGTTGAGTACCTGGGCAAGAAGATGCCGGAGAACACTACCCTTTGGGTAGCCGCAATCGATCCGGAGCTCACAAGCCACTCCTACATCGTTCCCGGTCTGGGCGATGCAGGCGACCTCTGCTACGGTCCGAAGCTATAGTTCCTTGCGAAGCCGCGCCAGGGGGATTCCCAGCTGGTCGCGGTATTTGGCGATGGTCCTTCGGGCTACGTTGTAGCCCTTCTTTGCCAGTTCCTCCACAAGCTGCTCATCCGTGAGCGGCTTGTGTTTGTCTTCGGCGTCTACAATCTCCTGGAGAACCTTCTTGAGCTCGCGTGTGGAGACTTCCTCACCGGATTTGTTGACAAGCCCTTCGGAGAAGAAGTATTTCAGGGGATAGACTCCGTAAGGGGTGTCGATGTACTTGCTGCCCACCACGCGCGAGATGGTAGAGATGTCGAAGCCTGTGATCTTGGCGATGTCCTCGAGGATCATGGGCCGCAGGTCGCGGTCATCTCCGCTTAAGAAGAAGTCGTGCTGGTAGTCAAGCAGGGCCTGCATGGTCTTCGAGAGGGTGTTGTAGCGTTGTTTGAGGGCCTCCACGAACCACTTTGCGCTGTCGAGTTTCTCCTTGACAAAAGCGGCGGCTTCCTTTTTCTCCCTGTCCGATCCGCCCTCTGCCTTTACCAGCATGTCAGCATATTTCTTGTTGACGCGGATCTCCGGGATGTTGAAGCGGGGCATGTCGAAGGTCACACCGCCTTCGTCGTCGAGCTTGAGTACGAAGTCGGGGATGATCTGCTCGGCTACGTCGTTGTAGGAATCGTCAATCTGGCCGCCCGGGGAGGGGTTGAGGCGCGAGATGCGCTTCATTGCCGCCTTGAGCTCGTCTTCGCTGATGGAGAGCCTGGACAGTATCTTCTGGAAGTGCTTGCCCGTGAACTCGCTGAAACACTCTTCGAGGATGCGGCGGGCGTTGACCGTTTCGGGCGTCTGGGTCGCGCTGCGGAGCTGGATCAGCAGGCATTCGCGAAGGTCGCGGGCTCCCACTCCCGCAGGGTCGAAGGTCTGGATGAGGGCAAGCATGCGCTCCACCTCCTCGCGGTCGCTTTCGATTCCGGCGCGGAATGCGAGGTCGTCGACGATCGACTCGAGGTCGCGCCTCAGGTAGCCGTCGTCGTCGAGAGATCCGATAAGGAACTGCGCTACCTCCTTCTCGTGCTGGGAGAGGTTGCGGAAGCCCAGCTGGTCGATCATGGCCTCGCGGAAGCCGGTCTTGACCGAGAAGGTATTGTACTCCGGCCTGGGGTCTTTGCCCCAATTGTTGACCTTTGTCTTATAGTCGGGGATATAGTCGTCCTGGAGGGATTCAATCGAGATTTCCTTCTGCTCCTCCTGGGGAGTTTCGGGGTCGGGCGTGTCGTCCAGCACGGGGTTCTCTTCCAGCTCCTGGCGCACGCGCTGCTCCAGGTCCTGGACCGGAAGCTCGATGAGCTTGATGGTCTGGATCTGCAGGGGAGAGAGTTTCTGGACCTGCTGCTGGGTGAGAGCTAGACCTTGTTTATTCATTGGCTGGCTGAGCAATTGGGACGAGCACCCTGAGAGTGTCAGTAGTATAGCGCACACCGTCCGCTATCACGGGGAAGCGCATCTTTTCCTTGACGATAAAGGCCGAGGGGAATTCCTTCGAGATCTTTTCGAGGGCGACCTGGGCTTCCGCCTTGGTTCTGAAGTCGCCTATGGTCACCTTGAAGAACGGATTCTTGAAGGTCCTGTAGGTGGTGTAGCCGGGGAAACGCTTCCTGAAACGCTGCTCTGTTGCAGACGAGGCTTCACGCGAGTCCTGCTTGTTGTCGAAGTAGATGCGGATGCGGAAACCGTCGGTCTGGAGAGATTTGTTGTCCCGGATTCGTGAGTCTACGGCATTTTTGAGGTTGGTACTCTGGTGGACCTTCACCTCGGAGGGCAGCACGTCGAAAATGCTCTTTCCGGCGAGCTCCTGGTTGTAGCGGGGAGCGGCGTTGAACACAACGCTGTCGATGTATTTGTAGCCTTCAGGGGCGGCGGGTTCTTCGGCCTTTTGGGTCTGGGCCGACATGGGCAGGGCGAAGAGAAGCGCGGCGGCCGCGGCGAGTATGGTTTTTCTTGTCATAACAAATTTGCGATGGTGCTCAGAGGCACGTTTTCGATGGTCTGTGTCTTCTTGATTCCGAGGAATCCGCTGGCCGTGAAGGTCACGCTGACGGTGATGCTCTCATCCAAGTCCTGTGCCGAAAGCAGGCGCCCCAGGCTGAAAATGCCCACTCCGGGCTCGAGCGAGGCTTCAACGGGCACAAACACCTGCGAGTCTTTTCTTGCCGGGATGGTGAAATCTTCCGCCTTGAGGTCGAGAAGCGGCTCTCCGTCGTTGAGGACCTTGCCGGTGATATCGCTGACGTTTACCTTGTACGAAGGGTTGGATACTTCAAGACGCAGCACGGCTGTAATGGGAGAGCCGATCTTGAGAGATTCCAGCCCGCCCCCCGTGAGCTTGAGCTGGTTATTGCTTCCGGCGCAGGCGGTGAGCAGCAGCGCGGCTAGCGCGACGAGTATTGTATTTACATTTTTTTTCACGTCCCCAAAGATACTAACTTTTTGGCTATCTTTGTGGCCGGTAATGAAAAAGGTATATATAGAAACTTACGGCTGCCAGATGAACGTAGCCGACACGGAGGTGGTTTTCTCGATACTCGGAGCCCACGGCTATGTGCGCACGGAGTCGATCGACGAGGCCGACGTGATTATGGCCAACACCTGCTCGATCCGCGACAACGCCGAGCAGAGGATCCTCGGCCGCATCGGCCAGTTCGTGCTTCAGCGAAAGTCCCGTCCGGTGATCATCGGCATCCTCGGCTGCATGGCTGAGCGCATGAAGGAACAGCTCCTGTCCGATGGCAGGGTCGACCTCGTGGCCGGCCCCGACGCCTACAGGCGCCTGCCCCAGCTGCTCGAGGCCGCATCCGAAGGTCATCCCCAGATAGATGTAATCCTCTCGCGCGAAGAGACTTACGCCGACATCAATCCCGTTCGCATAGACAAGGGCGGAGTGTCCGCCTTCATCTCTATCATGCGCGGGTGCAACAACGTCTGCTCCTACTGCGTCGTGCCCTACACCCGCGGGGTGGAGCGCAGCCGCGACGCCAGGACCATCGTCCGCGAGGCCTGCGACTGCTTCGAGCGCGGCTACCGTGAGGTGACTCTGCTCGGGCAGAACGTTGATTCCTACAACTTCGAAGGCGTTTCGTTCGCCAAGCTCCTGGAGATGGTCGCCGGGGTCAGTCCGCAGCTGCGGGTCCGCTTCTCGACGTCCAACCCGCAGGATATCTCCGACGAGGTGTTGGAGACGATGGCCGCGCATCCCAACATCTGCCGCCATATCCATCTGCCCGTGCAGTCCGGCTCCGACCGCATCCTCGAGAAGATGCGCAGGCGCTACTCCGCCGCATGGTATCTTGAGCGCGTTGCCAAGATCCGCGAACTGATGCCCGACTGCGCCATCACCACCGACGTCATCGCCGGTTTTTGCTCGGAGACGGAGGAAGACCACCAGCTCACGCTTGATCTGTTTGAGAAAGTGGGCTTCGATGCTGCGTTCATGTTTGCCTATTCCGAGCGCCCCGGCACCCTAGCCGCGCGCAAGTATCCCGACGACGTGCCTCAGGATGTGAAGGTGAGGCGTCTCAACGAAATCATCGCCCTGCAGAACCGCCTGAGTCTCGAAAGCAACCGACGCGACGTAGGCAAGGAGTTCGAGGTCCTGGTCGAAGGGCCGTCGAAGCGAAGTGCTGATGAGCTCTGCGGCCGCACCGGTTCAAATAAGATGTGCGTCTGGGCCGACACCGCACACAAGCCGGGCGATTACGTCCGCGTCCGCGTTCTTGACTGCACGCAGGCTACGCTGCTCTGCGAGTTGGTCGGATAGGGGGTGTCCCTCCGGGGACCTTCGCTTCGCTCTTCCCTCCCACTTCGCTCCGCTTGTGGGCCCCTCCCGCTCACTCCACCCCCAAAAACCGGTGGCTTTTTTGGGGACCCCGGTACTGGCCGCGGGTGGCCAGGGTCCCCGGAGGGACACCCCCTATCCGACTGGCCCTTGATGGTGCGGATGTGTGAGGTGTGATTTTTTGTGTGACACCTCACACGTGCAATCTGCCTCTGGGGTGGTTCTGGTGGAGAAGGGGCGTGTGAGGTGGTAACCGAAAAAACACACCTCACACGGAAAGGGATATTTTTACTATATTTGTAAGCTATGCAGAAATGTTTGATAATAGGTGGAGGGCCTGCGGGCTATACCGCTGCGATATATGCCGCGAGGGCTGGTCTTGATCCGGTTGTGATCGAGGGCCCGGAACCTGGCGGTCAGCTGACCACCACTTCGCTCGTGGAGAACTACCCCGGATTCAAGGACGGGGTTGACGCCACTATCCTTATGACGGATATGAGGGCTCAGGCCGAAAGGCTCGGGACCAAGTTCGTGAGGGGGAGCGTGAGGAGCTGCGACCTTGAGGCGAAGAGCGTGACGCTCGACGGGGGAGAGAGCCTTTCGGCGCGCGCCCTCATCATCGCGACGGGTGCTGCGGCAAAATATCTCGGTCTGCCGAGCGAGAGGCAGTTCCGCGGCATGGGCGTGTCGGCCTGCGCCACCTGCGACGGCTTCTTCTACCGCGGACGCATAGTCGCGGTGGTGGGCGGTGGCGACACTGCCTGCGAAGAGGCTATGTACCTTGCCGGCCTGGCGAAGGAAGTGCATATGATAGTGCGCAAGCCGTTCCTGCGCGCATCGGTGGCCAACCGCAAGCGTGTGGAAGAGACCCCCAACATCACCATCCACTATGAGACCGTCACCAAGGAGATCCTCGGCGACGCTTCGGGCGTGACCGGCGTGAAGCTCGATCACAATGGCGAGGTTTTTGATATGTCTCTCGACGGCTTCTTCCTCGCGATCGGAAGACATCCCAACACCGAATTCCTCGGCGGTCAGCTCGAACTTGACGCCAACGGCTATATAGTTTCCGACGGCGTACTTACCTCGAAACCGGGAGTATTCGTTGCGGGAGATGTCCGCAATACCGATTTCCGTCAGGCAATCACTGCCGCGGCAGACGGCTGCCGGGCAGCACTCGAAGCTGAAAAATATCTTAAGAATAATGATCAAGCATAAGATTGTCATTGTCGCACTTGCACTCGTCGCCCTGGCAGGCTGCAAGTCGCAGTACGAGAAACTTCTCGAAAGCGGTGATGCCGAGACCAAGTACACCGCTGCGTTCGACTATTTCAATAAAGGCAAATATCAGAAAGCGGCCCAGCTCTTTGAGTCTCTTTCGATGCTCACGACCGGTACCGAGCGCGATGACACAGTTCAGTACTACTGGGCTCTGAGCAACTACAACCAGAAGGACTACTACTCCGCTGAGGCCAACTTCAAGCATTTCACCGAGAATTATCCGGCGAGCAGTTTCTCCGAGAGCGCAGAATTCCTTCGTATAGACTGCCTCTACCGTTCGACTCTGCGCTACGAGCTCGACCAGGCCCCCACCTATACGGCTATCACCGCAATCAGCGAGTACCTTCTTGCCCATCCCAAGACGCCCAACAGACCGGTCTGCCAGAAGATGCTCAGCGATCTTTCCGACAGGCTCGACCGCAAGGCCTACGAGAACGCCAAACTCTACTACAAGATGGAGGACTACAAGGCGGCCCGCGTAGCGCTCAAGAATGTGCTGAAGGACAATGCCGAGAATGCATATCGTGAGGATATCCTGTACTATGCGACAATGTCGTCTTACCACTATGCCCGCCTGAGCGTACCCGAGAAGCAGAAAGAGCGCTATATGGTCTTCGCCGACGACTATCTCAATTTCGTGGGCGAATTCCCCGAGTCTCACTACCGCAAGGAGCTCGACGGCCTCTACAAAAAGATCAGAAACAAATAAATTGAAACTTTCCGTTTCTTTTGAATCGTACTACAGATAGAAAGAAACATTTTTCGAATTATGGATATCAAAGAAGTACCTGTCAACACGATAACCCGCGACACCAAAGACCTCGCGGCTCCTACCGGCAATCTTTACGAAACAGTCGTTATCCTCTCAAAGAGGGCCAACCAGATTTCTCTTGAGGAGAAGAAGGAAATAACCAAGAAGCTCGAAGAAGTCAAGAACGAGCGCGACAACATGGAAGAAGTGTTTGAGAACAAGGAGCAGATTGAGATCTCCAAGTACTACGAGCGTCTTCCCAAGCCCGATCTTATCGCCATCGAAGAGTTCCGCAGGGGCGAGCTTTACTATCGTAAGGCAGGCTCCGGCTCTGAAGGCGGCGAAGAGTAATTTCTCTCGCAATGCTCCGCTCCCTACACGTCAGAAACTACGTGCTCATAGACTCTCTGGACATTACGTTCCCGGAGGGTCTTGTGATTATTACGGGGCAGACCGGCGCCGGCAAATCAATTTTGCTGGGTGCGCTGTCGCTTCTGACCGGGGCCAAGGCGGATGCATCCGTGATTTCTGAAGGGGCCGACAGTTGCGTTGTCGAAGCGGAGTTCTCGCTCGATGCTTCAGACGAAAGCGTAATTGCCCTTCTGGAAGAAGCCGATGTCGAGTGGGACGAAGGTAATCTGATTATCCGCAGGGTGGTGCATTCCACCGGCCGCTCCCGCTCGTTTATCAACGATTCTCCCGTGCAGGTTCAGGTCCTCTCTGATCTGGCCGCACATATCGTCGACATCCACTCGCAGCATCAGAGCCTGATGCTTACAGGCAGGGCGTTCCAATTGTCGTTGCTCGACAATTACGCGGGCCTGGCGAGGCTGCGCGCGGAGTCTGCCGGGCGCTGGAAGCGCCTGCAGACCGTCCGCGCAGACCTCGAGGACGCCCGCGCACGTCTTGCAAGACTGTCTTCCGAGGCCGACTATAACCGCAGCCAGTGGGAACAGCTCGACAGGGCCAATCTTCGTGAAGGCGAACTCGAAGAACTCGAAGAAGAACAGAAGCAGCTCGCCAACGCCGAAGAAATCAAGACAAATCTCTCCGACGCTCTTTCGAGCCTGTCTCCGGACGAAACTACCGGTTCTTCCGATGTGGTTTCCGCCATACTGGAAGCCCGCCGGTTGGTCGAAAAGACGGCACGTTTCATCCCGGCTCTCTCCGAACTTGCAGAGCGTCTTGATTCCGCCCGTATCGAACTCGACGATATCTGTTCCGAACTCGACCGCACCGCTTCGTCAGTAGTCCTTTCCCAGGAAAGACTTGATGAGGTGGAGCAGCGTATATCTCTTCTTTATCAGCTTCTGCGCAAGCATGGTGTGCGCACTGTCGCCGAACTTATCGCAGTGCGTGACCGTTTCGCTGCTGACCTTTCTGACAGCACCGATCTCGAAGACAAGGTGGCCGAACTCGAAAAAGCACTTTCCGAAGCTTCATCTGCGTATGATTCTGTTTGTGCGGAACTCCGCTCCGGTCGTCTTGCGGCCGCGCCTAAGCTGGCTTCGGAGATCGAAGCCGCCATACACGGACTCGAGCTTGACCGCGCCTTGTTTACCGTAGAGGTGAGCGAGGGTAAGCCAGGCCCTTACGGCAATGACTCCGTGATGTTCTGCTTCAGCTCTACCGGTAAGACGGCACCGGTCGATCTCGCCAAATGCGCATCGGGTGGCGAAATCTCCCGTATTATGCTCTGTCTTAAGGCGATGATGGCCCGCTACGCCGGCATGCCCACCATGATCTTCGACGAGATTGATACCGGGGTCTCAGGAAGCGCCGCTCACAAGATGGGTAAACTCATCTGCGAAATGGGGCGCGACATGCAGGTTTTCGCCATCACCCATCTCCCTCAGGTGGCCGCCAAGGGCACGGCCCACTATGTCGTCGAGAAATCCGACGATCCTGCCACTGGCCGCACTGTTTCTTCTATCCGTGAGATCACCGGCTCGGATCGCGTCACGGAAATCGCGCGCCTCCTCTCCGGCGCCGCCATCACCCCCGAGGCCCTCGCCAACGCCGCCTCCCTCCTCTCGCAGTAACCCCAGCGCTATCCTCCTCTGGCAGAAGCCACTGGGCCTGCCGCCTCGCCACTTCTCCCAGTAGCCCCAGCGCCCCGCCGCCATCCTCCTCTTTCCTCGCCCCGCCCGGTCTGCTCTTTACTTCGCTTGGGAACCTCACCGGCCGCACCAGCCGCGCACCCGCGCGGCGTCCCGGGCCCCTGAGGCCGCGAGGTATCGAGCGGCCGGGCTTCCAAGGCCCCCGCCCTGGTTATGGCGGGGGG
>OCTW013408789.1_pt1 | contig 10451 bp, 9 predicted proteins | sample 1539671 | NCBI WGS metagenome assembly OCTW01 (sample SAMN02144230, study PRJEB22623) | gut metagenome | biome: sheep rumen | host: Ovis aries | place: New Zealand
TTTACATATTCTACTATTACGCTTTTTCCTGTACTATCTAATATTTGATAATGATAGTTTAATAATAATAAATCTTGCATATCATATTTTTTTAAGAATTCTATTGCTTCATCAACTGTTTTACATTTATCTAGAATTGCTCTTATTGCTACTACTGTACTGATTGGTGTTTTTCCTGTATTTTGATGTGTTGCTTTTGTTTTAATTTCTAGAACCGCAATTGCAAGTCCTTTTTCATTCATACCATCCATAGATACGTATGGTGCTGCCATTAATCTTTTTAATTTTGTATTATTTTTTTGTAAGCTTTTTTCAGTGTATAACATAAAATTTGCATTACAAACTGCTATACTTTTATAATCATTTTGTGGATTTGTCCAAACAACAATGGAAGGTGCTTTTTTATAGTCAAAATTTCTTCCCAATATGTTTTCTTTTTCTTTATTTTTTACATTAAAAGTTGAGCATGCAAAACCACTAGATAAAGGATTAAGATGTATATTTTTCTTTATTTCACTTTGTAATACTTTTGCAATTCCTAATATTCCTTTTTTTCCTGCTTTTAACATTTTGTCTAATGAATATGGGCAATTATATTCCATCATGTATAAACCATCTTCTATTTTTGTAAAAGATTTTAATGTGTTTTCAATATATTTATTCATTAGTATCACCCCCATACAATATATTTTGTTCAAAGTATTCTCGTTTTTCTTTTGAATCTATGATTCTTATTGTTTTTATTTGATTAGCATTCTTTCTGTCTTTATTATGTCTATAATTTTCATATGTTTTTGGTTTTAAAATATTAACTATTGTACTGGAACATTCTCCTATTTTTAACATTCTTCCATGTTCTTCATTAATTTCGGATACTATTTGATCAAACATTTCATTTATGTTTTTTATTCTTTTAGGATTTTCTAACTCAATATATAAAACCATTCTACTTGGAATGCAGTCATTATCAACATATATACTGTAATCTAATATTTGATTTTTTATTTTATTTTCTAATTCCACAATTGTCTTTTCTAGATGTTCTATTGTAAAATGTACACCACAGATGTTTACTATTTGTCCTTTTCTATAGGCAAATCTAATTAGAGGTATTTGACCTATAAATCCTGTTACTTTTACAACATCTTTTATTTGATATCTATATAAACCTGATAAATTAGTTACAATTATTTCGTATTTTTTTCCAACTTCTAATTGGTCCATTGTAAGAATTTGTTCTTCATCGTCTACTGGTATGAATTCATAGAATCCGCCATCTGGCATTATCATATAATCTTTTGATTCAGAATAAATTGCGGTTGCGATAAGTGCTTCTGATGAACCATGCATAAAGTAGTGGAATGCAATACTATTTCCGCAGTATTCTCTCATTCTTTCATTAAATGGAGCAAATTCTCCTGTCGAAATTGCAAGTATTATACTCATTCTTGGCCAAATTTTTGACACTATACGTTTTGGATCATTTGATTCTAATATTGTTCTTAATTCATTTGCTCTTTTTGGATTAGGTTTTAATTTTTTGCATAATTTCTTTTTTAAATCTTGTGGTATAATTACTGATTCATTTATTTTTCCTGTTTCAATATCATTTATCAACATTTCTTTATTTTCTATTATATAATTTATTAAATCTGTTAATGTTGACATAAATACTGACATAAGAAATACTAAATTTTTATCTTGAATTGAATATCTTGCTTTTATATAGGTTGTATCGACTTCATCGCCACAGTCGAATGTTTCTTTTGGAATGCATGTTGTTAATGGAAGTATGGCTTTGGCACTTGACATCGCATAACCTGAAATATATCCGGTTTTGATACCGTGATTTAATTTTTCTGATTCTGTTTCAACTGTTGACAATCCTCTTCCTCTAAAAATTTTTAATCTTTTTTTAACTTCTAATTTCATATTCCAAAAATATATAGCGGCACTTTTTATATATGGTATATAAGAAGCTTTTATTACTGGAATCATTTTTTTTACTCCAGTGGTTCCTGATGTATGTACAAAATATTTTATTTTTTCTTTTATTAAAAGTTTTTGTTTTCCTGTTTTTATCGTTTCTTCTACATAGTCTTTAAAATCATTATATGTTGTCAATGGAACTTTGTTTTGATAGTCTTCTATTGTTTTAATTTCCTTAAAATTATACTTTTTACCAAATTCTGTATTTTGATTTTTTCTAATTCTCTTTAATAATATTTTTTCTGATTTTTTATTTGCTTTTTTGCTCATTTTCATATACTTTTTGTATATTAGTTTTCCATAGAATGCCATTATATTTGTATATATAAGATTTAGTAATTTATCTATCATCGGTTTTCCCCTTCTTTAAAAATTAAGTGCTATAGTATCATAAAAAGGACTTCTAGTCAATTAAATTTTATTAATTTGCGGTTAAAAGTATGCAAATAAAAAAAATTTGTTAGAGGATTTTAAAAATATGCAAAAAAAAATAAGATTTTTCTTATTTTTTCTTTATTTTAGTATATTTTATTGTACTTAATATTTGTTGTATTTTTTCGTTATTAAATAATATATCTTCTACATTTTGTTCTGTTATTTCTTTATTATCAAGTTGGCTAATTCTTATGTTTATTATTATATTATTTTTTTTGTCAGCATATAAAAATAAATCTGTTGTTCCTTCTTTACTAATTGATGCGAATCCGTTTATTTTTCTAAATTCTACATCAAATATTTTTCTACTATTTGCCTGTTCTAATAGATTTTTTGTTTTTTCTAATTCTTTATTTGTTTGCTCATAAAATTCTAGCGCTATTCTAAAGTTTTCTTCTTTATTTTTTAAAATTTTCCCCTTTTTTTCGCTTGTATAATCTTGTTCTTCATAGTTACCATCATCATCATATGATATTTCTATTTTTCCTTTTTCTGTTTCTAATTCTATTGTTTTTGGATTTTCCAAATTTTTTAATAATGGATCTTTTTTACTACATCCTGATATAATTGTTGTAATTATAAAGAGTGCAATAATTGTTTTTTTCATGCTTATTCTCCTTTTAAGAAATTTAATATTCTATCATTAAAATCTTTTGCTTGTTCGTATACCCCATGACTATATTCTTCATATATATATAGTTTACTATTCTTTATTTTTTCATTTAATTCTTTTGATCCAATTATTCCTAATACTTTATCTTTTCCTGCTCCTATAATTAGTGTTTCATTTTCAATTTTATGTAGTTTATCATAAGTATTATTGTTTAGTACTGAATCACATTCTATAATAAATCTATCATATGGCTTGTTTTTCCCAAATAGTCCTAAAAATTTATATAGTTTTCTATTTTTTTCTAAGTATTTTCCAACATAGGATTTTTCTGCAGTATCTTTCATAATTGCCTTATAATCTTTATTTTTAGCTTGTTCTTTCCATGTATTTATACTTTCTATTAGTATTTCGTTTGGTCTTGCACAAGTAACAGCTAGTACTAATTTATCTACTTTGTTTGGTGCATTGATTGCAATTTCTTGGACAATCATTCCACCTTGTGAAACGCCTATTATGCTTGATTTTGAAATATTTAAATCTTTCATATGTTGTATTATGTCTTTTGCCATATCTTCTATTGTAAAGTTTTTATTTAATTTATTTCTTCTACTAAAAACATATACTGTATAATCTTTTGAAAATTTTCTATATAAAATTGAAAATGGTAGTGCCATTCCCTTTAATGTTTTTAATCCATCACCTATACCTGGAATAATTATTAAGTTTTTTTTACCTTTACCAAATTTGATGTAGTATGCATCTGTGTCATCTATTTTGATTTTACCATTTTTCATTATCCACTTCCTTATAATTTATGCTTTAATTATATCATATTTAGTATGTAAAAAAAAAAATTTGGTTATCAAATTATTTTTCTATTATTTTATTAAAATATAAATCTATAAATTCTATATCGTTTATTTTTTCTTCTAAATATTTATTAAATGATTCTTTAGATATTTTCTCATTTAATATCTCTTTATAATGTGGGTAATATTCTTCTACATTTTTTCTTTTTACTTCATATGTTTTTCCACTAAAATTAAATTTTATGTATTCTAAATTATCAATTAATATAAATAGTGATACTGAATTGTATACTATACTTTTTTCTAAGTAATAATTTTCGTTTATATACCAATCTGTAATATGATAATCAATTGTAAGTCCTAAATTTTTAGAATCTATTTCAAATAGATATCCATATTCAGAAAGTGGTAATGAATTTATTAAATTTCCATCATTACTGTTATTTCCTACATACTTATTTTTATATTTTATTATGTTGTCTATTCCAGATTTTTCTCTATTAAATGGAACATTAGGAATTGTATTTAAGTTGTAATCTTTTTCTTTATCTATAATTATATATTCATTTGGTGTATTAACATTTACTGCATATATATTACTAAGTATTTTTTTACATTCTATTACATTATCATTATATGTTTTTTCCATACAAAATCTTGGGATTTTTTTATGCGTTATTGCGTTACAGTAATCAATTGTAAGTATTAAGAATGTGCTTAGTATTATAAAAATAATTGAGGCTATTACTTTAAATATTATTTTTTTAATTTTTAATAATTTTATTAGTCCTATAGTTGATAATATCATACCTATTATTGTGTAAATATTTCCAAGTAAATTATGTGTTTGATAATTTATAAGTGAAGATAATGTTATTATTATTCCTAAAACAAATAGTATTATTCCTATTGTTTTATTACTTAGTTTTATTTTTTTTACTGAATAATCTATTGTGTTTATAATGTTTTCTTCAAATTTTTCTTGATATTCTTCTTTTTTTAATTTTTCACCACTTAAAAATTCATTTATTGTTATATCTAGTTCTTCACATATTGGCTTAAATAATGATAAGTCTGGCATGTTTCTACCATTTTCCCAGTTTCCTATTGTTCTATCCGACACACCAAGTTTTTCAGCAAGTTCTTGTTGTGTTATTTTTTTTCTTTTTCTACTTTCTTGTATAAATTTTCCAATTTTTTCTTGATTCATAAAATCTTCCTTTCTCAAAAATATTTTATTATTTATGCTTTGTTTTTTACAGGAAATATTTCAAGGGTTTATTTTTTATTAAAAAAATACATTTAAAAATGTATTTATTTTTCGTATTTTACTGTATTTAATATTTTTTGAACATTGTCTAATTGATATATTACTTCTTTAGGTTTTTTTCCTTTATTTATTTTTTCTTGGGCTTTTAATGATTGCATTGGACTTACTTTTATTAGTATGACTGTATCTTCTTTTTTATCTATGTATAAAATTACTGTTGCGGTTGCATATTTTTTGTCAATTGCAACGTATCCTTCATATCCATTAAATTTTACTTTATCTATTATATCATAAGCATCTTTACTCGTTTTTTCTTTTATTTTTTCTTGGTCTTCTATTGTGTTTGTTCCAAAAGACAATGAAATTCTAAAGTTTTCTTTTTCATTTTTTAAAGTATTTTCACTTTTTGAATAAGTAAATGTTCCATCATCTTCATATGTTAATTGAATTTTTCCTTGTATATCTTCATAAAATATTGTTTTTGGATTTTTAAAATTGTTTTTTTCATTATTTTTATTACAACCAGTTATTAATACTAATCCTATAAATAGTACAAAAATTTTAAGTATTTTTCTTTTCATAAATTCACCTTTATTTTTTTTCATATTCTGTTTGCTTTTCATCTAAATCTTTTATTATTAATTTCTTTCCTTTTATTTCAAATTTTAATTGATTTGGTGCTGTATTACCTTTAAATGTTATTAAAAGGTTTTCTCCATCTACTTCGTATGTGCATTCTTTTCTTATTGTTGATGCTTCATATATACATGTTTTGTCTTCATTAAATGTATATACATATGAATCGTGTATCCATCTTCCAACTATTTTTTCTTTTTTTTTACATCCTGTTATCACTACTAAAGATAATATTAATAATACAATTATTTTTTTCATATTATCAGTCCTCTCTTTTTTATTATATCATAATTGTTATTAAAATATAGTTTCTTATTATTTTTTATTAAAATTAGTTTAGTTAATTTTTAGTTAATTATATAATAAAAAGAAAAAATTGTATTAAACAATTTTTCCATCTTTTAAGTTAATTAATCTATTTCCATATTTTGCTGCTTCTTCTGAATGTGTAACTTGTAATATAGTAATGTTCTCTTCTTCGTTTATTTTTTTAAACAAATCCATTACTTCTTTTCCTGCTTTTGAATCCAAATTACCTATTGGTTCATCTGCAAGTAATAATTTTGGACTTAAAATTATTGCTCTTGCGATTGATACTCTTTGTTGTTGTCCACCTGATAGTTCGTTAGGAAGATTTTTTCTCTTATTTTCAAGTCCTATTATTTTTAATATTTTTTCTAATCTATCTTTATAATCTTTTTCTTTTTTACCATCCATTACAACAGGTAACATTATATTTTCTTCTACTGTTAAATTTTGTACTAAGTTATAGAATTGGAATACAAACCCAATATCTTTTCTTCTTAGTTTTGCCATTTCTTTTTCTTTTAGTTTATTTATATCTTTATCATTAATATATACTTTACCATCTGTTGGTTTATCTAATCCACCTATTAAATACAACAAAGTAGATTTTCCTGATCCAGATGCTCCCATTAATGATACGAATTCTCCTTCTTCTATTTCAAATGATAAATCTTGTAGTACTTTTACTTGGTTTTCTTTTTCTCCAAATGTTTTACTTAAATGTTCTATTTTTATTATACTCATGTGTCCTCCTATTCATATTTTATTTCGTTTACTATTTTCATTTTTTTCAATTTTTTCATTGGTATTATTAGTGTTAATAATAATATTACATATATAATTCCTATAAATGTTAGTACTGATTGTAAGTTATATTTTACGTTAATATACATATCTATTCCTTGCATAAATTTATCTATCATATCTACTGATATATAAGATACGATTACTACTAGGAATGATGCGATTAGGTTTGCTAAAATGGTTTCTGTTAATAACATTTTTCTTAATTGTGATTTACTCATGCATGTAGAATTTAATACTGCAATTTCTCTTCTTCTTTGTAAGAAACTAATTATTTGGTTATTTACTATTCCTATAAATGATAAAATTACTGATAGTCCTAATATTACATAGAATATTCCTAAAATTGATCCTGATTGTTCTTCTTGTCTTGAAATATATTCTTCAACTGTTTGAATTTTTATATTTACTTCTTTTATTTCATCTTTTAATTTGTCTTTAAATTTTTCCAAATTTATATTATCGTTTGTTATGATATGCATTTGAACTGGTATATCTGTTAATTCTTGAATAAATTGATCATAGTTAATTGCGATTACATTTCTACTTGTTGAAAATAGTGATGAATCAGATAAGTCAACTATTTTGTATTCAAATGTTTTGTCTAATGTTTTAAAATTTAATTTTATTTTATCTCCAACTTTTAAGTTATTTTTTAAAGCTATTTTTTCATCTATAATTATTTCATCTTTTTTTAAATTTTTTAATTTAATTTTATTTGTTTCTACATATTTTGTATCTATATTTGTTGTATATAATATAGGTGTTGATTTAAATTTTTGGTTGTCATTGTATGTTAATTTATCATCAAAATAATAATATAGATAATCTACTTTTTTAACTTCATCTAATTTTTCTAATTCATCATATTTTGTTTTGTTCTCACTGATATTTTCAACAATTATATTGTAATCTTTTGTTACTTCTCTGAATGAAGTAAATACTTTTGTAAATGAATTTGAAACTAAAACTATTGTTGATAATAATGATAATGAAACTACTATTAATCTTGATGATGAAATTATCATTTTATTATATCCAATATTTTTACTTGCGATTATTCCTGATGACCATCCTATTTTTTTACAAATTAATGCAAGTAATAAGGATATTTTTTGTAATAATAAAGGTACTATATTTGCGATACCTATAATTAATGTTACTAATGATACCATTGTTAATAATATATCTATTTTTGAATTTAATGTATATGTTATAAATGAAACTGCTATTAAAATAAATCCTATTATTGTTCTTCCTTTTCTTACTTTGTATCTACTATTTTGTGTATTAAAAATTAATGTTTTTATTGGTTTTTTATTTGTTCTAATTATTTCTTTTGCTGTTATAAATAATTGTAATAATATAGCAAATAATGTTCCTATAATTATTAATGTAGGTGAAATTGAAACTGTTTTACTAGATAGTTCTACTCCTTCTGTTACTACAAATGTTTTTGATACTATTGAGTCTAGGTATATTCCAACAAAGCTTCCTGCTAGACCTGCAAATAAACCGTATAGGCCATTTTCAATTAATAGAATTGTGTTCATTTTTTTTCTATCTGCGCCAATTGATCTAAATGTTCCAATAACTGGAATTCTTTCTGCTAACATTATTTTATTTAATGATCCTATAACAAAGAAAATCATAATTGTTGACATAAAAAATATTAATGTCATTAATGTTCTTACAAAGGATAATTCTTCTTTTAATCCTTCTAAGTCAATTGTTTTTTCTGCATTATAATTTTTATTGTTATCTTTTAAATATTTTACAAAATCATCTATTTTATCTTCATCTTCTATATTGAAATATATTTGACGATATATGTTTTCTGTGCCTTCAATTTTATTTATTGTATCTATATTTGCTATAAAAATATCATTTTCATTTTCTATTGCTGCTAAACCTGTTTTTTTGATAATTTCTTTTATGATAAATTCATATTCTATATCATTATATTTAATTTTGATTTTATCATTTTTTTTGTATCCTTTTAAATCGGCACTATATTGATTGATAACCACTTCGTTGTCTTTCAATTCTGGAACATCATTTCCTAAAAGTCTAAATTTTTTTGCTTTCTTAATATCCATTCCAAGAATTGTTGTTACTTTATCTTTTTCATTTAGAGCTACTAGGTCACTAGTACCCATGTATTCTAATTTTGTATTGTCGACATTTAAATCTTCATATTTAAATTTATCGACTGATGTGATTACAACATCACTATCACCATATATTGTTCTAAATGTGTCTTCTATTTTTACGAATATTTCATCTGGTAATACAATGTTGATTATTAATACGCTAGTTGATATAAGTAAGGCTAAAAAGATTAAAAAGCTTCTTACTTTATGTTCTTTGATGTTTCTTATAATGTGTTTTAAAATTATGCTCATAAATTCTCCTTTCAAATACATGTTAATTCTAGCATACATTATAGTTGCTATCTATCAACTTTGAGTTGAATATTGTAAATTTTAGTTGTTTTTTTGCAAATTTTTGGTTGATTTTTATAATAATAAAAAAATTCGTGTTAACTTTTCACGATTTTATATGATAAATAATATTACTTCTATTAAGAAGTCGTATAGTCCATGTGCAATAACAACTGATAGTAATGTACAATTTTTTATTTTTTCTTTACTTATAGATAAAATTAATCCAATAAATGTTGTTGTAAATATTTGAATTATGTTTCCAGTAAAAATGTGAAATAGTCCAAATATTGTTGATGATATTAATATTGGCATTATTTTACTATTTGTTATTGTTTTTAATCTTTCAAGAAAATATCCTCTAAATATAAATTCTTCTGTTAATGATACCGCAAATATACAGTAGAAGAAGTAATATGTAAATTGCCATAAATATTTATAATTACTTCCTGAATATAAATTTTCTTTTCCAAATATTAATATTGGTATAAGTGTTATAAATATATTCATTAATAAACCTATAGTAATACCTATTAATATTTGATTTGTTAATTTTCCTTTTTTAAATCCTACATTTATTTTATGTTTTATACAAAAATTAAATGGTATTATTGCGATTAATAGGTACATTATTATCATTAATATCATTCTTATTATTAATGGTAATGACATTAGTACATATTGATTAAAACAACGTACTCCATATAATGTTAAAAATACTCCTATTATTGATATTATAATTTCTATATATTTTTTCATTTTAATCTTTCCTCATAACTTTCTTTGCCCATGATTTTTTATTACATTTTGGGCATTTTAAATATCTTCTTGTTAAACAGTTTCCTGTTATTAACATTTCTTTATATGTAGGTATAAATTGATATTTACACATTTTACATTCATAATATCCTGATTTTTGTTCTAACTTTAAAGCAAAGAATGCCACTATAATTAAAAGTGTTGTGGAAGCTATTATTACTGTAGCAAGTATTGGCCCTTTTTTTAAGGAAGTAACTGCTATTAAGATAATTCCTATGTAGAAAATTACGCTTGTTATCATTAATACTAACATTGTTAATAGTATTTTTTTATTTTTTTCTTCATCTAATTTTTTTAGGTCTATTAATAATTTTTCTGATTTTTCA
>OCTW010876066.1_pt1 | contig 10449 bp, 10 predicted proteins | sample 1539671 | NCBI WGS metagenome assembly OCTW01 (sample SAMN02144230, study PRJEB22623) | gut metagenome | biome: sheep rumen | host: Ovis aries | place: New Zealand
AGCCGGAGATACGACGCGCAAGATTGATTTGCTCTTCTATCATATCCGTTTGCGCTGCTATGTGGTATGCGAACTGAAAGCGAAAGCTTTTGAACCGGAGTTTGCCGGAAAGTTAAATTTCTATGTCAATGCTGTGGATGATTTGTTGAAAGCCGAGGATGATAATCCAACAATAGGCCTGCTTATCTGTTCGGATATGAATAGGGCAGATGTACAATGGTCGTTCCGCGGCATCAGTACTCCAATGGGAGTGGCAACATATAACAACGTCCGCATCAAGGACATGCTTCCAACGCAAGAACAACTGAAGGAGCGCATGGAACTCCTGCAAAAAGAAATGCGTGAAACAAAACGACTGATGAAAGCAAATAAATAAAGAGCGACCCTGACAAACGCGCCGAATGGAGCAAGCGCAGGCATGCACAGTTGAACGAGCCGGAGCCGGACGCACCCATTGAACGCAAAACCGGTAAGAGGCATATCTATCTTAGATTGGATAGGTACGTGCAGAGTGTCCTGCAACGGCAAATGAGAAAAGAAGCAGGATTGTCTGCTACTGAGTGAAGACTGAAAAATTTGTTTCGTTTATTGTGCCGAATACTATCCGACAGACCGTCGGCTGATTGCCGACTGCAAAATACGAACCATCTACGAAGGAACTTCGAAAGAACTACAAAGCAAAAACACCTAAGTTTAAGATGCGAGGATAAGACCTACAAAGGAACTATAATGAAATAAATGTTGCTTTTTTATGACTATAGACGATATTTTAATACCACTGATTAAAAATGAGATTCCTGTATCTCAAGCCCTTTTATTGTCAAAACTACTCTTACATGATACTACTGATTTAGCAGAATTGGAGTGGATAAACCAAGAAATAGAAGGCTACACCGATAAACTTCGTATACCGGACTATCGACAATTTCCATGTTTGTTGTTTACAAGAAATACCGTAGCGTACATTGGTTTAGATATTAAACCTCTCGATGCTCATGATTTAGATAAGGATATGTTGAAAAAGGGTTATCCGTCTCTATATGAGATGCGTATTCCTGATGGCATTGAGCGTATTGAGAATATCATTGCTCGTCAAAAGGGAGATAAGATTATGATGTTTTTTCCCCAAGAAATAACTAATATGTTTATTGATGCTATCAATGTTCCAGGTGGTCGTGTTTTAGATGTGTTCCAACAGGCCGAATCGTCATACCTTCATGGAATTATTACAGCAGTGAAGAATAGGTTGATAAACATACTTATGCACTATTCTTCTAATGAGAAATTATCAAATGAATCAAGTAGTTCAAAGGTTACTAATCATTACAAATCCGTCTTTATAAGTTACTCATGGGATAATCATGAACATGAGGAGTGGGTCAGATATTTTGTAAATACAATTAAAAGCCATGGGGTGAAAACATATTTTGACAAAGACTTGCCTTATGGAGCAGATATTCCGGCTTTTATGCTGAAAGGTATAACAGAGGCGGATGTAGTTTTAGTGATAGGAACCCATAATTATTTTGCGAAGATTCAATCAGCAAAGGCAACAGGAGTGCGATTTGAAGACTCTATAATAACCGATGCCTTAGCTTCCGATGTAGATAGTACTAAGTTTATTCCAATCTTACGGCAGGGTTCCTTTGATACGTCTTTTTCAAAATTACTAGAACACAGAAAAGGCATCGACTTTTCTGACGATATTAAATTTGACGAAAATATCAATGAACTATTAATGAATAGCCTCTTAATCAAATAGATTTTACTTACATGCAAAGTTTAGACTTAATATTGTGCAATGCAGCTACGATTTGGTCTCAAATTATTCCGAATTGGCTGACAGCAATTGGCACTATAGGTGCTGTTTTAGTTGCGTTGTTTTACAAGCCATTTCTTACTTGGTGGAACCGCCCCAAGATAGACATCCAATACAAGGATGAACCGCCATTTCGGGATGAAATAGAAGATACATCGAGTAGTTCAACACCCGTAAAACGAATGGTGATTCATGTTTGTGTAACAAATAGCGGTAAATATACAGCTGAGCACGCAGTTTTAAATATTGATGAATACTACTCTAAGCGAGCTGATGGTTCGTATGTGCAAAAACTTTTTACTCCAAGGCGATTTAAAGATTGCAATAATGCTAATCTTAATGTAGTCGCACCACAGCTTAAATATTATATTGATATTGCTTTAATACAAAAATATCAGGAAATAATTTCAGATGGCGAAAAGGGGCAGCGCAAACAGAATTATAAACTATATCTTCTTGGCGAAGGGAAAACTGAACATCTAGGAAAGGGAACTTTCGTAGTCCCCTTGAAGTTTTATTCTTCTCGAACAGATTCTAAAATCGTATATCTCTCTTTATTTTGGGATTCTGACGATTATAAATTTGAGAAAGATTGCTTTGAAGTAAAAATAATTTCCGAAAAAGAATTTGAGAAATTACCTAAAATTGTATAAGATATGTTAGTTTTAATTACATACGATTTGAAACAACCAGATCGTGATTATGCAACATTGTATGAATCAATTAAGCAGTGTGGGAGCGTATGGTGGCATTATTTAGATTCAGTATGGATTATCAGAACTGATTTGTCACCAGCGCAATGTTTTGAGCGTGTTCATCCTAATATGGATAACAATGACTATCTTTTCATAGTTGATATAACTCAAAGAAGCCGTCAAGGATGGCTTCCGACGGATGCTTGGGAATGGATTAAGACTAACGATATTTAGGAAAACCAGGACGGAGGACTGAATGGGTATAATCATATCTACGCCAATAGTGGATGGGCGGAGCTGGTACTCCTTTTAGAGAAAAATGTCATAAGAATACTAACAAATGTGGATAATTAATATTAAGGAATGAATGAGAAACCTAACATAGTAAAACTGAAAGATGTTGCAAGGGTAATTCCAATGCCATTATCTATGGGTACACGAGAATTACTACAAATTGCGGATAAAGAATACGTGTACATAGATAATACTAAGAAGGATGCTATTATTATGTCACAAGATGATATTTTGAGCAGAGAATCAAAAGCGAAAGCTTTTACATTTATCGTAAAGAATTGCTGCATGGCTCAGTATCTCCAATATATATTAAACACTGTACCCAATAAAAGACTCATTGAGAAAGCTAGAGAGAGTAGAAATTTAAGTACACCAGTTCTTAATCAGCTGAATATCCCAATCGTATCTATTAGTCTTCAGGATGATATTATAGAGTTAGTAGAACTATCACAGGTATTAGGAAAAAGGTTGGAATGGGATATTTATGCAGAATTAGGTAGGATGTGTCTACAAGAAATATCTATTGCAATAAACACCGAGTTATTTCTTAACGAACTATGTGTGGAAAATCGTATCCATATTTTAGATAGTTGGTCTAATTTAATCCATCAGATGCCTCAAGAAAGAAGGGCAGATATAATTCCACAAGTTTTGCTTTCGACGGGTAATCCACTGATGGCTGAGGTTCGCTCATTACAACGCATATTGGTTCACACTCATAAAAACATGAATGATGGCTTACAGAATTAACAACATATTGATATCAAATTTTAAGGCGTTTGTAGGAGAACCTTTTGAACTTAAGTTGGAAGGGAAAAACCTGCTGTTATATGGTGAAAACGGTAGTGGAAAGAGCTCTATTTATTGGAGTTTGTACACTATTCTTCAAAGTTGCCTGAAAAAACAAGATACTTCAGAGGCAGGCAAATATTTTGACCCAATGAATGCTGAGAATCTGCGCAATCGCTATTCGAATGCAAGAGATGAGTCAAGAATAGAAATTGAATTCATAGATGAGAATCATATAGTAAAGAGGTTCACTGATTCGAAGGACATTATCAATACCGCAGCGCCTGGAGAGATGTTCATATTTCATACATTGGCATTGAGTGATTTCATTAATTATAAGTTTCTTTATTCCATCTTTAACTTCCGAAATAGTCAAGAAGCAGATATATTTGAAATTTTTGAAAGGGATATATTCCCTACTATGGAGTTCTCGGAATCCTTATATGATATTAATAATCAGCCTAAAAACACGCAAAATGCAAGTGACTGGTGGAACTATCTATCGAAAGAAGCCATTAATGGATTAGATAGGTACCAAAATCGAGCCTTCAAGCCTGTTGGTGCAAAATATGCTAAGCATGGTGAATATATCGAAAAATTCAACAGGATGCTTCGGGGGAAAATTGCAAATATTCAACTCAAAACCAATGAATTATTAATGTCTGGCAAATTAAAACTGCCTTTACAGATAAACCTAGAGTATCGTGCGATGACATTTAATAAACAATTGGTGAGAGGGAATAGAAAACGTGATGGTAAGGTTACTCCTCCGCAAATCATATTAACAGCGAACCTAACTGATTCCATTATTCCGATTGCAGAGCGTTTTGTCTCTCATCCCCACACGTTTCTAAATGAAGCAAAACTCGCACGTATTGCGCTTGCTATGCGTTTCGCTATCATCAACATAAATAATGTGGGTGAAAATATGGCAAGAGGAGCTCAAATATTATGTATAGATGATATGTTGATTAGTTTAGATATGAGCAATCGTTTGGAAGTGGTAGAGTATATATTAGATACTTATTCAGATGATCATCAACTAATTTTTATGACTCATGATAAGGCGTTGTACCGCATAGTTGAAAATAAAATCCAGCAGCGCAACGCCACAAATCAGTGGGTTAAGAAAGTTTTATTTAGTATTGATGCCGATATATCCGATGCTCATATACCACATCCTGAATTATTTGATGCAGAGAATCCGTTATCTAAAGCAAAACGTTTCTATATGCATCATGATTACTACGCATGTGCAAATGCAATGAGAAGGCATTGTGAGAAGATGATGATAGATTTATTGCCAAGAAAGCTACAATTAGATAGTGAGTGTAATGACTTGCCATTATCTGGCTTATTTGGGAAGATACCTCAACTATGTCAGATGTATGAAATGCCTGAAATATTGCAGAATCGTAGTATATATAAAGATCATATTCTCAATCCTTTGTCGCATGATGATGTGACATGTAATGTTTATCGAGAAGAAATGAAACGATGTATAGAGGAGATGGAACAGTTTTCTAAATACATCAAGGTTCAAATATTAAAATGTGATGAAACACCAGAGCAATTTAGAATGTCATTTGGTGGAGAAGAAACTATTTTCGAAGTGAATGTTGAGTTTGATTATATTATAGATGCTGTTGGGAATAAGCATTATAAGCAAATAGAAACAAAGGTTATATCTTCAACAACTTTAGGCATTTCTCCAAACTCGAAAAGAAAGTTAAAAATGATTTATAACAAGATGTGTGATAAATTAGGTTTGGTAGAGAATGCAAGGCCGAATATGTATTCGGTCATTACTCATTTGTCGGATAATAAACCATTGGTGGACTATTAGCAAGAAGATATTTAGAAGAAATTGGATATTGCTCTTTATATGAGTATTGATATTCATGCAAATACTTGATTGTACATTATGGGATGGTGGGTATTACACCAATTGGGATTTGGAATTATGCTAACTATCACGAATAAAATAGACTGTTGCGGATGCAATGCATACGGAGAGATGAGAAATGAATGAAGGAATGGTTCGCACCATTAAGAGCCTCCGGCTCGTCACCATTAAGCAATCATCAATAAAATTGTGTCACCATTAATCAATAATCAATAAATCCTGTCCCATATGTCTCTCGTAAATGAGGCATAAATTAAATCTTTGACTAAACCAGAAAAAGGTTTGACTAAAAGAAATGAAATTTAAACATATACATATAAGACGTTTGATTCGTATATTCAAAGAAGACTGGATTCGTGTGCATTGTGTGTTCCTCGTCAAATATTTGTATGGTGATATTTGCGCCCGAAAGAGCATAGGGTATAGAGCTCAATTATTTTACACACACATAACCCTATGTGAGACTTATGAAGTCTTTATTAAAGAGCCTCGGGCTCAGGCTCTTTGTTTTTAGAAAGTTATAACTATCATATAGTAAGCACAAGAATGGGCAGAGCAAAACAGATGCAAATAGAAATAGAGGTACGCGGATTTAGTGTCCCTTGTGACAAGCATGTGTGTGCGAAGTTGTTCCGTGGACACCGTTTTATCATTGATTATATTGGCGAGCATGGTGTGCCGGGATGTTGTGATTACACACATAAACCGTCACAGGTAGTTCCTTTGGAGGATGTTGTCGCTTTTATTATGTCTCGTTTCCGCTCGTATTTCGAAGACCCTGCTGAAGAATGTTCCTACGAATCTGGCGGAGACGATGAGGAATGGGAAGGCTCTGGCTTCCATAAAGAATATGGATATATTTTGCCCAATAGTCGTGCTATCTTTTCAACGCGTGAAGCATTATGCGAACTTGGGCTTGAATTAGGAAATGAAACATTGTTTGAAGACATCGCGTCTTCTTTCATTAATGATTCTTGGGTATTAGTTGATCCGTATGGAAATACAGTTGACGAGGGGCTACAATGGACATGGGAACAGTTTGCAAAAGATGTGATCAACTCGAAGAAGCAAGGCATTGAGGATGATGTTATTCTTCAGCAACATAAAAATCGCTTAGACGATATAGTTTGTGAAATAAGAATAAATCTTTCTGAATTGATTGAAGTTTTGCCTACTGGAAAACTATTATATAGATGTGTCTATTATAGCACTCTCCCTAAATCTATAACCGCATCCAATATATGGGCACCACCGGCAGATAAAGCTTCATCTCAACGTATGAGTAGGGAAGGGCAATCCAGATTCTATGCTTCATTTGATAAAGAAACACCGCTCCTTGAAGCGCAAACGAGCGGCGATGAGATAGGATTATTAGGAACGTTCCAGTTTGTTGAGGATACGAATGTGTTAGATTTGACAAATCTACCATTCCGTTCGTTTATGGACGTAGAGGATTTCTTCTCATGGCGTTTCTTCCAACAATTCACAAACTATATAGCTCAACCCGTTCCTGCTAATGAGAGATATGAGTATGTACCAACCCAGATTATGCGAGATGTATTTGAAAATAATATTCCAGAGATACAAGGCATAATGTATAGAAGCTGCAAAGATGAAAGCAAGACCAATGTGGTAATGTTTTGGGATAATCATTCATGTGCGCATCATATATCAATGAGCGGGTATGAAATAATCAATAATTAATTAAATACTCATGCAAATACTTGATTGTACTCTACAAAACTATGGATATTACACCAATAACTAATTAAAACAAGATGAAAATACTTTTAACCGGCATAGCAGGTTTTATAGGCTCACGTGTAGCGCAAATGTTAGCGCAACGAGGTGATACGGTAGTCGGGGTGGATAACATCAACGACTACTACGATGTGCGTCTCAAATATGCGCGTTTGCGAGAGTTGTTGGGTGTTTCGTCCGATGAGGAGGAAATGGCTTTTGGCAAAGAATATCTATCTTCAATTTACTCCAATCTTACTTTCATTCGCCTCTCAATTGATGATAAGTCGGCTTTGGATGCTTTGTTTGAAAAACACCATTTTGATGTGGTTGTCAACCTTGCTGCGCAAGCCGGGGTGCGATATAGTATTACGCATCCATACACATACATGCAGAGCAATTTGGTAGGGTTCCTCAATATCTTGGAAGCATGCCGCAATTACAATGTACCTAAGTTGGTCTTTGCCTCTTCTTCATCCGTATATGGAATGAATGAAAAAGTTCCTTATAGTGAGGAAGATAAGGTCGATTCCCCTGTTAGTTTGTATGCAGCAAGCAAGAAATCCAATGAACTGATGGCACATTGTTATAGTAAGTTGTACGGCTTTCAGACGATCGGATTGCGCTATTTTACCGTCTATGGTCCATGGGGCAGACCGGATATGTCCCCTATGCTATTTGCTAATTCCATGCGGGATGACAAGCCGATAAAGGTATTCAATAATGGCGATATGATTCGCGACTTTACGTATATTGATGATATCGCAGAAGGAACGGTCAGGGCAATCGATCATACATTAGATGTTACCCAATGTGCACATGGTGTGCCGTACAAGATTTACAATATTGGCTGTAGTCGTCCGGTGAAACTGATGGATTTTATTTCAGAAATGGAGCAAGCATACGGCAAAGAAGTAAAGAAAGAGTTTCTTCCAATGCAAGCAGGAGATGTTTATCAAACCAATGCAGATTGTTCCGCATTGGAACGTGATATGAATTATCATCCTCATGTGACATTGCATGAGGGAATAGGAAAATTTATGGAATGGTATAAATCAATATATACAATATTATGAAGGATCTTGAACAAATTTGTTCCGAGAATAAAATTCTTGGTGTTATTATTCGTGCTAGTTATCATAAAGATGGAATTAGTTTTATAACTCCAGATGATTTCTCTCAGCAATTGGGGTACATGAATCGCCCAGATGAGTATGTTATTGCTCCACATGTGCATAATCTTGTAGAGAGGAAAGTAGATTTAACTCAAGAGGTGCTTTTTATCCGTTGCGGTAAGGTACGAGTGGATTTCTATGATGATAGCCGCAACTATCTTGAAAGTCGTATTGTTTCTACTGGAGATGTTGTTATGCTCGCACATGGAGGACATGGATTTAAGGTGTTAGAGCGCGCTGAAATGATCGAGGTGAAACAAGGTCCATACTGTGGTGAGATGGATAAAGTGCGTTTTGAACCGATTAGTGATGAACGAGTAATTTTGAAATAATATGGATAATTTCATCCCAGTTTGTGAGCCGTTGCTCTCAGGAAATGAATTAAAGTATGTTACTGATGCCGTCTCTACCGGATGGATTAGTTCGGCGGGTAAGTATGTAACCGAGTTTGAGAACCAGTTTGCGGCTTATAGCGATTGCAAATATGGTGTTGCCGTATGCAATGGTACTATTGCGTTACATCTTGCATTGGTGGCATTGGGCATTAATAAGGGAGATGAAGTAATAATGCCTTCATTCACGATGATTGCTTCTGCCTTTGCCGTTTGTTATACCGGAGCTAAACCAGTTTTTGTGGACGCTGATCCTAAAACATGGAATATAGATGTACGCAAGATTGAAGAGAAGATAACTCCTCTTACTAAAGCCATTATGCCAGTACATATTTTTGGTCAGATGTGTGATATGGATGCTATCCAAGCACTAGCGGATAAATACGGACTATATGTCATCGAAGATGCAGCTGAAGCACATGGAGCAACTTGGAACGGACGCAAGGCTGGATCATGTTCGCATGTTGGGTGTTTCAGTTTCTTTGCTAATAAAAATGTGACTACCGGTGAAGGAGGAATGGTTGTGACGAATGATGAGGCAATCTATCAAAAACTAAAATACTACAAGAATGTATGTTTCCCCATCGCAGGTCCGCGAAATTATTTACATAATGATATTGGATTCAACTACCGTATGAGTAATGTAGTAGCTGCTATCGGATTGGCGCAAACAGAGAAGGCAGACGATTATAAAGCAATGCGTATGCATAATAATGCGCTCTATCGTCACTATCTGACTGATGTACAGGGTATTCGTTTTCAGAGTGTGCTACCGGAAGCAGAATGTGTTAGTTGGATGAATACAATTGTTATTGACCCTATGCTTTATGGGCGTACTAAAGATGAGTTGGTTGCGTACCTCAAAGGGAATAAAATAGATACACGATTGTTATTTAACGGCATGCATAGACAAAAATCTTTACTGGACTTTGGATGCGATTGTTCCGGCGACTATCCTGTTTGCGATTGGTTGACAGAGAATGGATTCTACTTGCCGAGTGCTAGCTCGCTCACAGAAGAAACTATTAAAGCTATTTGTGAATTAATCATAAATTTTCAAAAGTAAAAAATTATGGAAAGCGTTTTTATTGTAAATTACGGATACGATAGTAGTTGGATTGTAGGGAAATTGGCGCGTGATATTGAATCTTCATTACAGAAAGCAGGTATTCCATGTCGCAATGGAGAGTTAGATGATTATAATGGAGAGGATATAGTGTTCCATATGCAATATCATTGGGCAAGCCCAATTCCTATGGCAAAACATAACTCGGTTTTTTATACCCACACTATAGATGTGTTGTATGAAACGGATATTCAAATGCTAAAGGATAGATTTGATTCGTTTATTTGCATGTCTCCCGAAGATGTACAATATCTAATTGAGTTAGGATTCGATTCTTCGAAAGTATTTGGACGAATTTTACCCATAAGAACTCCGTTTATAAAACCAATTTCCATAGGAATTTTTAGTGCATGCTATGGAAATCATGTAAAAAATGAACAATGGCTAATCGATTATTGCACTAAAAATAATGATGCCAAATATGTTGACTTTGTATTTGTTGGCAAAGGATGGGTCCGAGTTTGTGAAGCTTTGGAAAATTTAGGTTGTACATATGAATGGCATAATGTTTCT
>OCTW011363832.1_pt1 | contig 10448 bp, 9 predicted proteins | sample 1539671 | NCBI WGS metagenome assembly OCTW01 (sample SAMN02144230, study PRJEB22623) | gut metagenome | biome: sheep rumen | host: Ovis aries | place: New Zealand
TGCCGATATGTGCCCACATGGGCATGGAATCCAGCAGGGTCCCGTCAAAATCAAATATCACCAGTTTTTTCTGCTGAAGGGTTTCCTGTAAATTCAATTTTTGCTCCTTTTCCTGTGTCATACAGCATCCATCTGCAGTCCGCTGGGGCCAGATTTCTCTATGCGGAAGCGGTCCGCAGGCAGCCGAGATCCATCCCCGGTCCGCAGATACCACAGCCTTGGCTGTCACCGCTTCAGGCGACGCGCACTGCCTTGGACGGCACCGATTCAAGCGACGCGCACTGCCTTGGACGGCACCGCTTCAGGCAATGCGCACAGCCCTGGATGTCACTGCCCGGCCCTGCCGGAGCAGGCTTCCATAGCCGGCAACTGCTTTGACCCGGTAATAACAGGTCACTCCTTTTTTTGCTTTCCGATCAATATAGACCGATTTGACGTTGCTGCGCACTACTGCGATTCGTTTCCATTTTTTTCCTTTTTCTTTCCGATAAACCCGATAATCCGTGGCATAAGTATTCTTTTTCCAGGTGATACGCACGGTATGGTTCCGGCGGACAGCTCCGGCTTTCAGACTTTGTTTCTGAATATGGTACAGGCAATCCAGGGCCTGTATGGTTTTTTTGTCAGCTGCTCCGGTCACTTTCCGTCCTGCTGCCTTCTGGAACCGCTTTACATTTTTTGTGGTTTTGGCGTCCCATTTGCCGTCCGCAGTCTCACCGGAATATCCCAGCTGTATCATGCAGGCCTGCACCCAGCGGACGCTGTTCCGGTCGCCGCATGCGGAAGCAGATACCTCTTTCTTCGGCTTCGCGTATGTATCCGGATCTGTCGAATAGACCCAGACTCTGACCACCGTGGCGGTATTGTCCTGTGTCAGGGTGATCCGGGCGGAACCATGTCCGACGACATGCAGGACACCCTTGTCATTCACCGTCGCGGCACGGCGGTTGGAGCTGACACAGCGGAACTGTCCGGCAATCCGGTCTCCGTTGCTGACCAGCGCGATATCTGCGTGTCCGGTATTGACTTTGTAAGCGGTTTTGCTGATCTTCATGGCTTCCGCCGGATGGTTGTCTGATACGGTCCGGTCATCGATCTTCAGATATGCGGTAATTTTGGTGTCGAAAGCCGCCGGCGCCGCCAGCAGATAAAGCATCTCTTTCACCGTGCCGTATCCGGCGTCACCGTCAGTCTCCAGCCCCGTCATGCGCTGAAGCCTGATGACTGCCTGGCGTGTCTCTGTGTCATAGCTGCCGTTTACTTTGATGCAGTAAGAGGAAAGGCCTGCTTCCCGGAAGATGGTATTTAAGCTGGTCTGCAGCCATTTGATCTCGCTTTTTCCGTTTGCGCTGCCGCTGCCGGCTGCGGCAATGGGATAGTCGCCCTTATTCCGATAGGTCCAGCCCAATTGGGTGCAGTAGCGGTACGTACGGAACCGCCGGGTGTAATATTTAGCCAGCGGCCCATAGGTCATGGTTGCTTCCATCAGTTCATTCAGCATAACCCGGGCACTGCTGCCGGCCTTTTTAATCGCCCGTCTGCCAATCGTTCTGGCTGCTCCGGCGCCGCCCTGATTGGCGATATCCGCATAAAACACCAGCGCGGCCGAATTGGTAATGCCCAGTTTCCGCGCGTCGCTCATATAGTCATCGATGTACTCCTCTGCCATCTGATTCTGCACGGTCTTGCTGGGCTCTGTCTGCAGCAGGGAACGGATTTTTCCGGCTTCTGGATCGGACAGAATGCGTTTGCTCCAGTCGGGAGCATTCAGCACCTCATGATACAGGGTATCTCCCAGCAGCTTTTTCGCTGTGGTTTTATCTCTGAGTACAATCTGACGCAGCACATCCAGGGCATTATTGCCATGCCATTGGATAAAACCGACCGACATCGCTCCGTTGTCATTGCGCACAACGGTGCTGTAGCTGCCTTCGTTTTCCTGCAGAATTTTCCGCGCGGCTTCCCGTTCCGCCACGCGGCTGACCGAAGCCCTGGCGGAAATTCCATGTCCCATAAAAAGCATCACGGCTGTCAGCCATGCCATCAGGCAGATTCCTGCTTTGCGTAACTGCTTCATCCTTTTTCCTCCGTCAGTCTCTGTGCCTTGGCGCGGATGCGCTGGATGGCATTGTCCACAGTTTTCGGCTCACGTCCCATCGCTGCTGCGATTTCCCGGTATCCCATCCCGGTCAGATATCGCTGCAGCACTTCTGTTTCAAAGCTGCTTAATGCGTCCCACAGCTTCTGTTCAAACTGTCTGCCGGTCTCCTGATCAATGAGAATGTCCTCCGGGCTGGGCTGATGTCCCGGTTCCTTCATCTCGCCCTGCAGGGATTCGTAGTGATTGAGGGGACCGTGTTTTTTGCGGTTTGCCCGTTCGATCGCTGTATACAACTGACGGCGGATACACAGTCTGGCAAAGGCGGAAAAGCTGCCCCCTTCCGGCTGATAATCCCGTATCGCCTTAAACAGCCCGATCATGCCTTCCTGCATCAGATCATCGGAATCCCCGCCTTTGAGAAACATCTGATGCGCACAGCTCCTGACCAGATATTTATACTTATCCAGCAGATATTCCATAATCTCCTGCTCTCCGCCGCGAAGTCTGGCGATCAGCGCTTCGTCGGCAACGGCTGCGTATTTGCTCTCTGTCATCCCCATCTCCTTATTTCAGATGCGACAGGCCTGCTCCTGTGTCCGCCGTTTATTCGCTGTACCGGCGCTGCCGCACTGCTTCATAGGCCAGTACGCCTGCTGCCACGGAAGCATTCAGTGAGTCAATATCCCCCATCATGGGAATGGATACGGTAAAATCGCAGGTTTCCCGCACCAGGCGGCTGACACCGCTGCCCTCGCTGCCGATCACAAGGCCCAGCGGTCCGGTCAGATTCTGCCGGTACATCAGCTCCCCATCCATGACTGCGCAGGCAAACCACAGACCCTGCTCCTTTAACTCTTTCATCACGGACACCAGATTCGGCACACGGGCTACCGGTGTATACATCAGCGCTCCCGCGGATGCCTTGGCTGCTACGGCGGTCAGTCCAACAGCCCGGCGTTTTGGAATAATGACCCCATGGGCTCCTGCCTGATTGGCGGTACGGATAATCGCCCCCAGATTGTGCGGGTCTTCGATTCCGTCCAGCAGGAAAAGGAACGGATCTTCTCCCTTGGCACGGGCGTTTTCCAGGATTTCTTCTACGGTGGCATACGCGTAAGCCGCTGCCAGGGCAATCACCCCCTGATGTCTGCCGGTCTCGGACATCTGATTCAGCCGCTCTTTGGGTACAAAATCATAGACGCAGCCTGCCTGTTTTGCCTTCTGAAGAATCCGCCGGACGGCTTCATCCCTGCATCCGTCCTGGATGTACAGGCGGTCAATGGTGGTTCCGGATTTTAAGGCTTCCATTACCGCGTTGCGGCCTTCGATTTTCTGAGTATTCTCCATAAAGGTGCTCCTTATTTTCCTATTTTGAAACAGGTGGGGACAATGCCCCACCTGCAGATTCCGATCGGATCGGATAATTTCTTTTACTGATTCAGATGTCTGCCTGAATCCCCGCAAGGCCAATGGCGATCAGGTCCAGCATGCGGTCGGTCTGATCCGTCAGGTACAGATATCCGATCAGCGCCTCAAATCCTGTTGCCCTGCGGTATTCCGTCATGGTCGCGTTCTTGGCCATCGTAACGGATTTGGCGTTTCTGCCTCTGCGGTAGATGTGCTCTTCTTCTTCCGTCATTTCCGGAAGCATGAAGTCAATCATCGCCGACTGTGCCTTGGCTTTGACCACACTGCTGGTCTTTTCATGCAGGAGATGGGGCTTCGTATTGCCTCTTCCCACCACAATGGAACGGATCACCAGATCATAGACCCCGTCCCCGATATAGGCCAGTGTCAGCGGGGAGTAGGTGCGGATATCCCGGTCTTTTACCTGAAACCGCTCCCGGATGTAGGAATCTATGCCCTTTGCCATGTCACGCCTTCCCGGGTATCTTTCAGAATGATTCCCCTTTCCTTTAACTGATCCCTGATTTCATCCGCGCGGGCAAAATTCTTGCTGGCACGGGCTTCCTGGCGCTCCTGAATCAGCGCCTCGATATCGGAATCCAGGAATTCCTCTTCTTCCGGTTCCACAAGGATGCCGAGAATATCCGTCAGGCGGATCAGCCGCTGGTACAGGGCATCCGCAAATCCCCGGCTGCTGGTTTCGGAAGCATGGGTGTTGCAGAATTTGACATATTCGAAAATGGCCGCAATGGCGTCTGCTGTATTGAAGTCATCCTCCATGGAGGCCTCGAATTTTTCCACATATTTCCGGCTCTCCTCATACAGCTTCTGTTCTTCCGCTGTCATCTCACCTGCGGCATTTTCCTCCAGATGTCTGAGGTGATCCGCCGCATTGCGGATCCGCTCCAGGCCGCTTTTGGCCGCATCCATCAGATCCGCGCTGAAATTCAGCGGACTTCTGTAATGGGCGGAAAGCATAAAGAACCGCAGCACCTGCAGGTCGTATTTTTCCGCGATCTCACGGACAGTGAAGAAATTGCCGAGGGATTTGGACATTTTTTTGTTGTTGATATTCAGGAAGGCATTGTGCATCCAGTATTTGGCAAACGGCACCCCGTTGGCTGCCTCACTCTGGGCGATCTCGTTCTCGTGATGGGGGAAAATCAGGTCTTCGCCTCCCGCATGGATATCCAGTTCGTCACCGATGTATTTTTTGCTCATGACCGAGCATTCAATATGCCAGCCCGGACGGCCCTGGCACCAGGGAGAATCCCAGTACGGCTCCCCGTCTTTCTTCGGCTTCCACAATACAAAGTCCAGGGGATCTTCCTTCTGTTCGCCGGTGACCTGAATGGACCGGTGTCCGCCCTCCAGATCATCGATGTTTTTGTGGGACAGTTTGCCGTAATCCCGGAACTTTCTGGTACGGTAATATACAGTCCCGTCTTCTGCCGCATAGGCATATCCCTTGTCGATCAGATCCTGGATCATCTGAATCATGTCCGGGATCACTTCTGTCGCCAGGGGATGGGTGGTGGCAGGCTCAATGTTCATGGCCGCCATATCTTTTTTGCATTCTTCGATATAACGCTCTGCCACCTGATCTGCCGGAATCCCCTCTTCGATGGATTTGGCGATGATCTTGTCGTCCACATCCGTAAAATTGGATACGTAATTGACTTCATATCCTTTATACTCCAGGTATCTGCGCACCGTGTCAAATACAATCATCGGTCTGGCATTGCCGATATGGATAAAATTGTACACGGTAGGACCGCAGACATACATCCCTACCCTGCCCTTCTGCAGCGGTACAAATTCTTCTTTTTTTCTGGATAGAGTATTATATATTTCCATACTAATTTTCTCCCTTAGCTGTGTTATTCTGCGCTCATCAAGACTTCCCTGAGGATTTCCTCCATCTGCTCCTGCTTTTCTTCCATATCCAGGACCAGATAAAACTGATTCACCGCGCAGTACAGGTATTCCTTCTCATCGGAAAAATCAGAGCCCACATAGCCGCCGTTTAAGTAATCGGTCAGATAACGGATCCCCCGCTCCATGGCAGCCAGCCATACCGACTCTCCGAGAAAGTCTTTTTCTTCCTGGTTCAGATGGGCACCCATGTAATACAGATAGCCTTCCAGGTACGCCCGGTACAGCTTCAGATCCAGCTCCACGTCCCCGTCGCGTTCGAATTCTGTCACGGAAGCCGCTCCCATACGGACTGCGTCGCCGAAGTCATTGACCGAGGCTCCGCTCATAACCGTATCCAGGTCAATCAGGCACAGCGCCTTGCCCGTATCCTGATCCAGAAGGATATTGTTATAGCCCGGATCATTATGGGTCACACGCTTCGGAATGGCGCCGGCCCGCACCGCGTCTTCGATTGCATACAGCCGGTCCGCCCGGTCCAGGACAAAGTGGATCTGCTCCTGGCAGTTGGATGTACGCATGCAGATATCGGCCCGCACCGCATCCAGCAGCGCGCGGATCCTTTTTTTCATGTTGTGCATTTCCGGGAAGGTCACTGACAGCTGTTCCGCTGGAAATCCGATGAGTTCATGCTGAAATTTGCCGATGGCCGCCGCCGCTTCAAAGGCTTCCGCAGGAGTCCGGGGCTTCTGCATCTCCACGCCCCGGTCAATCATACGGTACAGGCGGAAATATCCCCCGTCATCCGTCTGCAGCAGCTGATTCTCATCCTTTGTCCGCAGGAATGTCAGTGTCTCCCGTTCCGGGTCCCCGCCTTCCCTGGCGATCTGTTTTCTCATATATTCCGTCACAAGGAACAGATTGTTCACCACATCAATCGGATATTTGAAGATCATGTGATTTATCTCCTGGAGCACATAGTGCCGGCCGCCGCACACCACCTCAAAGGTGTGGTTGACCCGGCCGTGGCCCAGCGGTTCCACCTGGGTCACTTCACCCTCCACCTGGAATTTGTTCATAATCTCATTAAACTTAATCATGCTGTCCTCCTGACCGCCCTGCGGCAGTCATTTCTGTTGCTCATTGCTGCCGGCATCCGGCACATCCGGGGCAGGCGCTTTCACTGTCGGCCACCGGAACACTCCTGTCATAGACCGATTCCAGCAGGCAGACCGCCTGGGCGGCAATTCCTTCTCTGCGTCCGGTGAATCCCAGATGCTCTTCTGTGGTGGCCTTGATATTGATCTGATCCGGATCGATCCCGAGATCTTCCGCCAGATTGGTGATCATACGGGGAATATGGGGGCCGATCTTCGGTGCCTGGGCAATAACGGTAGCGTCAATATTGCCTACAATGTAACCCTTTTCCTCTATCAGATCCATCACCCGGCACAGCAACAGTCTGGAATCTGCCCCGCGGTAAGCCGGGTCCGTATCCGGAAAATGCTGCCCAATATCTCCCAGCGCGGCTGCTCCCAGCATGGCATCCATAATCGCGTGAATCAGGACGTCCGCGTCCGAGTGTCCCAGAAGTCCCAGTTCGCTGGGAATTCTGACACCGCCCAGAATCAGCGGTCTGCCTTCCGCAAAACGATGCACATCATATCCGGTTCCCACTCGCATATCTTTTCCTCCGTCTCTGCAGCCGAAACTTTCCCACTTTGTTCTAAGTGTAACATAAAAGTGTAGGATTTTGAACCATTTTCACCGAATCCTCCCGGCTTCCGGCTAACTGTCATGTTCGCTGACCCGCACGCCATGCACCACCGTCCGCCGCTGCTCCGCGGAACAGGTGGACAGTGTGATGACCTTGTCTGTTTTTCGGACCGTGATGCCCGTATCCCGATCGGACTGCGCTGTAAGGCGGCGGATGAAGGCGGCAAACTTCCCATCCGGCCCGAAGGGCACCTGATATACACTGCTGTCTTCCGCTACGTCCCCGTAGGCAAAAATACGGTACCGGTATTTTTTCTTAGCAGTAATGATCTGAAAATACTGGTGGTTCCGGTAATAGCCGGATTTCTGCCGGTAATACCGCAGGCGGCCGAACATACTTAAATTACGCATATTGTGGCCGTAAATGATCGTATGGCTATCCTGAAAATCCGGATGGTTCTTCCCTTCCAGAAACAGGGTGCCCGCATAAGAATACGTCCCGTCAAAGGATGTGTGGAGATATTTGCTGTCATCGCCGGAATACATCACAGGATAGCTGATTTCTTCATTTTCAAAATACAGCCAGGCTCTGCAGTCCGGATTCTTTTTCTGCAGAGCCGCCACATCCACCTGGATGTTATCATACCAGCGGGGACCGCTCTTTTTCGGACGAGTATAATCCTGATTCAGTTTTGTATACAAGGTGTTGGAACGATGATAATTGGAATAAATTTTATAAAGATTCCATCCGGAAAAAACTGCCACTGCCAGTGCCAGCAGGAACACAATCCAGAAAATCACACGGCCTGCCTGATTTGTTTTCTTTTTCTTCATAATAACGATTATAACACCGCCGCCGGATCATTACTACTTTTTCTCTGCGAGACATGCTATACTGATGACATGAAAAAATGGGCGATACACTGGTGTAAAGATTTACAGAAAACTGCAAAAACAGCCATTGCCCCTACTGTGGTGGCCGCACTGATTTTTCTGGTGACCTGGCGGTACTTCGGAATGGACAATACGATGATCGCGCCCTTCGCGACTCTGTCTTACCTGAGTTTCCGCAGTATGCAGAAAAAGGCCGGCTGCATGCTGATTACTTTTGTGATCTATCTGGCCATGGCAGCTGCTGCCTGGCTGGCGGTCCGGGATGTGATCCTGTGCCTGACCGTCAATGCTGCGGCCCTGTTCTGGATCACATATTTTCATATTGATGAGTATCAGCCTGCCAATTATTTCCCGGCAGGCATGGCGCTGATCTTCTTTCAGATTGCCCCGGCGCATACTGCTTCCGCACTTCTGACCCGGGCGGAGGCTCTGGGGGTATCCTTTCTGATCATCGGACTCTTTGTCCTGATTCCCCTTCTGATCCGTCCCCAGCCGGACCGGCTCAGAGGAATGACCGCCTATGGGCTTGCCCTGTCCGGGCAGCTCGTCCGGGCTGCCGAATCCGGCGACACCGCTTTGCTGGAACAGGTGCGCGGCGAACTGCGGACCGTAAGCCACAAAATCAGCAAAGCCATCTATACGGCCAACCGGGGTCAGGTTCTGCCCCGGGGACGGGTAAACTGGTACTGCCAGTTTCCGGCGTTTTTCCAGTGCACGGACTATTTTCTGCGGCCGGACGCGCTGGCCGGCCCGGATGCTTCCGCTTCTCTTCAGCGGGCCCGAACCCTCCGGGAAAAGGCTTCCCGCATCTTTCAGGATACAAAGCCGGAACCAAACTATAAAAAACTCACCTTCCGCTATAACAGACCGGATCTGCGGAACTTCCGGTTCCGCTTTGCCCTGCGCACCCTGATCGTCATTACTCCCTGTCTGCTGTTTTCTTATGTCAGCGGCCTGGAAAATGTCTACTGGCTGGTGATTTCCGTCTTTTTCATGATGATCCCCTTCTCGGAAGGCACCAGAGACCGGGTACGCCAACGGGTTACCGGCAGTATCTTCGGCATCCTGATCTGCTTTTTCCTGTTCTCTGTCTTTGGGGATCTTTATAGCCGCATTCTCATTATGACCGTTGCCAATTTTTTTATTTATTCCGCCAGCGGCTATACTTCCATGGTCGCATACATTACCTGTTCTGCCATGGCGGTGCAGACCGTGCACTCTTCTGTCACCGTCGTGCTGCTGGAGCGGCTGGTCTACACCCTGATCGGCGCCGCCATTGCCCTTTTGGCCAACCGGTATATCTTTCCGATCCGCACCCGGCTGCAGATGCTGTACATTCTGGATATCCTCGGCAGGATCCGGAAGCATCTGGCCGCCCTGCCTGACACAGCGGAGGATGCAGACCCGGAGCATACAGCCTATCTCTTTCTGGCCTTCGGCTTCCGCCGGCTGCACCGCGGGCCGATCTCCCCTTCCTGCCTGCGGCACCAGAGGGATCAGTTGGTCATCAAATCCTACCTTCTGATCCAGCGGCTGTATGCACTGCGGGCAAGTATTCCGGACGGCCGGGAGCTGCCGGGCCTGCAGGAGCAGATCGATCATCACATGGATGAGCTGTCTGCCTGTCTCAGCCGCATGTAATCCCGCAGCCTTACCACCATCTGCCGCAGGATATCCTCCGACACCGCAAAGGCGAACCGCACATAGCATCCGTCCTCCGCGCCGTACGCATCTCCGGGAATCCCTACAATTCCTGCCTGTTCCAGCAGTTCTTCCGCGAATTCACTGCCTGTCTTCTCCACATCAAACCGAACCCAGGCATAGAACGCTCCGTCCGGCACCTGAAAGCGGACACCGGGAATCTGCGCAAAACCTTCCGCAAGAATGTCTCTGCGCCGTTCATACTGTATCCGCATGCGTTCGGTCTCTTCCGGCAGATCCATGGATTTCAGCGCTGCTTTCTGTATAAATCCGGCCGTGCAGCTCATGGTATGGGAAAACAGCTTCATGGCCGTCCGGCACAGCTCCCGGCTGCATGCCGCGTAGCCGATCCGCCACCCGGTCATGGCCGCGCTTTTGGAGAACCCGTTGATCACGATGGTCCGTTCAAACAGATCCGGATCCGAAGCCATGCTTACGGCTTCTTTTCCGTCAAATATGACTTTTTCATACATTTCATCCGACAGCAGATAAATGTCTTTATGCCGCGTCAGAAACCGGTGCAGGACCTCCCGGTCTTCCGGGGTCAGGATCTTGCCGGTAGGGTTGTTCGGATAATTGATCAGCAGCAGTCTGGTTTGGTCTGTCACTGCGGCTTCCAGCGCTTCCTCCCGGATCCGGTACTGATCTTCATAGCGCAGATGCACTGCCTTCGGCACCCCGCCGGCAGTCTGTACAATGGACGGGTAGGACACCCACCCAGGAGTCAGCCAGATCGCTTCATCCCCCCGGTTTA
>OCTW011599611.1_pt1 | contig 10448 bp, 8 predicted proteins | sample 1539671 | NCBI WGS metagenome assembly OCTW01 (sample SAMN02144230, study PRJEB22623) | gut metagenome | biome: sheep rumen | host: Ovis aries | place: New Zealand
CCGCCGCTTTTCCGTGCGGGGGTTATTCCGCCCGTGCGGGTGCGCGGTCAGCCAGCTGCAGGAAGACGAAGCCGAGCGCGAAGAAGACCGCGAGACAGGCGACCGCCACGTTGATGGTTCCGCCGGCGAGCTTCACGGCCGCGATCAGCGCGGAGCCGAGGAAGGACGCGCCCTTTGAGAAAATGTCGTAGAGTCCGAAGTATTCGCCCGACTGCTCCGGCGGAATGATGCGGGAGTAGTACGAGCGGGACAGGGACTGGATGGAACCCTGAAAGCAGCCGACGCCGAAGGCGAGGATGGCGAAATGCAGCAGCGTGCGGAGCGTCAGCGCGTAGAGGCAGACGCAGAAGTAGCCCGCGATGCAGACCGAGATCAGAAAAACGGTGCCGTGCTTCTTCGTCAGCCTCGCGAAGACAAGGGAGCCGGCGAAGGCCACCACCTGGGTCGCCAGTAGAAAGATCACCTGGCCGACGGCGTTCAGATTCAGATCCGTCCCGATGTTGATGCAGTTGTCGATGATGGTGCCGACGCCGTCGATATAGAGGAAGAAGGCGATCAGAAAGAGGAGCACCTTGCGGTCATGCAGCGCGATCCTCTTCACGGTCCGGAAAATGCTTCCGAAGGCCTCGCGGACCGCGTGGGAACGGTCGCCGGAGTCGTTCTTCTGACGGTAGCCTCGGATCAGCGGCAGCGCCACGAGGATCCACCAGACGGCGGTGACGGTGAAGCCGATCGCCATCGAGAGGCGGCCGGGCAGCACGCCCAGCATATCCGGGCCGGCGATATACGCGGCCAGCGCGACGAGGAACGGGAAGCAGGAGCCGATGTAGCCCCAGGCGTATCCGTAGGAGGAGACCGCGTCCATCCGGTCGCCGGAGGTCACATCGTTCAGCATCGAGTCATAGATGGTGAGCGACGCGTTGTAGAAAATGCGTGTGATCAGATAGACGGCGATGAAGATCCGCCATGAAGAGGTGAAGCCGTTCACGAGACAGCCGGCGGCGCCGATCGCCGTGACGGTGGAGAAGAAAATCTTCTTGCGGCCCCGGCGGTCTGCCAGCGCGCCCATCAGGGGGCCGAGCAGGGCGACGATGACAGTGACGACCGCAATTGTGATCGAGTAGTAGGCGGTGGCCCGGTCCGACGAAATCTGACCCGGCCCGTTTCCGATCGCCAGCGACTTGAACCAGATCGGGATCAGCGAGCAGGCCAGCATCGTGAAGGCTGAATTGCCGACATCGTAGAGGACCCATGCAAATTCCTGATCGGTGAGATCCCGGAAGGCCCGGGAGCGGTGAAGCGCGTTTAAGAGTCGGTTCATCCTGCAATCTCCTTCCTGTTTGTGAGAGACAGTGTCTTCTGATCCGGATCACCGGCCGCCGCGGCGGAGGCCGGATCCGTTATATACCGTTGAAGGACCGGTCGAAGAGCGGGTCGAAGGGGATCGTTCCGCTCCGGTATCCGTCCGCGTCACGGATGAACTGCGCGGCGCGGGCGGCCGCCTTCAGGTAGAGGCCGCGGAGAACCCGGCTGCTCTCGCGGCAGGCGGGGTTGCCCTTCGGGCTGATCACATGGCCGTGCAGCGCGCCGTACTGGCCTGCGAGACGGAAGACTGTGTCCAGAAAAGCGCGCTTCAGCGGTGTGCGGGCAAGCAGCAGCTCGTTCGCGAGGACGACCGAGCGCAGCGACTCGCTGACCGTCCGCGCGCTGATTCCCGGATAAAAGGGGGCGATGACGGCTGCGGTCCGGTCAGAGGGATGAATATGTCCGGTGAGCCGGTGCGTGAGCGGATTCAGCCCGTCATGAAGCATCAGCCGCCGGTCGAATTCCATCTCGATCTCGGCGTGGGAGATCCCGCTTTCCTCCGCGTACCCGTCGATCCACGCGTGGCAGGTCGCGTCGAGGGCGAAGTGACAGAGCAGTCCGTACAGATAGGACCACGCGGGGGCCGGATCCGGGCTCTCCGTGATCACGCGGAACGCATCCTCGAAAAAGAGACGGCCGCTCTCGCGGTGGACGAGACCGCCGACGGCGCTCACGGGATTGGAATGCAATGGGTGATAATAGAAAAGAATATCCGGTCCCTGAAGTCCGGTCATATAAAGCGACGGCCAGCGATCGATGACCGCGGCGGGGCGGCCCTCCAGATTCTGCCGTACCTGGCAGCCCAGACGGTCGTGTGCGTAGATGGCAGGCATATGTGTCCCTCCTTTTCAGAACAGCGGCTGCTGTCCCGCGGGACAGCGATCCGTTCCTCTGAATTGTACGACAGTCGGATGCGGATTACACGGAAATTCCGTCATTTTTTGAAGCGGAAGGCAAGTCACGGAGACTTCCCGGTGCATGCTCACGCTTACAGCATTTTTCGCTGATCCTGCTGGGCCGGCGTATACGTCACAGCCTCCTCACGGTTTGGCTGTCCGCTGCTTCACGTCGGTTCCGTCTGCTCTCCGCGGAGGCCGGCGGGCGCCTCACAGCACCTTCTGGCCGTTCGCGGTCAGCCGGAAGCGGACGCCCAGCAGTTCGGCCGCGCGCCGGCACATCATCATCCGTTCGAGGAAAATTTCGAAATAGTCGTACATCGTGCAGATCTCCTCGTCGATCTCCAGCGTCAGCACGATGGAGGATTTCTCCGGTTTGTAGGAGGTGAGGGAACGTGTCACGGCATAGTTGACCCGGTCGTGGATGTCGAACTGGGAGACGGGCTTTTTCCGTACCCGGTTGCGGCGGACGTCCGTCTTGTCCGCGATGATCAGCGCGGCGGAAACCGGATCGAAGGCCGCGCCGGTCGATTCGTCGTGATTGGCAATGGCGCTGACGATGGCGGCCCGATCCGCGCAGGAAACGTCCATCTCCTTCAGAATGTCGTTGGCGAGCAGCGCGCCGTATTCCCCGTGGTGGGTGCGGTTGATGGCATTCCCGATATCGTGAAGATAGCCGGCCGCCCGCGCGAGCCCGAGCAGATGATCCGGGTAATGAAACCAACTGAGCACCTCGGCCGCCTTCGAGGCCACGATCGACGCGTGGACAGTGGAATGGTCCGTATATCCGAGCGTGCTGAGAATCTCGTCGCCTTTTTTGTAGTATTCCTGTATGTCTTTTCTCCGAATCAGTTCCCGATAGATGTTCATCTGAGCCTTTCTTCCGTATATAAATACTGTCCTTCATTATTTCACCCGGAGCCGGGCGCTTCCATCAGAGATATGTAAAATACTGTTTCGGTTCTGTAAAACCCGAAAGACGTGACCTGCGGCGGCAAAATCAGGTTTGAAATGAAGTGTACCTCGAATGAAACTTAATTCTGGGACGATCTGCTTCGAAGAATGCATTTTACACAGATTTTACAATCTTTACAGAAACGGGATAGATCGCGCTGCCGCTTCGCCAATACAATAGGAATTGTGTAAAAGCGAGGTATGAGATGAACGAGACAGTCAGGACTGTATTCGGGCTGGCAGGCGGCCTTGCCCTCTTTCTGTTCGGCATGAATTCGATGAGCGACGCGCTGCAGAAGGCGGCCGGCGCGAAGATGAAGAAGGTGCTCGCCTTCCTCACAAGGAATCCTGTGATGGGTGCACTGGCCGGTGCGCTGGTGACCGCGATTTTGCAGAGCAGCTCGGCGACCACCGTGATGGTCATCGGCTTCACAAGCGCGGGACTGATGACGCTTCCGCAGGCGATCTCCGTGATTTTCGGGGCGAACATCGGTACGACGATGACGGCCCAGCTGCTGGCCTTCAAGATCAGCGACTACATCTATCCGATCATTTTCGCGGGCTTTCTGATCAGCTTCCTCGCGAAGCGCGAGAAGGTCCGCAATGTCGGTCTTGTGATTTTTTCCTTCGGACTCCTCTTTGAGGGAATCGAAATCATGGGCAGCGTGATGAAGCCGCTTGCCTCCAGTCCGTTCTTCATCGAAATGATGGGACGGGTGAAGGATATCCCGGTACTGGGCGTTCTTCTCGGCTGCGGCATGACGCTGGTGGTACAGAGCAGCTCGGCCACGATCGCCGTCCTTCAGAATTTCGCGGCGACGCCGGGGCCGGACGGCGGCTCGGTCATCGGACTGGTGGGCGCGATCCCGATTCTTCTCGGAGACAACATCGGGACGACGATCACGGCGCTTCTGGCTTCCATCGGACAGTCGAAGAACGCGAAGCGCACGGCAATCGCCCACAGCTTCTTTAATATCAGCGGGACGATCGTCTTTATGTTCCTGATCCCCTGGTTCGCCCGGTTCGTGGCGTGGATTTCACCCAGGGGCGCGGAGACGGATATTATCTCACGACAGATCGCCAACGCGCATACCACGTTCAATGTGATCTGCACGCTGGTCTGGCTGCCGCTGCTCCCTCTGATGGTGAAGCTGGTGATGAAGGTTATTCCGGGCGCGGAGACGGCGGCCCGCGACGCGTACCGGCCGGAGTTTCTTGACGAGTCTCTGATCAGTCAGCCGGTGGCCGCCATGTACCTTGTCGGCCGCGAGATCCGGAGCTGCGCTTCTCATACGGATCAGATGCTGGAGGCGGCCCGCGATGAGCTCGGAGCCGGAACGGCGGCCGACAGAAGCGTCTTTGACGGACTGTACCGGAACGTGGAGAGCGTGCAGGCCGCGATCATCCGCTACATTTCGAAGATGTTCGCCGGCGGCGGTCTCACGGAGACGCAGGCGGAGCAGACGGCCGGCCTGATGTCGGTCGCGTCCGATCTCGGACGAATCGGCGACCGCTGTGGGGAGATCGTCATGTCGCTCCGGAAAATCGGGTCGGACGACCGTTCCTTTTCGACGCAGGCGGTCAGCGAGCTGACGGCATGCTTCAACATTTCCCTCGGCCTCTTCCGGATGACGGTAGACGCGATCGAGCAGCAGGATCTGGAGAAGGCGGCGAAGGTGTCACGTGGCCGGAAGAAGATGAGGAAGGCGCAGAAGCAGTTTAACAAGGCGCACCTCGCCCGGATCTCCGCGAAGGAGTGCGATCCGTCGATGACGACGGATTACTCGGGGATTCTTGACCGGCTGAACCGGATCGTCGACAACTGCGTTGACATTGCCGAGGACGCGATGGACCGGGTGACGCTGCCTACGCTCGACGGAGAGAAGGCAGAGAAGCCGGCGGCTGCGGCAGCGGGCAGCGTGTGAGAGCTCTGTCCGGCGGAGAAGCTTAGGGACGGTTTCCGGGCGGAGCGGGAGAAATAAGGCAGAGACGGAATCCGGCGCGGCTTCTGCGCCGGATTTCGCCATCGACGAGAGGCGGACTTCGGTCCGCCTCTTTTTTCACCTGCGCGCACGCTGCGGACGATGCGGCTGGAAGACGATTCTTCTCCATACGGCAGGTCTGTTTTGTGGTACTATGGAAGAGAAGGCCGGCTTTCAGCCGGCCGGAGACCGTGAAAGAATGAGGAATGAGAACATGATGGATTTTCAGGCATTTTACGACGGGAAGGTCTTCGACGCCTACCGCTATCTGGGTGCGCATCCCGACCGGAAGGGCGTGACGTTCCGCACATACGCGCCGTCGGCGCAGCAGGTGGCCGTCATCGGGGAATTTAACGGGTGGCAGGAGGAGCCGATGACGCAGCCGGTGCGCAGCGGTTTCTGGGAAATGCATGCCGAGGGCGCGAAGCCGGGCCAGATGTACAAGTACGTGATCTACAGCCGCGACGGCCGGGTCGAGCACTGCGATCCATACGGGTTCGGGATGGAGAAGCGTCCCGGGTTCGCCTCGATTGTGAGGGATCTCTCGGAATACACCTTTCACGACGGGGCGTGGATGAAGAAACGCACCCGCTGCTTTGACCGTCCGCTCAACATATTCGAGGTTCATCTGGGGTCCTTCAGGACGAACCCGGATGATTCCGACGGCTGGTATCGCTACGATGAGATCGCGGACGATCTCATCGACTATGTAAAAAAGTATCACTTCACCCATGTCGAATTCATGCCGCTGGCCGAGCATCCGTTCGACGGAAGCTGGGGCTATCAGGAGACCGGCTACTTCAGCCCCACTTCCCGCTACGGCACCGCGTCCCAGCTGATGGAACTCGTGGACCGTCTGCATCAGGCCGGCATCGGGGCGATCGTGGATTTCGTGCCGGCGCACTTCGCTCTGGACTGGTATGCGCTGCGCCGCTATGACGGGACGGAGCTCTACGAGTATCCGCCCAGCGACGTCTCCGAGAGCGAGTGGGGAAGCTGCAACTTCATCTTTTCACGCCGGGAGGTCGCCTGCTTCATGCAGTCGGCGGCCAACTACTGGCTCACCGAGTATCATTTCGACGGCCTCAGGATGGACGCGGTCAGCCGGATGATCTACTGGCAGGGCAATGAGGCGCGAGGCGTCAACACCAACTCGGTCGATTTTCTCCGGTCGATGAACGCCGGTCTTCACCGCCTGCATCCCGACGCGATGCTGATCGCCGAGGATTCCACCGCCTATCCGGGCTGCACGAAGGCTCCGGAGGAGGGCGGTCTCGGATTCGACTACAAGTGGGATCTCGGCTGGATGAACGACACGCTGGATTACTTCATGAAGACGACGGATGAGCGCCGTTCGCTGCCGCAGAAGCTGACGTTTTCCATGTACTATTTCTACCGGGAACGGCACCTGCTGCCGTTTTCCCACGACGAGGTGGTGCACGGAAAGCGGACGATCATCGGGAAGATTTACGGGGAGTATGAGGAGAAGTTCGCCCAGCTCCGGACACTGTACCTCTATATGCTGGCCCATCCCGGCAAGACGCTGAATTTTATGGGAAATGAGATCGCGATGTTCCGCGAGTGGGATGAGACGCGGGAGCCGGACTACAATCTGCTCGATTATCCGATGCACCGGGCGTTCTCCGGTTTCTTCGCGGAGCTGATGGAGCTGGGGAGGACGCATCCGGCCTTCTACGAGATGGATTATGAGCCGGGTGGGTTTCAGTGGCTTTCCATCAACGAGAGCGGAAACGATGTCTATGTGATCCGGAGAAATGCAAGGGAGGAATCCCTCGTCATCTTCTTCAATTTCTCGAATTCGATGCAGAACGCGCGGTATCAGTCCGATTACGACGGTCATCTTGAGCTGCTGCTTCATTCCGACTGGGAGCGGTTCGGCGGGGGAACGAAGGAAAGCCGGGAAGGCGGCCGTGTCGCGATCTCGAAAGACCGGCCGATCCATCTGGTGCTTCCGGCCTTCAGCGCGGCTGTCTGGACGCTGAAGCCGTAAGCCGGTCCGGGAGAGGGGACGGCTGCATTCCCCGGAAGGAATTTGAATTTCTGCGTGCGGCCGTGACCCCGGAAAAAGGCCGGCGCGGCAGCGGGACGGAAGTACGGGCGGCTGCATTTTCAGATGGCGCCCGGCGCGGAAATCCGGTATAGTGAAGGCAGAGACAGCCTTTGAGCGAGAAAGGAGAGAATATGGTATTTTACAGATGTCAGCATTGCGGCAACATAGTTGTGAAGCTTGTGGACAGCGGCGTTCCGGTTGTCTGCTGCGGCGAGCCGATGCAGAAGCTTGAGGCCAACGTCACCGACGCGGCGAAGGAGAAGCATGTTCCGGATGTGACGGCGGACGGGAACCGGATCGCGGTGCAGGTCGGACAGACCGCGCATCCGATGACGGAGGAGCATCATATCGCGTTTATCGCGCTCGAGACGGAGAAGGGCTTCCAGACGGCGACGCTGAATCCGGGAGAGCAGCCGGCCGCGTCCTTTGTCCTTGCGGAAGGAGAAACGGCCGCTGCGGTCTATGCGTGGTGCAACCTGCACGGGCTCTGGAAGAAGGATCTTTCGGAGGAGGAGCCGGGAAAACGCGTGCTCGTGGCGTATTTTTCGGCAAGCGGTGTGACGAAGGCGGCCGCGGAGAAGGTGGCGGAGGCTGCCGGCGGCGATCTTTTCGAGATCCGGCCGGCTGTGCCGTACACGGACGCCGATCTTGACTGGACGTCCAGCACAAGCCGCACGAACGTGGAGATGGCGGACGAGACGTCCCGCCCGGAAATGGCCGAAAAAGCGCAGGATATTGGCCGGTATGACACGATCTTCCTTGGCTATCCGCTCTGGTGGGGCACGATGCCGCGGATCGTCGAGACCTTTCTCGAGAGCTGCGATCTCGCCGGAAAGAAGCTGATTCCCTTCGCCACATCAGGCGGCTCCGGTCTGGGCAAGAGCGAGAAGGCGCTGGAGAAGGAGCTGCCCGCGGATGTGACGCTTCTGCCGGGACAGATGGTCACGAAGATGAGCGAAGCGGAGATCTCCGACTGGGTCCGGAGCCTTCCGCTGTGAGGCAAGCGGGAAGACCGCCGCTGAGACCGGCGGAATGAAATGCAGAGCGAAAGCGCCGGGAGAATCAAACGGCTGCGCGAAACCGCGGACACGGGACGGGGCGCGTCGCAATACCCTGGTGTGAAAGCAGAAAGACGGGACGGGGCGCTTGCGCGTCCCCGTCCCGTCTTCCATTCTCTTCCGGTGAAAAGACAGCCCGGTTATCCGATCCGGTGGATTCGGCTCTCATCGAAGCGGTCCTGCTGCGGTCTGGACTCGGCCGGATGACCGAGGGCAAACAGACAGAAGGGCTCGAGGGAATCCGGTGCGCCGATGATCCGGCGGACCTTGTCCATGCGGCTCCGTTCCGGGGCGATGCCCAGCATGACGCCGCCGAGTCCTAAGGAATCGGTCTCAAGCCACATGTTTTCCTGCGCGATCGCCATATCGATCTCCGCCATCGACGGGAGACGGGTCTCCTTCCGGAAGCAGGGCACGATGACGACGGGCGCGCCGGCGGCCGGACGGGAGAACATCGTCGCCTTTGAGAGCTCCAGGATGACATCACGGTTTGTGACCACATAGAACTCCCACGGCTGCTGGTTCACCGCGCTGGGCGCCTGCATGCCCGCACGGAGAATCTGCGTCAGATCCTCTTCCGCGACGGGCTCGCCGGTGAATTTCCGGATGCTGACTCTGTGAAAAATGCTGTCCATATTGCGCCTCCTTCGGCATAGTCTGGTGAGCAGGCGCTCCCGGTGACCGGCCGGGGCGTCCTCTGATACAGGCGGATCCGGCGGTCAGTCCAGCACAACATCCGGATTCGTCTGAATGAAATCGATGTACTGCGTGCCCCAGTCCCCGATTTTCATCAGCACCGGCGTGAAGGAACGTCCGATCTCCGTCAGCGAGTATTCGACGCGCGGGGGGACCTCCGGGTACACGTCACGCCGGACGAGACCCCGCTTTTCCAGCAGCTTCAGCTGGGACGAGAGCGTCGCGTGCGTCATGTTGGGCACCAGCTTCTCCAGCTCGCTGAAACGCAGCGTCCGGTCGCTTAAATAATGAAGGATCAGGATCGAGTATTTTCCCTGCAGCACCTTCTGGGCGGTGCGGTAGGGACATTGAAGAATGTAATTTCTGTCATCTTTCATCGCATTAGTATTCCTGTTCATACCAGGTATCGCAAAAAACGCTCTTGCTATTTATCTGGAAGTACATATAATAGGGCTTAGTTCGAAAACGATACTATTATAACAACTTCAGTCATTTTTGCAATCGTCATTTTACAAGAGGTTCATATGAAGTCCAGTAAGAAGAGGAAGGCGCGCCGCAGAAGAATGCTGTTTCTGATGACGGTCCTTCTCGGGGCTACAGCCGGCGCCTACGCCGTCTGCGCGCAGCAGTACACAGCCAAATTCATTCCCGGCACCGTCGTGAACGGCGTCAACATCAGCGATCAGACCGCCGAGGAGGTCGAGCGGGACCTGTCGGAGAAAGCCGGCGCCTATCAGCTGACGCTGCATTTTTCGGATGAGCAGTCGGAGACGCTGACCGCGGATTCGATGGGTTATCACTATGTGAGCGACGGCTCCATCGGCCGGCTGCTCTCCGTCCAGAAGCCTTATACCTGGCTCCGGGGCCTTCTCGGGAAGACGACGGAGACGACGGCGGACGTGACATACAGCTATGACACGGACAAGCTCGCGTCGGCCCTCGCGGCGCTGCCGGAGAGTCAGTCCGAAAACGTCACGGCGCCGGCGGATGCGACGATGAAAATCAACGACAGCAGCCAGGCGGAGATCGTTCCCGAGACGGAAGGCAATGAGCTCGATCAGGACAAGCTCCTCTCCATCGTGGAGCAGGCGATCAGCAGCGGAGAGACCGAGATCGGCTCCGACACGCTGTCGGAAGCGTACGTTCAGCCGTCGGTCACAAGCGACAATGAGGAACTGAAGAGCGCGGTGAACGACCTGAACTCCTACCTCACGATGAAGATCACGTTCCCGATGTCGGACGGATCCGAAACTGTGCTGGACGGATCGACGATCCGGAACTGGCTCAGCGACTCGCCGGACCACGCGGGCTGGTACACGATGGATGAGGCTCATCTCCGCGACAGCGTGACCGCCTATATTGCGGAACTTGCCGGAAAGGATGATGTGGGGCGGTCGACGACTGTCTTCCATTCGACCAATTACGG
>OCTW011540820.1_pt1 | contig 10447 bp, 9 predicted proteins | sample 1539671 | NCBI WGS metagenome assembly OCTW01 (sample SAMN02144230, study PRJEB22623) | gut metagenome | biome: sheep rumen | host: Ovis aries | place: New Zealand
TAACCAAATACCAATTTTATGGCAACAACTGCTGATCTGAAGAACGGAATGTACATCATGTTCAACGGCAAACCCTGCGCTGTTGTGTACTTCCAGCATGTAAAACCCGGCAAGGGTCCTGCCTTCGTGAAAACCAAACTGCGCAACCTGGAAAACGGCCGCATCCTGGAGAATACCTTCACCGCCGGTGTGAAACTGGACACCATCTCCGTAGAGCGCCGTCCCTACCAGTTCCTCTACGATGACGGCGAGGCCTTCAACTTCATGCACGAAGAAACCTACGAGCAAATCACCCTGCCTCACGATGTAGTGGACAATGCAGACCTCATGAAAGAAGGCCAGCATGTGGAAATGATGTTCATGACCGAACCCGAAGAGCGCTGCCTCACCTGCGAGCTTCCCACCTACGTAACCCTGGAAGTCACCTACAGCGAACCCGCCGTGAAGGGCAACACCGCCTCCACTTCCGCCCTGAAGGAAGTCACCCTCGAGACCGGTGCCAAAATCATGGTTCCCCTGTTCATCGAAACCGGCGAAATCATCACCGTCAACACCACCGACCGCAGCTACGGCCAGCGCGTGAAATAATTACAGCGTCTTGGAATAGTGGCACTGGAGAAGCTCACAACAGGAGCCGTGCCAGTTATGCATGCCATTGCCAAGGCAGTTTTTCCACTGGGCACAGGAAGCACAAGAACCCTTCCTGGCCCAGTTTCTGTTTCTGTAAGGCAGAAAACCTTTTTCCCACACTTCGTAGAAATTATCCCGGTAGATGCTGCCTTGTGAAAACAGGTCCCGGTCTATGTTGGGACAGGCACAGATGCGGCCGTCAATCAGAATGGATGCAATGTTCACGCCTGCCCGGCAGAAATAGCGGGTGTCCCGCACCTTTTCCTCGTATCGGCCCAGGAAGCCTTCGCAGCTGAAGGTGACTTTCATGCCGCCCCCCTGTTCCCGCTTTTCCTTGATGAATTCCATCAGGCCCACAAATTCTTCCCCGGACAGGTGCATGTCCGGTTCATCGGCGGCACGGCCGATGGGAATGACGGTGAAAAGCCGCCACTGCGCCACGCCCAGACCGGCCAGGACATCGTGAATCCGGGGCAGTTCCGCGAGATTTTTCCTGTTGACGCAGCTGACGACATCGGCATTGAGCCGGGGGTCTGCCGCAGCCAGGCCGATGGCACGGAGCGCCCGGGCATAACTGCCTTTCAGGCCCCGCATCCAGTCGTGAGAGGCTTCCAGGCCGTCCAGGCTGATGGTAAGGGCCCCCATCCCCGCCCCCATAAGCCTTGAATGGGCGCTTTCGTCGTAGAACCATCCGTTGGACACCATGCCCCAGCCGAAGCCCCGCGCCCGGATGGCCCTGCCCGCCGTTTCGATATCCGGCCTCAGAAGCGGCTCTCCGCCGGTGAGCACCACGATGAAATCCTTGGGGCGGTGCGAGGAAGGAATGGTGTCCAGCGCCCGCAGGAAATCTTCCAGCGGCATGTCTTTTTCCCGGCTCTGGACCGAACAGTCGCTCCCGCAGTGACGGCAATGCAGGTTGCAGCGGGTGGTACATTCCCAAAACAAGTAATTGAGCTCGTGGACACGGACTTCGTTGTCGCGGAAAAGACGGAATACGAAAGGATTCATATATTTGCAAATATAGGAAATAATTGCTTTCTTTGCAATATGAAATGGTTGCACGACATCCTCAAAGGCGCATCCCTCACCGGCGCCCTCTTTGTTTTCCAGGCCTGCTACGGTTCCCCCCAGATTGAATATCTGGAAGGCGGCGCTCCCATGCGTTTTTCCCTGGTATCGGCCCGCACCGGTGAGCCGTTGGAAGGAATCGGCATCGCAGCCAAGCCTCTCAAGGAAGGAATCTACCAGATCATCGGAACCACCGGGGCCGACGGAAAGTGCGAAGTGTTCATTCCCTTCGTCCGCGACCTGGGGGAAGGGCCTTATCTTCAGTTCACGGACGCCAACGGAGTCTATGCCGCCAAGGACACGACCCTGGCAGACCTCCGGCAAAGGGACATCGTCATCAAATTGAACCGGAATCTTTAGCGAAGCGTGCGTACGGCGGACGCCACTTTCTCCAGCAGCCACTTGGGGGTGGATGTCGCCCCGCAGATTCCCACACGGTCTCCCTCACTGATCCATTCCCGGGCAATGTCCTCGATGCTTCCCACCATGTAAGTCCTGGGGTTCACGCTGCGGCAGAGGTCGCTGAGAACCTTTCCGTTGGAAGAAGATTTCCCTGAAACGAAAATAATCACGTCGTGCTCCCTGGCAAAGGCGGCCAGATGCTTGTGCCGGTTGGCCACCTGCGCGCAGATGGTATCATGCACGGTGAGCCGGGCGCCGCGGCTTCGCAGCATTTCGCAGACCCGGGCATATTCCGAGGGACTTTTGGTGGTCTGGGAGAAAATCTCCATGGGCTGGGAAAAGTCCAGCATATCGATCACGCTTCCCAGCATGTCCGTGCTTTCCACCACCAGGGCATCACCATCCACCTGGCCCAGAAGGCCCAGTACTTCCGCATGGCCCACCCGGCCGAAGATAATCACCTGTCCGTGAGCGCCATCCTGGTGCAGACGGGCATAAGCCTCCCGGATCCGGCGCTGCAGCTGCAGCACCACGGGACAGGAACAGTCGATTACTTCCAGGTGATGGGCGGCGGCAGCCTCGTAAGTGGCCGGCGGTTCGCCGTGGGCACGGATAAGGACCGACCCGGTGTCGGGGACATCGGAAAGACTCTCCACCGTAACCAGGCCGCGTTCCCGGAGACGGGACAGTTCGGCCTCATTGTGAACGATGGCGCCCAAAGAATACAGCCGCTCATGGTCGGCGAGGTAGTCCTCGGCCCGGGTGATGGCCCGGATGACCCCTCCGCAGAAGCCGGAGCCGCCGTCGATCTCTACGTTCAACATGACAGACCGGGACTTTCCAGAAGAGCGAATTTTCCCTGAAGCAGACCCAGCATCCACACCACCTCCTCGTGAAGGGTCATGTGCGTATTGTCCAGGACATAGGCGTCTTCGGCCCGGCGGAGCGGCGAGGTGGGCCGATGGGAATCCCGGTAGTCGCGGTCCTGCAGATTGGCCAGCACCTCTTCCAGGGTGGTGGTCTCTCCCTTGGCGACCAGTTCGTCATAGCGGCGCTGCGCCCTGACGGCGGGGTCGGCTGTCATGAAAATCTTGAGCTGGGCATCGGGAAAGACGGTGGTGCCGATATCCCGGCCGTCCATGATGACGCGGCCGCCCTCCGAGAAGGCATGGAGCCGCTCGTCCACCCAATTGCGCACCCAGGGAATGGCACTCACCGGACTTACATACTGGGAGACGTCCCAGCCGCGGATTTCGCTCTCGATGCAACGCTCCCCCAGATACAGTCTGGTGGCACCCTCTTCCTGGCGGAAGTGAAGGTCCAGCGGGCCGATGATGCCCTGAAGGCCGTTCTCATCGATCTTTCCGTCCCCGATGACGCCGGCTTCCATGCCGGCCAGGGTGACACCGCGGTACATGGCGCCGCTGTCCAGATAAAGGAAAGCGAATTCCTTGGCAATCAGTTTGGCAAAAGTACTCTTCCCCGTAGAGGAAAAGCCATCTACGGCGATGATGATGTCGGGAATGCTGCTCATATTACGTAATCTTTTACATCTTGTGCACTGACGGGGGTTCCGCCCAGAATCAGAAGGCGTTCCACCACGTTGCGGAGTTCACGGATATTGCCCGGCCAGGGACGTTCCTGAAGGAGTTTCAGGGCCTCGGGAGCGAAGGGGCGGACCGGTTTTCCGCTTTCGGCCGATATCCGCTGCGAAAAATGTTCCACCAGAAGCGGAATGTCGTCTTTGCGGTCGTCCAGAGCGGGAACCTTCAGCACGATGACGCTGAGCCGGTGGTAAAGGTCTTCCCGGAAATTGCCCAGCCGGATCTCTTCCTGCAGGTTTTTGTTGGTGGCGGCGATCACCCGCACGTCCACGGTGATTTCCTTGTCGCCGCCCACGGGCGTGAGCTTGCGTTCCTGCAGCACCCGCAGAACCTTGGCCTGGGCGGCCAGGGACATGTCTCCGATTTCGTCCAGGAAGATGGTTCCGCCATCGGCCTGTTCGAATTTGCCCTTGTGGTCGCGGATGGCCGATGTGAACGAGCCCTTCTTGTGCCCGAAGAGTTCGCTGTCGATCAGTTCCGAAGGGATGGCCGCACAGTTCACCTCCACGAACGGCATCATGGAACGTTCCGAAAGCTGGTAGATGCTCTGGGCCACAAGCTCCTTGCCGGAACCGTTGGGGCCGGTGATGAGGACGCTGGCCTGGGTGGGAGCCACCTTTCCAATCATATCTCTCAGGTGCAGGACGGGCTCCGAAGCGCCGATCATCTCGCGACCGTAGATTTTCTTCTTGAGAATTTTGGTTTCCTTTACCAGCGAAGCTTTGTCGGTGGCATTTTTCAGGGTAATGAGGATGCGGTTCAGGTCCAGGGGTTTTTCGATGAAATCAAAGGCGCCCCGCTTGATGCAGTCCACGGCCGTAGTGATATCGGCATGGCCGGAGATCATGATAACCGGTGTTTCAATGCCCTCTTCAATGAGTTTGGAGAGCACTTCCGTCCCGTCCATCTCCGGCATTTTGATATCGCAGAAAATGGCGTCGTATTTTTCTTTTTCCGCTTTCTCCAACCCTTCACGGCCGTTTTCCGCCGATTCCACCTGGTAATTCTCCATTTCCAGGATTTCCTTCAGGGAGTAGCGGATCGCCCTTTCGTCGTCAACTATGAGAATTTTCATGTCTTTATTTTGATTTATGCAAATATCGCAATATTTTTTCAATGTGTGCAAAGTCCGGTCCACTCTTTCCTGTCCTGTCACAAATATTATTACTATTTTTGTAAAAACAATTGTTATGTCAGACCTTTCCTTCGATATCAGCCAATCCTCCTGGGGACAAGTACGGCAGCATGCGGACTACGACCTGGCCATTCTGCCCTGGGGCGCGACAGAACCGCACAACGGGCATCTCCCCTACTGTACCGATGTCATTCTCTCCCGCTGCATCGGGCTGGATGTGGCGGCACAGTCAAGTCTTGCAGGCATCCGGGCCATGGTGCTTCCGGGAATTCCGCTGGGCTCCCAGAATCCGGGACAGACAGACCTTCCCTTCTGCCTGCACGCCTCCCAGTCCACCCAGTTTTCCATCCTGAAAGATATCGTGACCTCCCTGGAACGCTGCGGAATCCGGCGGCTACTCATCATCAACGGCCATGGAGGGAACAATTTCAAGGGGATGATACGGGATCTTGCCGTGGAAAAGCCCGGCTTCCTCATTGCCCAAAGCGACTGGTTCGGTTTCATCCCCCGGAAAGATTACTTTGACGAAACGCTGGACGACCACGCCGGAGAGCAGGAGACGTCGGTCATGCTGTACTATCACCCCGAACTGGTGAGGATGGAATACGCCGGAGAGGGCCAATCCCGTCCCTTTGCCATTGAAGGACTGAAGAAAAAGGCTGCATGGGTTCCCCGTGACTGGTCCAGGATTTCTTCCGACACCGGCGTTGGAAATCCGCTCAAATCCACGGCGGAGAAAGGGGAACGCTATGCCCGCGACGTTGTCCGGGCCCTTTCCGCCCTGGTGGTGGACCTCTGTACAAAAGAACTTTATTAACTTTGCGGGTTGATGAAGGCAGGAAAAATCATACGGAATGTCGTTCTGGGGCTGGCCGGGACGGTTCTGGCGCTGCTCGTCGGCCTGCAGATCACCCTGCGGCCCAAAGTGCTCACCGGCCTGGTGAACGGCATTGCGGCCGACCTGGTGGAAGGGGATGTGGCGTTCCGGGAAGTAAAGGCCCATGTCATCAAGAGCTTTCCCTACCTGCATCTGGAAGCCGAAGACTTCACCATCACCTACCCGCACAGCCGGTATGCCCGTTACGATTCCCTGTACGCCAACCCGTCAAAACGTTTCAACCTCCTGCAGGCCGGAAATCAAGTGGAAGGGACCGGGGAAAGCCTCACCGACACCCTCGCCTCCTTCCGGCGCCTGGACCTGTCCCTGAATTATATCGCCCTCCTGAAAGGAGAGTACGATATCCGTAACCTGGAGCTGATCCGGCCGCGCATCTTCGCCCATTATTACGACTCCACGGCCGCCAACTGGGACATCCTTCCCCTCGGCGGGGAAGAGTCGGCGGAAGACACCCTCAAAAAGCCTGTTCCCGCCATCCGCTTTCACAAGATAACGCTCTCGGACCGGCCTTTCATTGTTTTCACCCATCCGGAAGACACCCTTATGGGGCTTTTCACCATGCGCCGGATGGTGCTGGAAGGAAAAACCGTTTCCATGGATTCCCTCTTTGTCTCCGGCCGGCTCCCGGCCGATACGGTGGCCCTTGGAATGGAACGGCTGCGCGCCGGGATGGAGCAGCGTCGCATGACCCTTGAGGCCGATGCCAAGGCCTATCTCCGTACCGCCGCATACGGGCGTCTGCAGGTGCCCATCCACCTGGATGCAGACGCTTCATTTCCCGAAACCGCACCTGGAAACCTGGCCGTGGACATCCACCGTCTGAAACTGGGGCTCTCTTCCATCGGCCTGGTCGGCGCGGGCAGCTTCCGTAAATCGGAAGACGGGCGGCTGGACATGGACCTTGCCGCCACCATCAAAGACTGTCCGCTGGGAGACCTGATCAAAGAATATCAGGACAATATCCCGTTCCTGAAGAAAATGGACACCGACGCCCGGATCAGCCTGGACGCCAGCGTAAAAGGAGCCTGGGGAGACGGCCTGACCCCCCGGGTGAACGCCCGCCTTCTGATTCCCCCCGCCACGGTCGATTATGAGGGACTGGGGCGCAAGGGAAGGCTGGCCGTGGACGCCTCCGTCACCACCGACGACCTTCAGATCATCCACGCCGACATCGAAAAACTCTTCGTGGATATCGTCGGGGCCCGCATCAACCTCAACGGGTATGCCAAGGATGTCCTGGGGGAAGACCCCTTGATTGGCCTTGAAGGAACCATCCACGCCCGGGTGGATTCGCTCACCCGCGCCTTCACCCGGGAGATGGGACTTGAGGGGAACGGGCAGATTGACGCCCGGATCAGCGGCCGTGCACGGCTTTCCGAGCTGAATGCCGCCCGGATCGGAAACAGCACCGTCAACTGCGGGCTCACCGCCCGGGACCTGTATGTGGAACTCCCCTCCGACAGCCTCACGGCCCTGCTCCCCCGCCTGGAGGTCCATCTGGCCACCAAAGCCAACAGCATCGACAGGAACCTCCCCAAAGGCGCCCGCGTCCTGGCGCTCAAGGCCGATGCCGACACCCTGGACGTTAACATCGGCTCCATGTTCGTAAAAGCCGGCGGGGTCCGGATCCTGATGCAGAATTCGGCCAATATCCTGCGGGGCGGAAAAGAGCTGACCGCCCTGATGGGCCTTCTGAAAGTGGGCAATCTGCGTCTCAAGGACGAAAAGGGGCTGAGCCTGGGAGTCAGGGACAACACGGAAACCTTTCGGATTACGCCGGCCACGCCGGAAAAGCCGTCGCCACGGCTGGCGCTTACCTCCAGCAGCGGGCGTCTGCGCCTGCGCAGCGGCGAAAACATGTTCGCCCTGAAAGACGCCAAATTCGACCTGGCCGCCTCCAGGTATATCGCCCGGCGGAGGCCGCCGCGGGACAGCACCCGCCTCCTGCGCCGCCTTCCGCACACGAATGACGATTTTGCCAAGGCCGACATCCGGATCAACCTGGGGGAGAGCCTCCGGAAATATGTGCGGGAATGGGACATCGACGGCCACCTGGACCTGAGCGGCGGCCGGGCCATCCTGCCCTCATTCCCGCTCCAAACCCGCCTGGAAGCCGTAAAAGGCTCCTTCGTAAACGACACCCTGAAGCTGCACAGCATCACCCTGAAAGCCGGGGAATCGGATGTGACGGCCCAGGCGCAGCTCACAGGACTCAGGCGGGCACTCATCGGCCGCAGACGCAGCCGCCTCAAGCTCAAGGCCGATGTCCGGAGCAACTATATCGACGTCAACGAACTCCTGCGGGGCTATGCGTACCACAGCGCTTATTCGGCCCCCAAGACCCTTTCGCAGGCCAGCGACGAAGCCGTGGAGAAGGCCGTGGACCAGGCGCAGCTTCCTTCCGACAGCACCGTGAGCCGGCTTTTCGTGCTTCCGTCCAACCTGGATGTGGATTTCTCGCTGGAAGCCAGCGGTATCAAATATGACAGCCTCCTCATCAACTGGGCCGCGGCCGACGTGGCCATGCAGCAGCGCACCCTCCAGATCACCAATGCCGTCGCCGCCTCCAACATGGGAGACATCTACTTCGAGGGCTTCTATGCCAGCCGCGCCAAGGACGACATCAAAGCCGGTTTCGACCTGAATCTGGTGGACATCACGGCCGAAAAAGTGATTACGCTCTTCCCCGCCGTGGACAGCATCATGCCCATGCTCACCAGTTTCGGCGGAGACCTGGACTGTTCCCTCACCGCCACCTCGGACATCGACACCCTGATGAACCTGGTGAAGCCCTCCATCAACGGAATCATGAAAATTTCCGGCAAGGACCTCACGCTCAAAGACAGCAAGGAGTTCACCAAGATTGCCAATATGCTCATGTTCCGCAACCGGGCATCGGCCCATATTGATGAAATGAAGGTCACCGGAATGGTCCGCGACAATGTGCTGGAGGTATTCCCCTTCGTAATGAACGTGGACCGCTATCAACTGGCCGCCAGCGGCATCCAGCACCTGAACCGGCAGTTCAATTACCACATTTCGGTGATCCGTTCTCCCCTCCTGGTGAAATTCGGCCTCAACGCATGGGGACAGGATTTCGATGACATCCACTATCGCCTGGGAAAAGCCAAGTACCTGAACGCCAATGTTCCGGCCTATTCCAAACAGCTGGACACCGTACAGTTCAGCCTGGTGGCCGCCATCCACAATGTCTTTGAACTGGGGGTGGAAAAAGCCCTGCAGGAGAACCGCACCGAAGAGTATCTGAAACCGGTTTCCTCGCTGGAGATTCCGAACGCTCCGGCGGAAACGCCCGCTTCCGACTCGCTGAGCCGGGTTTCCGCACTCATCGAACAGGTGGAGAAACAGACCCAGAACCGCCGGGAAGCCTTGAAGGAAGAGATTGTCGGCCTCACCCGGGAGGCCGCTTTGAAAAAAGAAGAGGATGAATAGTTTTGATTACCTGGAAGTTTCCGTGAAGTTGAATCCCTTTACGGAAGAGATGGCCGAAATCCTGACGGCCGAACTGTCCGACCTGCCCTTCGACTCTTTTGTCACCGAAGAGCCTTATCTGAAATGCTATATCCAGACGACGGACTACAAGGCCTCGGACGTAAAGGTGGTCCTGAGCGGCTATCCGGCCGTGGAAGGGTTTTCCGCCGCACCCGTACAGGGACAGAACTGGAACCAGGCCTGGGAGGACCGTTTCCAGCCCATCGTCGTGGACGGGACGGTGACGGTGAAAGCCCCATGCAATACCGATGTTCCCCACACCCGTTTCAACATCCGGATCAACCCTCAGATGGCGTTCGGGACCGGGTATCACCATACGACATACATGATGATGCAGCGGATGCTGGGGATGGAAGAGACCATCAAAGGGCGCCATGTAGTGGATATGGGCTGCGGAACGGCGATCCTGGCCATCCTGGCGGCCAAGATGGGCGCCCGGAAGGTGTTTGCCGTGGACATCGACGCCGTAGCGGCCCGCTCGGCCTGGGGCAACGCCCGCTGGAACCGGGTGGGGACGCGCGTGGAAACGGCCTGCGGAGATGCGTCTCTCCTGCAGATGGGAACCTATGATGTGCTCCTGGCCAATATCCATCGCAACATCATCCTGGAAGACCTTCCCACCTATGTGCGCTCTCTCCGCCGCGGCGGACGCCTTCTCCTGAGCGGCTTTTTCACGGCCGACGCTCCCATCATCCACAAGGAAGCCCTCTCCCTCGGGCTTTCGTGGGCCGGAGAATCGGCCCGGGAGGGATGGGCCTGCCTGGAATTCGTCAAGTGATTTTTTTTCCTTATCTTTGCAGCTCCATTCGTGACGTGCCGGGCGTTTTCCCGGGAAACACATGCGGGTGTGTTGGAATTGGTAGACAACCCAGACTTAGGATCTGGTGCCGCAAGGCGTATGGGTTCGAGTCCCTTCACCCGCACAAAACTCCCGGCAGAGGGAGTTTTTTTGTGCCTTTTTTGTATATTTGCGAAGATATGTCTAAGAAAGAGTGCATACAAGGCTTTTCGGACTACATCTTCTGGGATGTGGACCGGTCTTCCATTGATCCATCGGCAAATGCTTCATTCATTGTCCAAAGGGTTTTGGAGTATGGCCAATATGAGGACTGGAAGCATCTGCTCGCATATTATGGTCTTGATAGTATCGTCGATACTGCCAAGAAACTGAGAACACTCGACGCAAAAGCTCTTTCT
>OCTW011560964.1_pt1 | contig 10447 bp, 7 predicted proteins | sample 1539671 | NCBI WGS metagenome assembly OCTW01 (sample SAMN02144230, study PRJEB22623) | gut metagenome | biome: sheep rumen | host: Ovis aries | place: New Zealand
CCTCTTCCCATTCCGAACAGAGAAGTTAAGCTCACCATCGCCGATGGTACTGCCCCACCAGGTGGGAGAGTAGGTAGCTGCGGTTCTTTGAAAGCCCTGAAGGTCGATGACCCTCAGGGCTTTTTTATTTCTTTGTCATTCCGAACGCAATATATTACTGTCATTCTGAACGAAGTGAAGAATCTTTCGAAGATTTGTTGTAAATTTGTATTCTGTATGAAAAAATGGTATGTCATATTGCTTCTGCTGCTGGCAGGATGTGTTCGTGAAGAACCGAATGGTGGTGTAATCCAGCCGGGAGACCGGATTCCTGCTTTTCATTTGCAAATGGACGACGGATCCTCCCTTTCCTCGGAGAATCTTGTCGGATCCCCCTGCCTTATTATGTTCTTCCATACCTCCTGCTCAGACTGTCGCAACACCCTTCCTCTTGTCCAGAAAGCTTATGAGCAGTATGCGCAGAGGGTTCGTTTTGTGGCCATTTCGCGCGAGCAGGCGGCTCCCGAGGTGCGTTCCTGGTGGAAGGAGCATGGCATCACCCTTCCGTTTTCGGCCCAGGAAGACCGGGCCGTTTACGAACTGTTTGCCTCTTCGCGGATTCCGCGCATTTACATTTGCGACAGCCGCGGCGTGGTGATACAGTGTTTTGACGACAATCCCTGCCCCGCTTTTGCAGACTTGGAGCAGGCATTAAAAGACCTATAGCGCTTTGAAAAATATCATCAAATCCTTCCTGACTTCCCGTGAGTCAACCACCCTTGGGAGACAGCGTGTGGTTTTCTTTCTGGTCACGGCTTTCTTCTCCTTTATTATATCGGTTGGCTTCATGATTTACCAGCCCAGGACCCGGATTGTCGTCATTGTCGATATGGTTTCCCTGGTTCTTACGCTGGTTCTTGTAGCCCTGTACTTCGGAAATCGGATTTCTATCCGCGCAGTGTCCAATATCCTCTACATTGTTCTCCAGCTGGAGATCAGTTCGCAGATGATTTCCCTTTGTACGCAGAGCACCGGAGCGATACCGGCCCTGCTCATTCAGGAATCTTTCCTGTCGCTGCTTCTGATCATGATTTCCATCGTGGCCGATCTCAAGTATTGTCCCGCCGTTATCAGCGGCATCTCCATCGTTACCTATTTCGTCTGCCTGTTTCTCTCGCGGGAGCCGGCTCTCCTTACATTCCTTCCCGTCTACCTGGTGGTTCTTGTCGGTGTCATTATCTACGACACCCTGGCCATGCGGGGTGCGCAGCTTCTGGAGGCCGAAAACCTTAATCTGAAAGAGGAACTGACCGATTTCATGCGCATCACCGGCTTTACCGTGGAAGAAATCCGTGAAATCATGCAGCTCTCCAAAGGCAGTGCCAACAAAACGGAAAAGACCCGCATCCTGCTCAACAGCATGGACGCCCGGGTCCGGGAGAACATCGTGGGCGGTGTGTTGGCCGTCAAGGCACAGAACGACAGTTCCCGGGAGCTGCTGCTGACGGTTTTCCCGGAGCTTACCCCCTCTCAGATTTCCATTGCCCAGCTCATCCTTCAGGACAAGAAGCTCACGGAAATCTGCCGCATCCTTGGAAAAACGGAAAACAACGTGTCGGCGCAGCGTTCCAAAATCCGTTCCACGCTGGGAATTGAGTCCGAGGTTTCCCTCAAGGAAGCCCTTCAGGAGCGGCTGGATGCCTATTTGCTGAGCCAGGAAAGGTGAAATTGATATTCATTTGGTTGAATTTTATCATCGTTTGGTAGAATATAAGCCCCTAAAAACCTGTTATTGAAAAACGTAAATATTGATAATGATAAAATTAACTTAAATATCCTTATTTGAATATTTATAATCATTTAAAATATTTTTACTATATTTGCACGATTACAATTTTTTTTCTAAAAAGAAGAAAAGAAACATTATTCGCTTAGGATGAAACATTTAAGGTCAATTCTGTGCCTGGCAATCTTGGCGCTGTCTTTATGTACCTCCACCCGCGCACGTGCGCAAGTGGCAGGGGTAAAGACCAACCTGCTGTACGACGCAACGGCCACCTTCAACCTGGGAGTGGAAGTGGGTCTTGCGCCCAGGCTCACCCTGGACATCTCCGGAAACTTCAATCCCTGGACGTGGAAAAACAATATGAAGTGGAAGCACTGGATGGTACAGCCGGAGATCCGCCTCTGGACCTGCCAGCGCTTCGCCGGGCACTTCTTCGCCCTTCACGGCCTGGCCGGCCAGTTCAACTTCGGAAACATCCACTTTTTCGGCAAGTCCATTCCGGATCGTTTCAAGCTCTTCGGAACGGACTATTCCCTCCTGTCCAAATACCGCTATGAAGGCTGGGCCTTCGGCGGCGGCCTGGCCTACGGCTACGCCCTCCCGCTGGGCAAGCATTGGAACATGGAGTTCGAGATTGGCGCCGGAGCCATCTATTCCATCTCCAATTCTTTCGATTGCGACGTCTGCAACCGTCCCCTGGACACGGACCTCAGGAAGCTCCGTCCCGCTATCACCAAGGCGGCCGTGAGCATTGTATATGTATTTTAACGGATAGGCAGATATGAAAAGAATCTTACTCAGTATCGTTATTCTGGCCGCATCTGCCGCCGCCGCCCTGGGACAGCAGGTCCGCGGGGTGGAACTCACCCGCGCGGGAGACCAGCTCCGGGTCAAGATGAGCATCCGCCTGCAGGAGGTCCTTCCCGGCCACAACCAGACGGTGGTCCTCACCCCGCAGCTCCGTAACGCCGGCATCAGCCAGTCCCTCAAGCCGGTGGGCGTATACAGCCGTAACCAGTGGTATTACTACGAGCGCCTGGGCACCCATGCCGGCGGGACCGAAGAACTCTCCTTCCGCAAGGCAAAGGCCCCTGAATTCCTTCAGTACGATGCCTTCGTCTCCTACGACGAGTGGATGAACGGTGCCGCCCTTTACCTGGTGCGGGAAACCCTGGGCTGCTGCGGAAAGGAAAAGAGCGCCAAGAAGGAGCGTTTCCTGGCCCAGTACCAGGAGGAGCCCCGCGAGGTGGAAGTCCGCGTGGACACTGTTTATATCGAGAAGACTGTCGTGGTGGAGAAGGAGATTGAAAGCCGCACCCGTTCCATCAACGGCCGCGCCTTCATCGACTTCCCTGTGAGCGATGTCAAGATTTATCCCGAATACCATTCCAACAAGGCCGAGCTTTCCGCCATGCGCACCACCATCGACAATGTGGTGAACAATCCGGACTGGATCCTCCGCAGGATCTGGATCAAGGGCTATGCCTCGCCGGATGGCAAACATGAGGTCAATGACCGCCTGGCCAAGGCCCGCACCGCTTCCCTGAGGGACTACATCGCTTCGCAGTACCGCAACATCGACCCGGCCCTCATCGAGGTCGAGCACGAGGCCGAAAACTGGGAAGGCCTGCGCGCCTACGTAGAGGAATCCTCGCTCCCGAACAAGGACCGGATCCTGGAGATCATCGACGGGGACCGTCTGCCGGACGAAAAGGAGTGGATGATAAAATCCCGCTATCCCGAAGACTGGAAAGCGCTGCTGAAGGATTGCCTGCCCTTCCTCCGCAGAACAGACTACCGGATAGATTACGATATAAAGGAAATTATTAACAATTAATTTAATAACTTTTTCAAGTATTATGAAAATCAAGTATTTACTCATTGCAGTCCTTGCCGGTGCAGCACTGGTGGGCTGTAACCGCGAGCCTGGGGTCGAAGATCTCAAGGAAAATGGGAAGCACAGTTACATGGGCTTCACCATCTCTACCCCCCCTGCCACCAAGGCGGAAAATACCGGTGCAACCGGGACCTTCTTAGAAGGTAAAGATTTCGAGAACTGGATCAACACCATCTATTTCTTCTTCTACAAGGACGGCGCTTACGTCTCCTATGGCTACGGCGAAGTCGGTAAGGAATTTACCCCCGAAGACGCCACCGGTCCCACTGTTGACGACGGTGAAATTGAAGAACATCTTCACGATGGTACCACCGAAAAGAACGGTGTTGTGGTAATGGAATCCACCATGACCATGCCCAACCAGGTGCTTTGCGTCATCAACTCCCGCAACCCTGATTTCTATCGCAACAAGCCTCTGAACGCTGTGCTTGAATCTCTCCAGACCGGCAGCGCCGAATCTCTTACCGGCAATGCTGTCGAAGCCGTCAGAGCTCTAGGCAAGTCTGAGATTGATTTCTGGTACGAGGCCGGTGGCAAGCCCTATTTCGTTATGCTCACCGCCCCTATGAAGGGTAAGGACAAAAACGGAAAGGACGAAATCAAATATGTTACCGATATTCCTGATGGTGCCATCAAGGAAACCCGTGAGGCTGCCAAGAAGAACCCCGTCGAAGTGTATGTGGAGCGCATGGCTGCCCGTCTGGAAATCACCAACCTTGCCAACATCGTGGATGCCGATGGTTTCGTCAAGGCTGCCAATTTGGGTAACGATATGCTGAATGCCGGCGTTCCCGAGTACGACATCAAGCCCATTGCCTGGAGTGTGACGGCTGCCAACCAGAAGGGCAACATCCTCAAGAAGGCAGACTTGAAATGGTGGAATGGCTCCGCCGATGAGAAAGCGCCTTTCGCCGGCGGCTGGCTTGAGAGCGGTACCTCAGTCCTCAATACGGCATATCCCAGTGAGAACATGTTCCCTCGTATCAACTGGACGCTTGATCCCAACTATAACGATCCTGCTGTGACCAACCGCAATCACTATCCTCACAGCGCACGCGAACTGTTCGACAGCTCCGCACCCAACGAGCTAAGGTACTACAGCGCCAACGAGGTTAAGGATAACTATCAGGATGGTGCTACCGAAAATGCCAATGCGAAGGATGTCCGTCAGCGTTATGCCCTCGAAAACACCTTCGGCAAACTGGGACAGAATGACCCTCGTATCCCCGGAACCATGATTCTCCTCACCGCCCAGGCCAAAAAGCACGGCGCCGCTGATTTCGAAGACCTGTATGCCTACCTGGGCCAGGTTTACAACTTCGCAGAGTATGCCGATCACGTGGTAGGCTCGATGGATGCCAATGGCTTCACGTTCTATTTGGATGCAGACATGACGAAGAAATTGTCCGACGAGGATCCCGCTAACCTTAAAAACTACTTTGAGGTGAAGAAGGCTACCAAGTACATCAACATGTTCTCGAACAATGAGGCCAGCTATCAGAATCTTACGAACACGCCTTCTTCCGTAGACCCTACCAAGAAGATGCCGGATCTGTACAACAACTGGATTATTGAGCTTGAGGCAACTATCCAGCCCTCCGCTTATGACACCGGATTCCCGACCATTCCCACATTCTCTGCCGCGAATGCAGAGGGTTATGCCGACGGTTATGTGACCCTCGTTCCCAAGAGCGGCGTAACGCTGTACCTGGAGAAGCCTGCACACGTCACTGACCCCACTGTCACTCCGGCCTGCGAGGTGGCTACTCCTGCCCAGATTGCACAGGCTTTCCTTGGCAGCGTGATCGAGCCCGCCAACCGTTATGAGGAAGGTCTGATGTACTATGCCATTCCGATCGAGCACTTCGGCAAGGCTGACAATGGAGCTTCTCCTGCCCAGCTTCTGGACGGTAACTACGGCGTTGTCCGTAACAACCTTTATCAGGTAGAGATTGATAAGATCAACACCCTGGGTCACGGTATTGACGATCCGGATGAGCCCATCGTTCCCGGCGACCGCAAGAAGACCCTCTACATCGCCGCCAAGATTAACATCCTGAGCTGGCAGATTGTCTCTCAGAGTGCAGTCCTTGCGGAGTAATCCCGCGTAATTTTCATCCCGGAGGGGCTGACCCTCCTCCGGGGTGCCAAGAGAGCGGCCGGACATATCGGCCCCGATAAGATGATATGAAAAGAATCAACACCATAGCATGGATGGCGGCCTTGCTGCTGGGAGCCTTTTCCTTCAGCGCCTGCGACCGAGTCATCTACGATCAGGAAGTTTCCGAAGACTGCGCCGTAGCCGTGCGCTTCCGCTTCGACTTCAACCTAAAGTACGCCGACGCCTTCCGGAACGAGGTGCACTCCGTGGCCCTCTACGTCTTCGATAAAAGCGGGCGTTTCGTAACCAAGGCTACCGAGTCGGGCGTTCCGCTCACCCGAGAAGACTACACCCTGGAAATCCCCGGCCTCAAGACCGGCACCTATGACGTAGTGGCCTGGTGCGGCCTGGAAGACAACAACTGCTTCGTAGTCCCCGATGTCACCACCAAGGAAGAACTCATGTGCCGGATCAAGACCACTGTGCGCACCAAAGCCCAGGAAACCGTTTCCGACAAGTGGCTGGGCGGCCTCTTCTACGGCTACGTGGAAAACGCAGACCTGATAAACCTTCCCAGGGGCTCCGTGAACACCATCGTGATTCCGCTGGTGAAAGACACCAACAGCGTCACCGTGCTCCTGCAAGCCATCACCGACGGCATGGACGACGTGGGTGTCCTCACCCCCGAACAGTTCGACTTTGTCATCTACGAGAACAATGCCGTTCTGGGCTGGGACAACAACCTTGCCAACTACAATCCGCTCACCTACCTTCCCTTCAACACCAAGCAGGGTAGCATCCTTCTCAACGACGGTATCGAGGTGCTCACCGCCGCCGTCGCGGAATTTGCCGTAGGCCGCCTGGTCAAGCGCACGGAGAACAATCCCCGCCTTGTCATTACCCAGCGTTCCAACGGAAAGGTCGTCTTTGACATTCCCCTCATCGACTACTTCCTGATGGTGAAGGCCCACTACGTGCAAAGTATGCCGGACCAGGAATACCTGGACCGCCAGGACGACTACTCCGTAGCCATCTTCCTGGAATACAAGAAGGGCCCCGGCCCGGGTCCCGACCCCGAGGGTTATTATGTGGCCGCCCGCGTGTACATCAACGGCTGGCAGATTGTATTTCAGAATACTGAATTATAGAAACATGACCAAACGCCTGCATATCGCCCTTCTTGCACTGCTGGGACTCTCCGTCCTGGCCGCTTGCCGGCAGGCCAATCCGGAGGAACCCTCCGGGGAGGTGCAGCAGGTGACGGAGGGCCCCGTGAATGTCTCTATGGATCTCTCCTTGAAGGGATTCGGACAGGATAATACGCTCACCAAGGGAGATTTCTACGACCCGGCAAACGATTTCATAGAAGTAGATGACAGTCTTTTCTACGACCATGAAAAACTGGTCAAGACTGCGCGCATCTATTTCTTTGATGCCAAAGATGCCTTTGACGGCAACCCGCTCAAGTTCAATCCGGAGAAAGCCACGTTCATTAAAAACGAAGTGCACGAGTACGCGGAGACCCTGGATCGGGGGCGCGGAAGAATCGGTACGAAGATTGAACTGGTCCTGGACAAGCCCTATGAGTCCTTGGCCGTCATTGTCCTGGCTAATTATGGACCGCTGGAGACCGTTCTCACCGGGACCAATATGAAAAATGTAGTGGATCAGCTGTCTCAGGCATCCAATGCCATGCAGTTTGACCCTGATAGGGACTATACGGTCAACGGTATTCCCATGCACGGCTGGAAGGTCTTCGGCAGCCTGGAAGGCTTGCCTTCCACCGCCTTGGAAGATGTCAAGGCCAAGTACCGGCTCCGCTATTACAAGGGGATGACAACCCCCCTGACCGTGGTTGGCTTCGAGGACCCCGCCAGGCTGGAGCAATATGCCAAGGAAACCACCGGAGAAGGTGTAGTAAATACTGTAGATCATGTGGAGATGAACTACGCCCTGGCCCGCCTGCAGCTTCGCTATGTGCCCAAGCCCAAGGCAATCCAGGCCGACAGTGTAGTGATCAAGAGTGTCAAACTGAACGTTTATAAGGACCATATCCGTATGCTGCCCTTGAATTGGTTCGACTGGTCGGATCCGGCAAACAGGCCCAATCCCTATACCTATCCCGAAACCCCTTATGACCCTTCGAATGACGTAGGATCCTTTAAAACGACCGCTCCCAACGATGTCGTTTTCAAGAAAATTGACTCCAAGAGCGGAAAGTCCACGGCATTTATTGCCTACGTTCCGGAAATTCTGGTCCAGGACGTGAAGCATTACCTTGACGAAGACACTAGTAACAAGGAGCCTTCCCTGGTGGTGGAAGTGAAGGTGAAGCCGCGCGAAAGGAAGGACAATAAGTGGATTACCTACACCTACAACAGAAACCAGATTACTGTCAATGACGGGACTAATCCCGCAAGGACCTATACCAGTTACGGAGACGAGGGCTGGCTTTCCTGGCTGAAATTCAGAACCATTCAGGAACGTGAGGACATAGGAGGATCACCTGTTACTATCGGCACCCGTTTTAGCCTGGTTCGCCACTACTCTTACGAATGGGTGGCAGTAGGAGTTAATGAATGATGAGAAAGAGATTCTTCATATCGCTGATGGCTGCGCTTTTCCTTACGGCTTGCATAAAGGACAGTTATAAGCCGGAATACTGCACGGACAATTCGGTTTACCTGGCCTTTGTCCTCAGGGGGGCCGGCCAGACCTTGTCGCAGGAAGAAGAGACCAAAGCACCCGTTACCAAGGCGTCCACAACGGAGGGCAGCGTTACAACCCAAAAAGTGGCCGAACAGTTGGTAACCCGGGTAGATCTTTATTTCTACACCGGCGCCGGCAAATACCTTGGGAAACACACCCAGACCAACTTTACCCAAACCTGGCAGTCAAGCGGCAATGTTTCCAACGAGGTGGGTAAGTTCTCTGTCAAGCTGGATTACCAGCCTTACCGCATGCTGGTAACGGTGAATTCCGAGGGCGCCAATACAGACCTTACAGACCTTTCGCTGGACGAAGCCCGCAAAAAATTAAATGGCTATGGTTATGCCCCCGTCACCGGTGTAAATGTTACGTACAATGACGGTTCCTCAAACCAGACACTCACAGATGTCAAGCCGTTCTTCATGAGCTCCTCCACCTATCTGGACAAAAACAGCAAAGTTGTCTGCGACGTGCTCATTTACCCCAGCCAGGTAAAGGACAATGAAGCCGATGCCCTCAACACGCCCATTCCGGTGTATCTGGAGCGCCTGGCCGCCAAAGTCACACTAAAAGCCCCCAAGCTGAACTTTATGGTTCCCGTGGTAACCTCCCAGGACTCCCTTACCGCCAAGGTAACGCTGGTGGGTTGGAATGTGAATACCATCAATCCCTACACCTATCATTTTAAGAATGTAGAGCCCACCTGGACCTATAAGTGGCAGAACAATACTGTTTTCTGGAACAATACGGACAGGTACCGCAGCTACTGGGCAAAGGACAACAATTATTCATCGGCCGAAAACAAAGGCATCAACATTGAGCAGCAGGATTCTCCGCTCTCCGAGGACAAGTTCCATTACAAAAAACCCGGAGAGTTGAATCTCACGCTGGTAGAGGACACCGAGTCTGGCAGTCCGGATTTTGGAAAATACGTTGGCTCCACCTACTGTCTGGAGAATACGGCCGATGCCGGTATCCTCCCGGTGACGGACAGTGAGAACGCTGACGACGGTACCCTTTATTCCCGTGCCACCCATATCCTGATTAAAGCCAAGTTGTCCTTTGTCGGCGCCGGTGCCAAAGTAGACGACGACGATTTCGGCACCGAAACCAACTTCTTCCGATACAAGGGAATGTTCTTTACCAAGAAGGGCCTCCTGAAGGCCCTCAGGCGAGACACCAATCTGGACTCTACCATTCCGGACAGTGAACTTGATCTTGAATCGGCCAAAAATCAATCCTATTGTAAAGGATACGACAAGGGTGAGCGTGTGGCCGTGATACGAGGCTCCACGTATCTGGACCTGAAGGATAATATCACCGGAGAAAGCATCCGCATCGACGGATTCAAGGATGGAGAGTTCTACTATAAGATTCCCATCGAGCACATCAACAACGACGATGTCACGGGAACTACGTATCCCATTGCCAAATACGGTGTAGTCCGCAACCACAATTATGAGATCACCATCGGCGAGGACCTCAAGGGTATCGGCACCGGTATCTGGGACAAGACCCTGGACATCCGCCCCTTCCGCAAAACGGATGACTACCGCGTGACGGCCTACGTGAGGGTATCCCCCTGGATGCAGTTCGAAACCCGCTTCCTCTTCATCGACCCTTCCGGCCTGCTGGTTACCGACGGACAGAAGGTAATCATGTGGGAAGACGAAGGAGATCCCAATAAAACGGGTGAAGGCGACAACGTCTGGACCGGCAACGGCTGGTACTTCTAACAGATTATAGCGCATAGACGCAAAAGAAATCTATACGCCTGGCATCACTGAGATGTCAGGCGTAATTTCACTTTGTCCTTCTCCGAATGCTTACGAAGAATCTCCCTCCGTACTTGCCTGACAGCCCCAAACGCGTTTTCCGCCCCACCTGCGTAAGCATCCGATGAACTGCATATTGTAGCCGGGAGAGATCCTGGCTACATTTGCAAAAAAATCGTAAGCATATGATGACACGCGAA
>OCTW011583659.1_pt1 | contig 10447 bp, 11 predicted proteins | sample 1539671 | NCBI WGS metagenome assembly OCTW01 (sample SAMN02144230, study PRJEB22623) | gut metagenome | biome: sheep rumen | host: Ovis aries | place: New Zealand
CAGGGCTTTGAGGTTGTCCGCGAGTGCATGGCGCAGACAGGCGGAGAAGCGCCGCAGGCGGAAAAGGTCATCCTCGCAACCGTCAAGGGCGACATCCACGACATCGGCAAGAATATTGTCAAGGTTGTCATGGAAAACTACGGCTATCAGATCATTGATCTCGGCCGCGATGTGCCGCCGGAAACCATCGCCGACTGCGCACTGGAGCAGCAGGTCGGCCTGGTCGGCCTGAGTGCCCTGATGACCACGACGCTCGGCGCGATGGCTGACACGATCACATTGCTGCACGCGCGCGGCTATACCGGAAAGGTCATGGTCGGCGGCGCCGTTCTGACCCCTGATTTCGCCGAATCGATCGGCGCGGATTTCTACTGCCGGGATGCCAAGGCATCGGTTGACGCCGCGAAAGCGGTGTTTGCCTGACCGCTTTTCCGCTGAAAAATTACAAACAGATTACAGTCCCGCACGCTTTGGTAACAAACGGGTTTCGCGTGCGGGGCTGTTTTATTTTTCCATTTCTTCGGTTATTTTCACCAACAGCAGCGAAATATATCGATTTTTCCTGTGCAATTCACCCTAAATTTCCACAATTCAAAAAAATTGGTTTGACAAATCCGGCTTGTTCCTGTAAGATAGGTTACAGATCAGTTACATCACCGTAACAAATTGAAAACCAAGAGTACACACTCACCGATTGAAAAGGAGTTACATATGTTTCAGAGATTAAAGAAATGTCTTATGATTGCCGCTACCGGCATTGTGCTCGCAGCCAGCGTTACGGCTGGCGCGCTTGCAGCCAATGTGACCGCGACCACCAGCGTCAACGTCCGCTCCGGTGCAGGCTCGAATTATAAGGTTGTCACTGTACTGAGAAAGGGTCAGGTCGTTTCCAAGACCGGCACTTCCGGCAACTGGACCAAGGTTACTGCCAACGGCAAGACCGGTTATGTCTACACCAAGTACCTGAAGAACGGCGGCTCGACCCCGTCCTCTTCCTCCAAGAAGCCCTCTACCGTTACCAAGACGCCGACCAAGACGCCGACCAAGACACCGAGCACCCCGTCCTCCGGCAACAAGCGCTACATGGGCAAGTACAAGCTGACGTTCTACGCAGGCGACCCGACAACAGCATGCGGCAGAACCCCGCGCGTCAACCACACCATCGCAGCGGATACCTCCATCCTGCCGATGTACTCCAAGGTTTACATCGAGGGCTGGGGCACCTACACGGTCGAGGATCGCGGCGGCGCCATCAAGGGCAAGCGCATTGATATCTTCGTCTCGAGCAACGCGGTTGCCAATCGCTACGGCATCAAGTACGCAAACGTCTATCTTGTAAAATAAGAGAACAAAAAGCAGCCGGCTCAGGGAAATCCTGAGCCGGTTTTTTGCTGCGCTTTTTTATTCTGTAACGATCGCCAGAAAAACGGCGTTGTGCTCCGAGCAGTTTTTGGTATAATGCCCTGCGCCGCCGCCGCACATCCACGCATCGCCCGGATGCACGGTGTGCTCTGTCCCGCCGTCCGCAATGACAAGCTCGCCCTCCAGCAGATAGCAAAACTCTGCATCCGGCATATGCGTGTGCTCACCGATTGTGCAGCCGGGTTCGAGCGTCATCTTGGCACACATGCGGAATTTTCCGCACGAGTCCTCCGGTGCAATCAGGGTCCGGCGGAGGACGGAGCCCTCACCGCCGCGCAGATGCTCTACGCGTTCTGTCTTTTGCTGCTGTTTTCTGTTAATCATGCCACATTCATCCTTTCGCTGATTTTAATACGACAATCGTAATGCCGTTGTTGTGCCGGTCGATATCATGATCCCGCCGAAAGTCCGGACAGATTCGGAGCAGCTGCCGCGTATCCTCCTCAAAAATCGTCAGCTTTTCGCCGGGAACGAAAAACCTGATCTGACCGCGGCGCTGCAGCGCCGGCAGCTCTCTGCGCACAGCGACACGAATTTTCCCGCCGTTTCCGGTCGAGCCAAAGCCGTGAATGATTTTGAGCACCCACACGCCCTGCCGCCGCGCCATGCGAATCTCCAGCCGCAGCCGGTCGAGTGCCTGCGCCACGGTGGGCCTGTCATCCTCAAGATTGATCTGCCGAATGTGCTGTTCCATCTGTTTCTGCCTTTCCGCGGGCAATACGAGCGGCCGGCTTTTTTCAGCACGTTCCCAACCGTCCGCGCATCCGGGACGCCGTATTGCCTATTTCTCTGTCTTCTCCGGAATGCGCGCCAGAAAGTCGCAGAACAGCGCCTTCATTTCCGCATCGGTGTCACGGCACAGACCATGTACCATCCGTTCGGGATGCCACTGAACCGCCCAGACGGGCAGGCGTTCATGCTCCACAGCTTCGATCACGCCGTCTGCGTCGCTGACCGCCGTGACGTGCAGTCCCGCCCCCAGTGTGCGGATTGCCTGATGGTGATAGCTGTTGACCGGAAAGCTCTCCCCGAGCAGCGGCCGCAGCCAGCCGTCCTGTGCGGTCACGACGGTATGGATGGTATTTTCGTGCACATGTGCCGTAGCGAGATGCTGAAACAATGTACCGCCGAAAAACACGTCAATCACCTGAATGCCGCGGCAAATGCCGAGCACCGGTTTTCTGCGCGCACAAAAGACGCGCAGCAGCTCCCATTCCCGTTCATCCCGCTGCTGGTCGACACTTGTATCCATGCCGGTCAACTGTTTGCCGTAATAGGCGGGATGGATATCCCCCCCGCCGGAAAGCACCAGGGCATCCGCCCGCTCTGCCAGGGTTTCCTCGCTGCCGTACCCGCCGTCGAGCACCGCCGCTGCGCCAAAGCGCGACAGCGCACGCGCATACAGCTCGCTCTGTGCGGTCTGCCGGCTTCGCCTGCCGCAAACCGTTCCGGTTGATACCAGTATAACAGTATTTGCCGTATTTTTCACCTCCTGCATCATAAATATTTCGATGGGCGTGCAAAAACAACCGCGCACCCGCTCCTTAGCATGACATGAATCGCCCGCGAGCGCGCGCGAATCCGGGCAGGAGCAGGAAATATTTCGAGGAGAGTGATCGGCAATGCGCTTTGGGGATATCGCTGCGCTGTGCGGTGCGGCTGCCCTTTTTCTGTTTGGAATGGAGCTGCTGTGCGCTGCACTGCGCCGGCTGTCCGGGACACACCTGCGCCGGCGTCTGATCTGGGCTTCCGCATCCGTCTGGCGTGCCGTTGCCCTGAGTGCCGCCGCGACCGCGCTTGTGCAGAGCTCCTCTGCGGTCACCGTTGTCATTGTGGGACTCGCCGCAGGCGGTCTGCTCTCCCCGCTGGCCTGTGCGGGATTGATCGCGGGCGCCAACATCGGCACCTGTTCCACCGCATTTCTCGTCCATTTCGGCCTGCGCGCGCCGTGGATGCATCTGCTGTGCGGCTGGCAGCCGCTGCTTGCTTTGGCTGCGCTGTTCCCCTTTCTGCTGCGCCGCCGGTGTCCGCCGCTTTTATCCGCCGGTGCCGGACTGGCCGCACTGCTGACCGGTATGGCGCACATGCAGCAGGCGCTTGCCCCGCTGTCCGCCTCGCCTTTGCTTGCCCGGCTGCTGCGGGAATGCAGCGCACCGCTGACCGGTCTGCTCGCCGGTGCACTGGTCACTGCGGTTTTACAGAGCTCCTCCGCGTGTATCACAATCCTGCAGGCGGTCTCGGCCTCAGGCCTGCTCTCACTCGCACACGCTGTTCCGATCATTTTGGGACAGAACCTCGGCACCTGTGTCACCGCGCTTGCCGCCTCTTTGCCCGCCGGACGCGCCGCACGGCAAACCGCGCTGCTGCACCTGCTGTTCAACGCAATCGGGGCTGCGGTCGTGCTCCCGCTGCACCTGCTCTGCTGCCGGCTGTATCCGCTGTCCGCGCAAATTGCCGACAGTGCCGCCGTCGCCGCCGTACATCTGGGCTGCAATCTGATCGCCGCGCTTGTCTTTCTCCCGCTCTGTTCCGTCAAAAAGCGGCTCTCCGCAAAAGCAGAGAGCCGCTGAAATCCCGAAGTGAGCACCGCAAGGGTGCGCCCCTTATTTTTCTTTTACAATCCACGCATTCGGGATATGCCGCCCCTTTTCCGGTGTGACAGCGGAGGAACGCGTGATATTGCGCCCGCGGTAATACATGACCGCAGACGAACCTCCGTCCAGATTGCACGCCTGATATGCCCCGTACCGATACAGAATCTCGGTCAGATCGCCCAGTGTGATTCCGATGGAATAGCCCGGCTGCCGGCCATCGACAATCGCCATCAGCATCTGTCCGTTCCTCATCTGTCCGATGACCGAGCGCGGCTGCAGTCCCCAGCCGGCGGAGCCGCGGATCAGCTGTACGCCGTTGACGACGAGCGCAGGGCTGAACTGCATCGCATCGCGTGCGTCCGGCGGCAGCGTGTTGGAAATATTCAGCCGATTCGCGCTGTCCAGCGCAATGACCTTCATCTTGCTGTCCAGCCGGTCGGAAACGGCCCGGCCGCCCGCATACACCAGACCGAACACATCTCCGCCGTTTCCCGTTCCCTCCGGATCGGAGAAACCGCTCGCGTTGATGCCGAGCACCGCATCATTCCTGCGGCAAATCTGCTTCAGATAGCTTCCCGAGCTGCCCAGTGTTTCCGACACGGCGAGCTGCACCTGTCCGGGGTCTTTGATGATCGCCATGCGCCCGGAATATCCGCTTCCGCGCAGACCGACAATCACGATGCCATTGCGCGTGTCAATCGCGTACACGGGATCGCCATAGATTGTTTGAATGCCCGTCGGCTCCGCATCGTAATCCGCCTGATCGATCAGCAGATATCCGTCTTCGTCCAGCACCTCTTCCGTACTGCGCGCTGCCATATAGGCCCAAAACGACGGCATATCAATCTCCGCATACATTTCGGAAAACTGTTCCCGTATGTCCTCCCATGTATCGGTCGCCTGTTCGCCGGTATCCTCAAAGGATGGCGTCTCCTCCATTTCCCAGCTGCTGTTCTGGTCTTCCTGCCGCAGCTCGATTGTCATACGCCCGTTCATGACATCATCAATCACGGACTGCGGGAGAAACATCGTCGCAAGCCACTGATGCCGCATGGTTCCCATCGCTGTCTCAATGTAGATCGTGCGCCACTTTTCGATTACCGGAATGTGGGAAAACACAAGCAGGCAGTACAGTGCAGCGAGTCCCGCCAGAACAGCCGCGCTGCCGCGCAGGAGATGGCGGCGCCGTTTTTGTCTGATCGGGCGCGGATATTTTTTTCTCCGCTTCGGCGCATCGGTTGTCCGTTCATCCAGACAAATCCAGCCGTTGTCCTTTCTGTCTCCGCCCACGCACTCACCTCCACATTGCAGCATTCGGTGTCTTATTATACCACAATTTTGCGGCTTGTCCTATGGCAGGAGCGCACAAAGTCGGGCAAATTCTTGCTTCTTTGCGCAAAGCCATGCTATACTAAGGCAGCAAACTGCATGCGGGAGGTGTTTTATGCAGATCACAGAGAACAACAGCTATCTTACCATTCAGGGCTGCAGTCCCTTTTCTGCGGAGCAGACCTTTTCCTGCGGACAGTGCTTTCGCTGGACAGCACAGCCTGACGGCAGCTGGGTCGGTGTCGTGCGCGGCAGGGCGGCACGCGTGCGTGACAGCGGCGGAGCACTGTGCATTTCTTCCTCACGCGCGGAATTTGACGCGCTCTGGTCCGACTACTTTGACTGCGCGGCCGATTATGCCGCTGTCTGCCGCTCCTTTGCTGTGGATGACTTCACCGCAAAGGCCGCAGCCTTCGGTTCCGGCATCCGGATTCTCCGCCAGGAGCCGTGGGAGGCGCTGTGCACCTTTCTGATTTCCCAGTGCAACAACATCCCGCGCATCACGGCCATCGTTGAGCGCTTGTGCACAGGCTGGGGAGATCCGCTCTCCTTTGAAGGGCAGCAGCTGCATGCCTTTCCTTCCCCCGACCGTCTGGCCGCTCTGTCTCCGGAAGCGCTCGCCCCGCTTCGCGCAGGCTACCGCGCACCCTATCTGACTGCAGCGGCGCAGGCTGTGGCCTCAGGCAAAGTGTCTTTTTCTGCGCTGCGCAAAATGTCCACACCGGATGCGCGCCGCCAGATCATGCAGCTGCCCGGTGTCGGCCGAAAGGTCGCCGACTGCTTTTTGCTGTTCGGCCTGCACAAGCTGGATGCATTTCCGGTGGATACATGGATGAAAAAAGCCGCTGTCTATTACAGCGGCGATATGCAGCGGTTTGCCGACAGCCCGTATGCCGGCATCTATCAGCAATACTTTTTCTATTATGTGCGCGAGAACTGCCGCTGAGGCATTTCTGCCGAGGACACACCCGCGGGTGTGTCCTCTTTTTTCCGTTTTGTGTCAGCCCTCGATTACTTTGACATAATAATGCCGCGTGCGCGGTCCGTCAAATTCACAGAAGTAGATTCCCTGCCAGATACCGAGCAGCATGCGTCCGTCCTCAAACGGAATGGTCTTTGATACGCCCATTGCAGAGCATTTGAGATGGGCGGATGAATTGCCCTCCGCATGGCGAAACTCCGGGCGGTCGGGATATGCCCGGTCGAGCCCGAGCAGCATATCGCGCACGACATCCGGATCGGCATTTTCATTGACCGTAATGCCCGCCGTGGTGTGGGCGCACCAGATCACAGCAATGCCGTCGGAAACGCCGCTTTCCCGGATGGTCTCCTGTACACTGCGCGTGATGTTCAGAAAACCCTCGCGCGGGGTCTGCAGGGTAAACCGCTTTGCCTTCATATCGTTTCCTCCTCCGTCTCACGTCTTTCACACAGATAGGTTGCCTCCAGATCGGACAGATGCAGCTTGACCGCGAGCGGATACTGTTCATAGGCGTGTGCAATGGCAAACGAGCCGCCGCGCGCCGCCTCGTCAAAGCCGCCCATATGCCAGCGAATGGCGACGGCCTCTTCATTTTTCAGCCGCATAAACCGCTCGATCAGGAACACCGACTTTTCGCCGTGTCCATACGGGAACCGGTCGTTGATCGTGTAATACGGCACCTTTTCCCACACGCCGGCATCATTCTTTTTGTTGCGAAAGGAAACCTCGTAAAAGCCTGCCTTGCAGATGTCGTGCAGCAGCGCACAGATCGCCGCGCTCTCCGCGTTGTCCTCCCCTTCGACAAAATGCTTGTGCATCAGCGTGCGGTATACATTGACGCTGTGCTCCACCAGTCCGCCCTCATACGCCGCATGAAAGCGCGTGGAAGCAGGTGCGGTAAAGAAATCCGATCCCATCAGCCATTCAAGCAGGCGGTCCGCACCGCGCCGTGTGATGTTTGTCTTGTATGCGTCGATAAAAATCTGCCTGTAATCCAAACTCATAATACCACCTCATATCCGGCCGCCGTCAGCTGCTCACGCAGCTGCTCAAACGAAATATTTTGTCCATATACGATCACGCGCCCGCTGTCCAGCGTGATTTCCGTTCGCGTGACGCCGGGGACACGGCTGAGCAGCTTCTCGACCTCCCGCACACAGCTGCCCCAGCTCATGCCGTTGACGGTCAATTCCACACAGTCTTCCTGCGCACAAAGCGCATCATAGATCGCGCGCAGAGCCGCGGGTGTATTGCAGGACGGATCATCGAGCACGCGTGCGAGCAGGACGGAGAGATAGTATCCGACCGCGCGCCCCTTTGCGCCCCATGCCAGCAAATCGTGTCCGTCCACTGCAAGATCACGGCGCGACAGACAGCTGTCCGCCTCGAGCACCTCTTCCAGCAGCTGCTCCGTCCGCAGCAGTGCGGTCAGATCCTGCGGTGCGGTGCCCTGTCCGATTCCATCCGCTTTTTTTATCGCAAGCAGCGCGCGATAGGTCTCTTCTCCGTGCACCGCCAGCTTGCGCCGCACATGCCGCGCCGTCCATCCGAGCGGCGTATCGTGATGCCGCACCAGATACAGCAGCTGCTGTTCCATGTGATGGGAAAGCCGCAGGCGCTGTGCCGCCTGCTGTGCCAGCTCCTGCGAGCGCACTGCATGCCCGTAAAAATGTCCCACACCTGCTTCATCCATAAAGTAGGTGTCCGGCTTTCCGGCATCGTGCAGCAGCATCACAAGGCGCAGCAGCGGGTCGGGACGAATGGCCTCCACTGCGCGGACCGAATGTTCCCACACCGTATATTTATGGTGCGGATTGTGCTGTTCAAAGCCGATCATCGGGCGGATTTCAGGCAGAATCTGCGCAATAATATCCGCATATTCCATCAAAACCGCGCCCGCATGGGCGCCGCAAAGCAGCTGCAGCAGCTCCGCCGCAATGCGCTCCGCCGACACCTGTTCCAAACGCGCCCTGTTTCGGTGCAGCGCGGCAGCGGTCTGCGGTTCCATGGCAAGCCCGCGCTGCGCGGCAAAGCGCAGCGCACGCAAAATGCGCAGCGCATCCTCCTGCAGTCGCGCATCCGCATCGCCCACACAGCGCAGGGTGCGGCGTTTGAGATCATCTTTTCCGCCAAACGGGTCACACAGTCCCTCTGCCGGACTCCATGCCATCGCATTGATGGTAAAATCCCGTCGGGCGAGATCGTCCCGCACATCCGTGACAAACGCCACACAATCCGGTCTCCGCCCGTCGGAATACGCGCCCTCCGTGCGAAAGGTCGTCACCTCGACGGGCTCTCCCGCCGCAAGCACCGTGACCGTGCCGTGTCGGATGCCGGTTTCAATGACCGGACAGTCGGCAAACAACCGCTCCACCTGCTGCGGCAGCGCGGATGTGCACACGTCATAATCGTGCGGCACAAGACCCGCAAGGCGGTCGCGCACCGCACCGCCCACAATATAGCCGGCAAAGCCCCCCTCTGTCAGGCGGTCCAGCACCGTGCGCACGCCCGCAGGCAAATCAAACTGCAGTTCCATATCAGTGGCGCAGACCGTTGTACGGCTTTTTCTGTCTCAATCTGCGGCGGTTTCCGTTTTCGTCAACAATCACCGTGTTGTCCAGCTGCGCCCTGAGGTTTGCGATATATTCCGCTTTATACTCCTCCCGCAGCTGCTTCTGCTCCGTCTGTTCCTCCGCTGTCAGACCCTCTGCCTTGGATTTTCTCGCCAGTTCATTGATCCGGCTGATCTTTTTCTGATCCATCGCTGGAAGCCTCCAAATCGTCTGTAATAGATTTTATTATATCGTTTTCCGCCTGCCGTGGCAAGAGGCGGCGGGGCAATGCTTGACACGATTTCACCATTGTGTTAGGGTAATAAAGAGAAGTTTTCCGCTGTTCTGAAACCGCGGAATGGAAAGGATGTTTTCCCCATGAGACCTGAAACCGCTTGTATTCACGCCGGCTATGAGCCGGGCAACGGCGGCGCGCGCGCCCTGCCGATTTATCAATCTACAACCTTTACGTTTTCCTCCACAGAGCATGTCGGCGCTCTGTTTGACCTGACCGCAGGCGATGCGTTTTATACCCGTCTGGGCAATCCGACGGTTGACGCGGTGGAAAAGAAAATTGCCGCACTCGAAGGCGGCGTCGGTGCGCTGTGCACCTCCTCCGGTCAGGCGGCATCGATGCTTTCCGTGCTGAATGTCGCGCAGGCGGGCGATCACATCATCTGCACCTCTGCGATTTACGGCGGCACCTTTAATCTGTTCGGTGTCACACTGAAAAAGCTGGGAATTGATGTCACCTTTGTCGACGGCGATGCACCGCTTGCAGAGCTGCAAAAGGCCGTTCAGCCGAACACAAAGGCCGTTTTCGGCGAAACCATCGCCAATCCCGCGCTGTTCGTGCTTGATATCGAAAAAATGGCAAAGCTCGCACATGACAACGGCATTCCGCTCATCGTCGACAACACCTTTGCAACCCCGATTCTGTGCCGTCCGTTCGATTTCGGCGCGGATATCGTCGTACATTCCACCACAAAATACATGGATGGACATGCCGTTCAGATGGGCGGCGTGATTGTCGACAGCGGCAAATTTGACTGGGGCGCATCGGGCAAATTCCCCGGGCTGACCGAGCCGGACGCTTCGTATCACGGCCTGCGCTACACAGAGGCATTCGGCGCCGCGGCGTACATCACCAAAGCGCGCGTACAGCTGATGCGCGATATGGGCACGTGCCAGACGCCGATGGGCGCATTTCTGCTCGACCTCGGGCTGCAGACGCTTCCCCTGCGCATTCGTCAGCACAGCAGCAACGCACTGACTGTCGCACAGTATCTGGAACAGCAGCCGGATGTCGAATTTATCAACTATCCCGGTCTGGCCTCTGACAAATACCACGCACTCTCCGAAAAATATCTGCCGGAGGGCACCGCAGGCGTCATCTCCTTCTCCATCCGCGGCGGACGCAACCGCGCGGCAAAGTTCATTGACAGCCTCAAGCTGATTTCCCTCGAAGTGCACGTCGCCGACATTCACAGCTGCATTTTGCATCCGGCGACAGCGACGCACCGGCAGCTGACAGATGAACAGCTTGCGGCCTGCGGCATCACGCCGGG
>OCTW011615237.1_pt1 | contig 10446 bp, 10 predicted proteins | sample 1539671 | NCBI WGS metagenome assembly OCTW01 (sample SAMN02144230, study PRJEB22623) | gut metagenome | biome: sheep rumen | host: Ovis aries | place: New Zealand
GAGTTTGCAGTGCCAACACTGCAGGCTCTGGTTGAGAACGATTATAACGTGGTGGCTGTTGTAACACAGCCCGATAAACCCGTTGGAAGACATCAGACAGAGATGCAGCCATCCGAGGTTAAGAAGTATGCCCTTGAGCACAACCTGCCCGTACTGCAACCCGTAAAGATGAAGGACCCTGAGTTTGTTGAGCAGTTGCGCTCATATCAGGCCAACCTGCAAGTGGTAGTAGCATTCCGCATGCTGCCCGAGGTGGTATGGGACATGCCTGCCTACGGCACCTTTAACGTACATGCCGCACTGCTGCCACAGTATCGTGGTGCTGCGCCTATCAACTGGGCGGTTATCCACGGCGAAACCCAGACGGGTGTTACCACATTCTTCCTCGACCATGATATCGACACTGGTCGCATTATCATGCAAAAGCCTTTCGACATTCCCGATACAGCCGATGTAGAGTATGTGTACGACGGATTGATGCACCTGGGTGCCGAGATCTGTCTGGAGACACTCGACAAAATTATCGCTGCCGACGGACACCCCGAAAGCATCCCACAGGAGCAGATGATACCTGTAGGTAGCGAGTTGCATGCTGCCCCCAAGATTTTCAAAGATACCTGCGAGATTAACTGGAACCAACCAGCCAAGCAGGTTTACGACTTTATCCGCGGCCTTTCGCCCTACCCTGGTGCATGGACCACCTTGGTATCGCCCGAAGGTAAGGAAACCGTGCTGAAGATTTTCAAGACCAGCAAAACAGGCAACACCAGTGGCGAGCTTGGTCACACAGCCATTATCGACCGCAAGCCCTGCATCAAGGCAGCCGACGAGTTGCTGATGATCGAGGAGCTGCAGTTGGCAGGAAAAAAACGCATGAATGGCAAAGATTTCCTAAATGGCATAAAAAATTTCGATCATTATATAATAAAATAAGGTATATTTGCGTTACTATATATAGGTATAATAATAAAAACAGATTTGCCTATGAAGATTTTTACTCCAGACGACAACATGTTCAGCGAGAAGACGTACAAGCCGCGCAAGCAAACGCTCGACCTCATCCGACTTGCTGCATACACCTATCGTAGTAACAGCAACAAAACGTCGAACCTGAACTAACTTTAAAAGAAACATGGCATTAGTATCACCATCATTACTGGCCGCAGATTTTCTGCATCTCGACCGCGACATTGATATGATTAATCGCAGTGAGGCCGATTGGCTTCATCTGGATGTGATGGACGGATCGTTCGTTCCCAACATCTCATTCGGTTTCCCTGTTATCGAGGCAGTAGCAAAAGCTTGCAAAAAACCACTCGATGTACATTTCATGATTGAGCACCCTGAGCGTTACATAGCACAGACAGCCAAGTTGGGCGCTATGATGATGAATGTGCATTACGAGGCTTGCGTACACCTGCATCGCACTATTCAGGAAATACATCAGGCTGGCATGAAAGCTGCCGTAACATTGAACCCCTCCACACCTGTTAGCGTGTTAGAGGATATTATTAACGATGTGGATATGGTGCTGCTGATGAGCGTGAACCCTGGCTTTGGCGGACAGAAGTTTATCGAGAACACCATCGATAAAGTAAAGCGCCTGCGCCAGATGATTAACGAAAAAGGCAGCCACGCACTCATCGAGGTGGATGGTGGTGTGCAGGGCGAAACTGCCCCACGCTTGGTAGCAGCTGGCGTTGATGTGCTGGTAAGTGGCAGCTACGTGTTTGGCGCAGCCGATCCTGAGGGCGTTATAAAATCGCTCCGATCACTCTAAGCAGAGATTAATATTATATTGGCGCGATAGTTTGCGCATGTTGATGAGGGCGTAATGCATACGTCCTAATGATGTGTTGATGCTGCATCCAACCTCCTCGGCAATCTCCTTGAACGACATATCCTGGAAGTATCGCATATATACCACCTCGCGCTGTGGTGCGGGCAGGGCATTCATCAGCAATACCAACTGCTTAAGCGTGCGCTGGTTGGTAAGTTCGTTTTCGCGATTCACATCCACCAGTTCGTCACTTTTCACGGCACTCAGATCGTTCTCCTTGGGGGCATCAACCACGAATATCTTCTTCTGGTCGCGATAGTAATCAATCACCACGTTGTGAGCCACACGCAGCATCCACCACTGCAGTCGTCCCGTTTCGGTATACTGGTGGTTCTGTATCTTACTGATAATCTTCAGGAAGGTTTCCTGAAACAACTCATTAGCCAACTCCTCATCTTCAACTACCTTTATAATGTAGCCAAAGATGTTGTTCTGGTTGCGTGCGAGTAACTCGTCGAATGCATGATTATTACCATCAAGGTAAGCCTGTACCAATTCCTGGTCAGTCATACTTGTAAATGTACTCATATGCTCAAAAATTTAAAATTGAGTAGAGTTTGTTTCGATAGGCAATAATCTTTAAATTGTTAATAATCTGTGGCAAAAATAGATATTTTTATCCAAATCTCCAAAAAAATCAGTCAAAAACTTAACTTTGTGCCATTTTTTTACTACTTTTGCACTACAGAAATAACCTAAATAAGGAAAAATTATATGAAACTATTCGTACCAGGACGCCTTTGTCTGTTTGGTGAACATACCGACTGGGCGGGCCACTATCGAACAATGAACGCCGACATTAAACCTGGAGCAGCTATCGTGACAGGTATCGAACAGGGTATCTACGCCGAGGTAGAGAAGTCGAGCATGTTTGAGCTTTACAGTTCAGCCGATGAGATTAAAGGCGTGTGGCAGGATTTTAGTTGCCGCATGGACGAAATCGAACTAAAACGTATTGCCAAGAGTGGATCATTCTTCTGCTACTGCGCGGGTGTGGCATCGTACATGCTCGAGTGGTATAAGGTAGGCGGTGTGCGCATTCGCATTACCGACATGACACTGCCCATGAAGAGCGGTCTGTCGTCGTCGGCAGCCATCTGTGTGTTGGTGGCACGCGCATTCAATCAGTTATATAATCTGAATCTCAACACGTTAGGCGAGATGAACATTGCCTACTTAGGCGAGTTGCGCACCAGCAGCCGTTGCGGACGTTTGGACCAGGCCTGCGCATTTGGTGTAAAGCCTAACCTGATGACCTTTGATGGCGACGAGATCGAGGTGCGCTCGCTGAACGTAAAGAAGCCCCTGCACTGGGTGTTCGCCGATTTGTGCGCCGAGAAGGATACCATCAAGATTCTGTCGGATTTGAACAAAGCCTACCCCTTCCCCAACAGCGATGCTGAGCGGGCCGAGCACGAAGCCTTAGGACAACTTAATCTGGATATTGTTGATCGTGCCATCAAATACATGGCTGCAGGCGATGCCGAAAGTTTAGGTAAACTGATGACCGAGGCCGAGGCGATGTTCGAAGAGAAACTCACCCCCATGTCTACCGCCTTGCAGGCCCCCAAACTGCACGCCACTTTGCAGGATCCAAACATCCAATCTTGGATTTGGGGTGGAAAAGGTGTAGGTTCGCATGGCGACGGTTCGGTACAGTTCCTGGCACGCGATGCCGAGTCGCAGCAAAAGTTGGCCGATTACCTGAACAGTCGTGGTTTAAAGGCCTACACGCTCACACTCAAGCCAGTACATACCGTGCGTCGCGCCATCGTGCCTGTAGCAGGTTTCGGCACACGTCTTTACCCCGCCACACGTGCTATCAAGAAAGATTTCTTCCCCATCCCATGTCCCGATGGTATGGTGCGCCCAGTGATACTCATCCTGCTTGAAGAGCTTGTACAGAGTGGTATCGAGGAGATTTGCCTGGTATTAGGTTCGGAAGAGGAGCGCCAGCAGTATGCCGATTTCTTTGAGCATACCCTGCCCGATGAACATCTGCGCAAACTGAATCCTGAGGCTCAGGAGTACGAGAATCATATATTAGATATAGGTAAAAAGCTACATTACGTGTATCAACGCGAAAAGCGCGGCTTTGGTCATGCCGTTTATCAGGCAGCGCAGTTTGCAGGTAACGAGCCTGTACTGCTGTTGCTGGGCGATACGCTTTATCGCAGCGACTCTAACAAGCCTTGTGCTTTGCAGATGATAGAGGATTACGAGCGTTATAACCGCCTGATGGTAAGTATCCATCCTATCCCACTGGCCGAGGTGAGCCGCTATGGCATTCTGCATGGTGTATGGGAGGATAACGACCACACCATTCTGAACGTAAACACCATGTACGAGAAACCAAAGGCCAGCTATGCCGAGGAGTTCCTGGCCGTGCGCAATAAGAAAGGCGACAAGGAGTACTACAGCGTATTTGGCCAGTATATCCTTACGCCCGAGGTATTCTCGCAGTTACACGAGGATATCATGCAGAAGGAGATTGAGGGCGACCATGTGACCGAAATCGAGCTTACATCGGCACTCGAAGCTGTTCGCAAGCGCAGTGGCATGGTAGGTGTACGCCTACGCGGACGTATGTACGACATGGGTAATCCACCAGCACTCGCCAAAGCGATACTGGAGTTCCCACAGCCATAACAAAAAAAGAATCCCGCACTTAAAAATGCGGGATTTCTTTTTTATTTTACTAAGCTAAGCAAATACTTTCCGTACTCGTTCTTGGCCATCGGTGTGGCCACTTCTTTAAGCTTTTCGCTGGTTATCCAACCACGCTTATAGGCAATCTCCTCCAAGCAGGCCACCTTCAGGCCCTGACGCTTCTCGATTACCTCGATAAAGGTCGAAGCCTCCGAGAGCGAATCGTGCGTACCAGTATCCAACCAAGCAAAGCCACGCTGCAATGTCTGCACCTTCAGTTTCTTCTGTGCCAGATACTCCTGGTTAACGGTGGTAATTTCCAACTCGCCACGTGCCGATGGCTTGATGTTCTTGGCAATCTCAACCACGCTGTTGGGGTAGAAATAAAGACCTACCACAGCGTAGTTCGACTTGGGGTGCTCGGGCTTCTCTTCGATGCTCAGGCAGTTACCATCCGCATCAAACTCGGCCACACCATAGCGCTCCGGGTCGTTCACATAATAGCCAAAAACAGTAGCCAGTCCGTGTTTCTCGGCATTCTCAACACTCTCCTTCAGCAGGCCAGTAAAGCCCGATCCGTAGAAGATGTTATCGCCCAGCACCAGGCAGGCACAATCATCGCCAATAAACTTCTCGCCTATAATAAATGCCTGTGCCAGTCCATCGGGCGATGGCTGCTCGGCATACTCAAAACGCACACCATAATCCGATCCGTCGCCCAACAAGCGCTTAAAGCCTGGCAGATCGTGTGGTGTAGATATAATCAGAATCTCGCGAATACCAGCCAGCATGAGTGCCGAAATGGGGTAATAAATCATCGGTTTGTCGAAAATAGGTATCAACTGCTTACTGATGCCCTTAGTAATGGGGTAAAGGCGTGTACCAGAACCACCTGCCAAAACAATTCCTTTCATACGTTGATATTTAAAATTTGGTGCAAAGATACAGTTTTTGGCACGGATTACGCGGATTACACGGATTTTTTATATAAAATTATTATTAATCTGTGTTAATCCGCGTAATCCGTGCCTAATTTTTATTAATTTTGCAGTCGATTTGTAATTATAAATAGATTTTTATGGGATTATTTGATAAATTATTTGGAAATAACAGCGAACAGAAGGTTGGCGGCATGGAGGATTTCATGACGCTTATCCGCGTATATTTCCAGGCAGCTATGGCAGCCGACTTGGGAATTACCAACCTTGCTGCACTGCCCGACCTGCGTGTGTTTAAAACCACACTTAAGGTAGCTACCGTTAACAACAAGTTAGGCGTAGGCGAGCGCACACGCTGTAAAAAGATGCTCAAAGAGATGTACGGCATGGACGACGATTTCTTTAAGGAGATTGATTCGAGCCTGCGCAAGCGCTGCAAGAAGATTCAGGACGCACAGACCTACCTGCTGCAGTTCCAGGGCTTTACTCAGGACATTATGATGCTTACAGGCAACCTGATGAAGTTTAAGCTCCGCCTGCCTGGATTCATGAAGAAGGCCCTGTACACCATGACAGAGAAGACCGTTAACGATATCTTTAATAAGAACGACTTTACCGACCCAGCTGTACTGAAGAGCGTAGTAGCTGTTCGTGAGTACAATCGCCGCTTAGGTTTCTCGCAGAAGTGGGTTACCGACTTTGTATTCAAGGTGGTAATGCTGGCTAAGAAAGAACCCAAGCCCGCTCAGGACGAGAAGTAAAAAGTTTAAAATTTCTTAAAAGATAGCTGTAAGGCGGTTCTTTAAAAGATAAATTATATAACTTTGTACACCAAATAGTTATATCATGAGTGCAAACGAGCAAACGATATTGGCGTTCGAGACGCGTGTAAGGCAGATGATACTCCACTTTAAGCAGTTAAAGAAGGAGAATCAGGACCTTTTGGCGCAAATCAAAAAGGATAAGCAGGAGATAGCTGATCTGCAGGCCAAACTTACTCAGGCACAGAATGATTACAATTCACTGAAGATGGCTAAGATGATGCAGATTACCGACGGTGATCTTGAAGGTGCAAAAGCCCGCGTTAACAAGATGATTAAAACGGTAAATCAGTGCATAGCCATTCTGAGCGACGAACAATAAAATAAGGTGCCCACAATGACAGAAGTGAATAACGAGAAACTACATATCAGGTTGCACGTTTACGACGAAGAAATCGAAGTAACCATCAAGCGTTCCGACGAGGAATTCTATCGTAAAGCGGCCAAACTCATTACCGACCGTTATAATGCCTATTCGCAGGCTTATAAGGGTAAGAAGGGCGAGCATACGATTGCGCTCATGACGCTGATTGATATCGCCCTGATGTATGAGCGTGCCCGCGACAACAACGACACTGATCCTTACAATAGTATTCTCACTAAGTTGACTTCTGAAATAGAGGAGGCTCTTAAGTGAGAATATCATTTTATTAACATAGATTTTATATGGATATTATTATTGTACTACTGATCGCTGCAGGCGCCCTCGCATTAGGAGGAGTCTGCGGATACCTTGTATTCCGCTACGTACTGAAGGGGAAATACAACGAAATGATCGACACTGCCACCAAGCAGGCCGATGTTATCAAAGAGAAGAAACTGCTCGAGGTGAAGGAGAAATTCATCAACAAGAAGAGCGAGCTGGAGAAGGAGGTGCAGCAGCGCAACCAGCACATCCAGCAGAGTGAGAACAAACTTAAGCAGCGCGAGATTTCGCTCAACCAGCGCCAGGAAGAACTGGGTCGCCGTAAGAACGAGCTCGATAATCAGCAGCAGCGCATCGACAACGAGAAGAAATTGCTGGCTGTTAAGGCCGAAGAGCTCGAGAAGATGCAGCTGAAGGAGCGCGAGAAGCTCGAAGAGGTATCAGGTTTGAGCGCCGAAGAGGCTAAGAACCGCTTGGTAGAGTCGATGAAGGACGAGGCTAAGACAGCCGCTGCCAGCTACATTAACGAAATTATGGACGAGGCCAAGCTGAATGCTAACGCACAGGCCAAGAAGATTGTTATCCAGACTATCCAGCGTGTAGCTACCGAAACTGCCATTGAAAACTCAGTAAGCGTATTCCATATCGAGAACGACGAGGTTAAGGGTCGTATCATTGGTCGCGAGGGTCGTAACATCCGCGCACTCGAGGCTGCCGCAGGTGTTGAAATCGTAGTAGATGATACCCCTGAGGCTATCGTTATCTCTGGTTTCGATCCTGTTCGCCGTGAGGTTTGCCGTCTGGCTCTGCACCAGCTGGTAAGCGATGGTCGTATCCACCCTGCACGTATCGAGGAGGTGGTTGCCAAGGTTAAGAAGCAGCTCGACAACGAGATTATCGAGACTGGTAAGCGTACCGCTATCGACCTGGGTGTACACGGCTTGCATCCTGAGCTCATCCGTATCATCGGTAAGATGAAGTACCGTTCATCATACGGCCAGAACCTGCTGCAGCACGCACGCGAAACTGCCAACCTGTGTGCCGTTATGGCCAGCGAGCTTGGCTTGAATCCAAAGAAGGCAAAGCGCGCAGGATTGCTGCACGATATTGGTAAGGTGCCCGACGAGGAGACCGAATTGCCACACGCTATCTATGGTGCCAAGATTGCCGAGAAGTTCAAGGAGAAGCCTGATATCTGCAATGCTATTGGTGCTCACCACGACGAGATGGAGATGCAGACACTGCTGGCTCCTATCGTACAGGTGTGCGACGCCATCTCAGGTGCACGTCCAGGTGCTCGCCGCGAGATTGTAGAGGCTTACATCAAGCGTTTGAACGACCTTGAGGCCATCGCTATGAGCTATCCTGGTGTTACCAAGACCTACGCCATCCAGGCTGGTCGCGAGCTTCGTGTGATTGTTGGTGCCGATAAGATGAACGACGCCGAGAGCGAGGCCCTCAGCGCCGATATCGCAACAAAGATTCAGAACGAGATGACCTATCCAGGCCAGGTAAAGATTACCGTTATCCGCGAAACACGTTCTGTGGCTTATGCCAAGTAATCTTTAAATTATCTGCTTGATTTCAAGTAAATCAGATACAGTGTATGTGGGGGCCTCAGGGTCTCCACTTTTTATGTCGTATCCCCAACGGTTAAACAGCAGCGCATCTATGCCCACAGCCATAGCGCCTTTAATATCGGTTTGCAAGTTGTCGCCAATCATCAGCGTTGTTTCAGGCTTAGCCCCCGTCTGTTTAAAAGCATACTCAAAATAGCCGGCGGCAGGTTTGTTTACCCCAGCATCCTCGCTCAGCACAATGGTATCAAAGTAATCACGCAAGCCGCAGGCAGCCAGCTTTTTGTACTGCACCTCGTGAAATCCATTGCTCGTCATATGCATGCGGTAACCCTTTTCGTGCAGGTATTTCATCAGCTCGTGAGCACCTTTAACCGTGCCAGGCTTATTACTACAGTACTCCAAAAACTTATCGCTCATCTCCAGACAGTAAGCCTCGGTAGCAGCATCGCCCATACCCACACTCAGCGGACGGCGGAATCGCTCAACTATCAGGTAGTCACGCGTAATCTCACCCTTTGAGTATCGGCCCCATAGGTCGATATTAGCCTCCCAGTAAGCGTCGTAAAACACCTGTGGGTCGGCAAAATAGCGGCCCAGCTGGTAGTGTTCAAACGTTTCGCGCAAGGCAATCACCGAGTTGCCATGGGTGTCGTAGAGTGTATCGTCAAAATCTACAAACAAATCCTTATATACCTTATTCTTTTCCATCGCCTGCAAAGATACGAAAAATAAATAAAAAACACAAAAAAGGATGGCTGTTTAAGATTTTCTTACTAATTTTGCAGCTGTGAATTATACTTATATACGATTTCAGAATGAAAACAAGATATATCATTCTGCCATTGTTGTGTATATGCACTTCGATGGCAGCACAGGATAACGTAAAGCACAAGCACCACCAGATTGAGGATTCAACCGATGTGTTTTTCCGCCATCTGCAGCTTAACGAGTTAACAGTAACAGGCGTAACTGGCGATACTAAACTTAAGCATGCCACAGCGCCCGTAAGTATTATCAATCCCCAGCTACTCAGGGCTACCGCCGCCACCAACATCATTGATGCCATTGCGCATCAGCCAGGCGTAAGTCAGCTTACCACGGGTGGTAGCATCTCCAAACCCATCATTCGCGGTTTGGGCTACAATCGCGTAGTGGTTATGAGCGAAGGCGTGCGCCAGGAGGGTCAGCAGTGGGGCGACGAGCATGGCGTTGAGGTTGATGGCAGCAGCGTTAACTCGGTCGAAATCCTTAAAGGCCCTGCCTCGCTCATGTACGGATCGGATGCCATGGCAGGCGTGGTAATCCTGCACCCACAGGCCACCCAGCCCTTAGGCACCATTAAGGCCAACGTAAGCAGCGAGTACCAAACCAACAACGGCTTGTTTGGCTACACCGCACAGATAGCCGGCAATCAGCAAGGCTTTGTGTGGGATGCACGATACAGTCAGAAGCTGGCCCACGCTTATAAGAATAAGTACGATGGCTATGTACCAGGCTCGCAGTTCCGCGAGGGTGCTGGCCGACTGATGTTAGGACTTAACAAAGAGTGGGGCCACTCGCGACTCACCTGGACCACCTATCACCTCACCCCAGGCATAGTTGAGGGCGAGCGCGATGCTGAGACAGGCCAGTTGGAGTGCAGCACGGCCAACGTAAAAACCTACGGCAAGGCCCTGCCCTTCCAGCAGGTAAAACACTACAAACTGGTGTGGGACAACTCGCTCAACCTTGCCCACGGCTATCTTAAAGCCATCTTTGGCTATCAGCAAAACCGCCGACAGGAGTTCGAAGAGGACATGGATGAATACGAGCTGTACTTCAAGCTGCACACCCTTACCTACGATGTGCGCTACCTTACCAACGAGTTCGGCGGATGGAAATTCTCAACCGGCATTGGTGGTATGTATCAAAAGTCGGAGAACTTAGGCGAGGAGTATCTGATACCCGACTATCGTTTGTTCGATTTCGGCGT
>OCTW011568964.1_pt1 | contig 10445 bp, 2 predicted proteins | sample 1539671 | NCBI WGS metagenome assembly OCTW01 (sample SAMN02144230, study PRJEB22623) | gut metagenome | biome: sheep rumen | host: Ovis aries | place: New Zealand
CTGGAATCAGCATTCCAACAATGAGTATCCCTAGAATAATCATAGCCTTGCGCATATCATCACCTCTAATAATTGGTAAACTTTATTTATTTTATTAAGTATTTAAATGTATCTTTTTTGTGTTTACTTTATTTTACCAGTTTGGAAAATTGATTTAGTTTAGTAAATTTTATATGTTTTCAAACCAAATTTAAACTTATAGTAAATATTGATTTTGCTATGTTAAGTTATAATATAATCGGGCATAAAGGAGGTGAAAATACGAAAACAGACAAAAGGATAATATTCGCATTAATTCTTTCAATATTGCTTCTATTCTCTGTAAGCTCTGTATTTGCAGGGGAAAATGAAACAATATCTGATGTGGTGAGTGCTCCAGTGGAGTTAGAAGAAATAACGCAAGAACATGATGTTACTGAGCTTGAATCTTCTCAATCAGATGGGGAAGTCCTTGAAGCGGGCGGTAATGTAATTAATGTTCATGTATACGATTCTTTTAACGAAACAGGCAAAACATGGACTGAGGATGGAATTGAATTGAAGGGAGCAACAGTTAAGTTGTATGATTCCAATAATTTAGTTTCAACTCAGACCACAAACAATAGGGGTATTGCAACATTTACCGGTGTTGGTTCTCAAAAATATAATTTGGAATTGACTTATTCAACTTATAATCCTATCAGGATAGATGTTGATTGTACAGGTAAAAACGGACAGACTCTTGAAATAGACAACCTAATGTTCATACCGGACATGCTGTTGCTGGTGGATTATGCGTCACACAATGAAAAAGTTGACATGTTGATGAATATGTCAAAACGTGTTGCATACATAAGTACAACAAATTTCGATGAGTCAAGGGCATGGCTGGCTGAATATGCAAAATTTATTCACATTGATATGTTTGCTGAAAATTCAGCATACAATAGATTCACAGCGTCATATTTAAAACAGTTGTTGGCGGTTTCTCCGGCAAATGCCGACTATAAAGTTGCATATACCTTCGGTACTTACACTCAGGAAATTTTAGATGCTACTGGATTGCATGTAATTGGGGCCAGTAAGGATAACAACACTTATGATACAATTGAAAATACCTACATTGGATCATATTTCCAGGCGGAGGATATTCAGGATTCTGATGTTTTACAAACCAACATGAAGAATTATTTTGATTATGTTCGTCACCTGATTGAACCAAACAAATATTCTAATCCTACATTGACTGCAGATGGAATTCCATTGATGAGTCCTGAATGTGGTTTTTACCATCCTGATATTGGAATGATTACTCTTCTTCCAAGTTCTGATCTAATCCATGACTGGATTATTAGCGATCCGGGTTATACCAAAACTCAGGACGGCAGTTTGAATTGGATGAAGTTTGAATATGAATACTGGGTAGAGCATACATTAAATCCTAAAGTACTGTTCAACAAGTTTGAGGAACAGTTGAAATCCAAATTAAATCCAGATAAAAAACTCATAGCTATTGCCACTTACTATTGTGGCGGAGACGTTGTGGATTCATTAATCAGAAGTTATGCTGCAAGTGGTAGGACTGCGTTTAATGTATTTAAAACAAGTACTACTCCTTCCATGTCTTCTATATTAAACAGAATCACAAATGCCTCAAAAATAGGTATTTCAACAATTACTTCTCTATATAGTTGGTCTTTAAGTTATGCTAACGGTTCAGCAGAACCTGATTTATCTGAAATGGATTTGGCAGTTCTTAAAGGAGTAAATGAAATCTCAGAATACAGTTACAATTCAGATTTGGGTCCGCAGGTCGAATGGACATATGCTGTAACATTCCCAAGTTTTGAGGGAGTGTATGGTCCGGTTATCTTATCCTACGTTGACGGTGAGGGTAAAACTCATGTAATCCAATCCGGTGTGGATAAGATGGTCAAGTTAAGCTGCGGTTGGGCGGACTTGAAAGATTTGAAAAATTCCGATAAAACAATCGCAATCGTATTGTATAATTATCCTCCGGGAAAGGCAGAAATTGGTGCGTCCTATTTGAATGTAACCCAATCTACATATGATTTGATTGTTAAATTATATGAGGCAGGCTATGATACTGGTGGAGACATCAGACAAAAAATGACTGCAAGAGAGCTTGAAGACATTATCTTTAAGATGGGTAACAAGGGTTCATGGGCATACGGTCTGTTAAAACAGTATGTCGAGGATAATTATGATGAACTGGTAAAGCACCATCAACTGATCTCAACAAGGGACTTCCGTAATCTTATTAAGGACATTCCTCAGGATTTAGTTAAACAAATGATTGACTATTGGGGAGCAGATCTAGGTCCATCAATGGTGTATAATGGAACTGATGAGCAGTACATGGTCGTTCCGGGAATCTGGTTCGGTAAGGTATTTGTCACTTTCCAGCCAAGTAGAGGATGGGAAGAGGTAAAAACTATTGAAAATTACCATGACTTAACTCTGCCTCCGACACAGTACTATGTGTCTTATTATAAATGGTTGGATAAGATAGCTAAAGTAAACGCTATAGTGAATATGGGGACTCACGGAACACTCGAATGGTTGCCCGGTACAAACTTAGGTTCTAATGAAGGTGACTGGACTTTTGAGTTAACATTAAACCCGACATTATATCCGTATATTGTGTCAAACCCTGGTGAAGCTATGGTTGCCCGTGATAGAATCGCAGCATTGCTCATTACTCACATGACTCCTGCAATGGTCACTTCCGGTTTGTATGGTAATTATACTGTATTAAATAACTACATTAACTACTATAATGATCAGGTAAAACTTAATGTGTCATCCAATGCCGAAGAATATAAAGCTAAGATTTTAAAATTAGCTCCAACTTTAGGCTTTAGAAACTTCACAGGAGAACATGAGACATTCCAAGAATGGCTTGACGAACTCCATTTATATCTTGAATCTATGGAAGATGATTTCATCACATACGGTTTGCACACTCTTGGTAAAATATTGACCGGTGATGAGCTTGCAGAGGAAGTAATGACAATTACATCTTCTCAAACAAAAATCTACAACTATATAATGGAGTATTTATACCCAGAATTAAAGGGTAAGAATTTCAATGACGATGTTCAGGGAAATATTGAATATTTGGCTCAGGCTAGTGTTATTAAGCAATTCTTATTGAATTATATTACTCAACTGGTAAACGGTTCATCCGTGGATGAGCTTACCGGTAAGTATAATATTGCTAAAGGTTCTTCATTGTACAATGCAACCGCATATGCTGCACAAGTGATAGTCAATATTCAAAACAACAACGAATGGAATGCGATTTTCACCGCATTGCAAGGAGGATATGTTCCTGCAGGATTGTTTGCAGACCCTTCATATGGTGATTCAATTCCAACAGGTTATGACGGTTATGCGGCTGATCCTACAAGAATGCCTTCAGAATCAGCTTATGAGTCCGCTGTAAAAATTGTGGATTTATTGCTTAGCCAATACTATGAAAAACATGGTAAATGGCCGGAATTAACTTCATTGATTTTATGGGGTACTGAAATTTCAAGAACTGAAGGAATCGGTGTTGCGGAATTCCTATACTTCCTTGGCTGCAAACCGGTGTGGGCAGATAACGGTAAGGTTATAGGTGTTCAAAAACTTCCATTGGAAAGATTAACAGTCAAACTTTCAAACGGTACCGTTTTAAACAGGCCTAGAATTGATGTGTTTGCAAGCATCGTTACAAACAACAAGGACTGGATTAACTGGATGCTGACTGCTGTTAAACTTGCAGCATTTGCAGAAGGTGAAAATGAAACAAATAACTATGTAATTAAACATTATAATGAGAATCCCATGCTTGACCGTTTATTTGGTCTTCCGGGTAATGTTCTTGAAGGAACAGGTATGTCAACTCTCATACCAAACACTGCGGATTGGGATATATCCACAGTTAATGATGTATTGATGGAAATATATCTTTCAAGAGTTTCATTCTCATGGACTATTGATGACAATGGTAATATAGATATTAAAAACCAAAAAGAAAACTTCAAGTATTTGCTTGGTAAAACTGATTTGATTACACAGAACTTTGACAGTACCTGGAGACTGTTTGATTCCGATGATTATTATGACTGGTTCGGTGGATTGTATAATGCCGCAAATATACTGAGAGAAAGAAATGGATTGCCTCGTCCAGATACTGCATTTGTAGATATCAGGAACAAAAATAAATTCGTTGCAAGAACCTATCAGGAAGAAATCGAATTTGAAAGTAGAACAATGCTTTTAAACCCTAAATATTACATGCCACTTATTACTGGTGGTGGATCTGGTATGAATGCATATGCCTCAAGATATCAGAACATGTTTGGTGGTTTAACCGTATCTAATGAACAAATTACTAAGGAGTTGGGTCAACAATTGTCTAATGAATTGTTAGGCATGAGTGGCTACATTGATGGGGCAACAGCTTCATTCGGTTATCAGACTTCTCTATTGTGGATGGTTTACTTGGCTGATCAGGGAACTTGGGACGGTGATGCAAGTACAGTTCAAAAGCTTATTGATGAGTATATGAGACAAGTGATTGAATATGGTGTTGCATGTTGTCACCACACATGTAAAAACCTTGCTTTCAATGCTAAAATCATTCAAATGAGTTCTCTGACTCCTGCTCAAAAGGCTAAATTTGCTGAAATCCTTGCTCAGGCAACAAACACAGATCCGTTATATCAAATGCCGGAAGAGGAAGGAACTTCAGGTGATAACAGTGGTTCCAACAGTGGTTCATCTGATAAAAACGGTCAGGACAGTTCAAACGCACAGCAATTGGCCAACGGAACATCTCAGGACAAGTCAAGTAGCAGTGATGGTGGAAATACCGGATTCGGTGCAGATGCTTCTCCGAGCGGGGATGCAAAATCTGCAAGTGAATCTGCAAGTGACACTTCATCCGCTTCAGCAAGCGGTGCTGGAGACTCCGGAAGTAAAGCTTATGAGTTGTCCGAGCAATCAGCTGCCAAATCTGCTAGTGCAACTGAGTCCAGCATGCCAATATTTGTAATTATTGCGGTAATCATCCTGATTGCAATATTCCTTGTGGGATATGTGAGAAACAATGAAGATGAATATGATGATTATTAAACTAATCATCAACTTTTTTTTATTTTTTTGAAATTTAGAAATTATTAAATATACTTTATCTCTAAACATAATAACAGTATAAATTATTTTTTTATATATGTGATAGAGGTATAATATGATAAAAAAAATTAATATTTTAGTGGTTTTACTATTATTGCTTGTTTCTATAACTGCTGTTAGTGCGGCAGATGATTTAAATGAAACGGTTAGTAGTAATTATGAAACTGTTGATTCACAGGACATAATTTCTTCACACAATGTTCCTTTTGAAGAAATTTCATCAGAATCAAACAGTTATACAGTGAATGAAAGTAACTACAATAATTATTTCAATACTAAGGGGGAAACAACTTCTCTTGTGAAAAGTGGTGATACCCTCAACATTGATGGGGAGTTTTCAAAGAAGAATTTTACATTTAACATTCCTGTAAATATCATAGGTACAAATTCAAATATCTTGAATAATTGTATTTTTACTTTTTCCAACGGTGCTTCAGGAAGTAATGTTTCTAGTTTGAACATAGCAAATAACATTAATTATCATTATGGAATTTTCTTAAATGGTGTTTCAAATTGTATTGTTCAAAAATGTTTCATAAATAATACTGGAGCATCTTCTTATGCGGTTTGTATGGGAAATGGGGCAAATTATAATAATGTCACCAATAATTATCTCAATGCTTATGGAATAACTTATGGTCATGGAACCCGTTCAACTTCCCCTCTTTTAATTTCCGGCGCAAATAATAATGATATTGCAAATAATGAGATTACATGTTGGGATGCAAACGGTATCTATTTATCCAGCTATGCAGGGGGTCCTTTAACAGGAGGCCCTTCAAATTTCAACATGATTTATAACAATACTGTTAATTATATGGTTTTGCCTACTTCTTGGAGTTATGGTATTCAGATAATGGGGTCTAACAATACTATAAAATCCAATAAAATTATAAAGGCTTACAGAGGAATATCTGTTGCAGGTTCTGGAAATAAAATTATTGGAAATCAGATATTCAATATTACTGGTGCGGATTTTAACAATCCTGGTGAAGAAATTGCCGGTGAAGCAGGTATTGTTGGCTCTATTAATTCATTGATTGTTAATAATTCAATTTTCAATTCAAAGATACTTTCAACTGGTGCAGGAATTTCCTCTTTGGATAATTCCATAATTGAAAACAATTACGTGCAGGTTATTAATAGTGGTGTCGGAATTCATCCGTTAGGATCATATATTATTGTAAAGGATAATAATATCTCTACCGTTTCAGGTTCAGGAGTCTTATTCAACACACATTCATTTAATTTAACTGTTAAAGATAATTATATTAAAAGTCAGTCTGGTAATGGTGTTTTAATTCATTGGGTAAGTGCTAAAAGAATGCCTGGTAATATCACTATTGTGGGAAACACTCTTTATGCCGGCAATAGTAAAGTATATGCGATTGACGCTAGAGAAGCCGACAAATCTACGAATAATATAATTGAAGATAATTACGCTCCTGTAGGTTATGGTCAAATTGCCAGTCCTAATGGTGTTGTCGACCCGTCAAAGCCAAGTTACAAGTTCAACGGAAAAAAACATATTATAACTCCAACAAACTTTGACGATTATATTCAGGTAAATGGTTATTTATCTCCAAATATTACTAAAGGAGACATATTGATTTTTGAAGGCGAATTCGTAAACAAACTAAATATAATTGTCAATAACCAAGTAAAAATACTTGGTGATAATGCAACATTTTTCAACACAACATTTAAAATTTACTCAGATGGAGTATGGCTTGAGAATTTAGAAATCAAAAACAGTAAAGCAAGCAAGTTAAACGCATGGGGAGTACTTGTATATAAGGTAAGGGGAGCAACTGTCTTAAACTGTGATATTGAGGTAAATGACCCTAATGCGGCATATGCAGTTTATGTTGTCGAGTCAACTGATGTTGATGTGATGAATAATAGGTTATCTTCTTCAGGAAATTACTTAACATACACTTTGCTTGCATATTCCGTTGATGACTGCAGATTTATCAACAATACTATTAAAACAAACGGAACAGGTAATGTTTACATCAATACTGGAATGGATGCATGTATAGATGGTGATGAAAATTGCTTGGACGGTAATGAAAACTGTTTGGATGGTGATGAAAATTGCTTGGACGGTAATGAAAACTGTTTGGATGGTGATTCCTTTAATGGTAATCATGTAGTTCCAGCAGAAGTCTACAGAACTTATGGAATATTGATGTTATATTCATCAGGCAATATTGTTTCAGGAAATAAGATTAATGCAACTTCTAAGTTAAACAGAACTGTCAACACTACCGAATCAACTAATTCTGTCATAGGTGTTGATTTATATTACAATAGTCACAATAATATCTTTTCAAACAATGAGGTTTTTGTCAAAGCTAAAGATAACTATCTTTATGGTATGGGTGTATTAGGTTTCAAATCTACTAATGATGCTCCTGAAGGTCAAGGTGCTTCAAATAATCAATTCATAAACAATAATATTGTTCTTGAAGGAACTTATTTTGTAGAAGGATTTGTTGTAGGGCGCAATTCATTTGACACAAGCATTATTTCAAATACAGTTGATGCAAGATCCCAATGTGTCAATTATGGAATCAATTTGGAAATGTCTCAAATGTCATTGATAGATAAAAATGTCTTAAAATTGAATTCTGATATTGTTTATGGAATGGAAATTTTCGATTCAAGCAACAATAATATTTCTAAAAATAATTTTAATATCAATGCTAAGAAAGTTTATGGATTGCTGCTTTTAAATTCAAATTATAATAATGTATATGAAAATTTGATTATTGCTAATGGTAGTGATGAGGAAGTGACTTTCGTAAATTTCGATTCAATTTCTGAAGGAAATGCTGGAATATATGTCAAATCCAATTGTACATATAATTACTTCTATGATAACAACATAACCTCTAAAAAAGGTTATGCAGTATCTTTCGATGAGTATGCAAAGGCCAATAAAGTTCAAAATAATTACTTGGATTGTGAATTAGGCATTGGTAACGGGGCAGTGAATGATTGTGCAAATAACCTTGTTCAAGGAAATTATAAATATATTGTTTCCGGTGAACTTAAAGAGGTAAATGTCAAATACTTTGAAAATGGAACATTTTTATTCACAACTGATGACATTAATTTAAATGGTGCAAAAATTGATTTCATTGATGATTTGGGTGAAATAATTAATTCAACTCTAATTTCAAATGGAAATGCTTTATTCATTTATGATTTTGGCGGCTTTGAAGATTACACTCCTGCATCCTATCAATTCTATGCAAAAATTTATCAGGAAAATTATAAGGACGTGGAATTTAAATGTGCAGTTACTATTCTTGATGGGGATTTAATAATCGCTGCGAATAATGTAACAGGACCAATTGCAAGATCTGCTCAATTTGGAGCTTCAGTTAAAAATATTTTGGGCAATGGAATTGGCGGAATAACTGTTGAATTTTATGTTGTTGATGATGGATATGAGGCATATGTGGGTAAGGCAGTAACTGATAAAGAAGGTGTTGCAATTCTTAATGGAGTTATTCCTCAAATATACTCTGAAAATCCTTATGTTATTGCAAAAGTTATAAATCCATATTATTTCCACTCCACCTCTGCTAAATCTAATTTAACTGCATTTTTACTTGATAAAACCAAAATAATATTGAATAATAATGTTCAGCCTGGAGGTGTTGTGGCGGTATTGCAGGATGAAAAAGGTCATGTATTGGCAAATCAGACAGTAACCCTTAAACTTAACAGTAATCAGTATGATATTGTCACAAATTCAAATGGTGCAGTTACAATTCCGATTCTGTCAAAAGGAAATCATGTTGTTTCAATATCCTATGGTGGAAATGAACAATATTATGATTCCAAATGTTCTGGAAAAATAACTGTATTGCCTTCATTATATCAAAATAAAGATGTTAGTGTCTATTATGGTAATACAATACAATATAAAGTTCGTGTTAAAGGATCTGATGGAAAATATGGTGCCGGAAATGTTGTAACTATTAAAGTCAAAGGTAAAACATATCATGTTAAAACTGACAAAAATGGTTATGCTGCCCAATCAATTAAACTAAAAACAGGATCATATACTATCACTTCTGAATTTAATGGAGATAAGGCAGTTAATAAATTAACTTTCAAACCAACATTAACTGCAAAAAATATTGTGAAGAAAAAAGCTAAAAAAATCAAGTTTTCAGTTAAAGTAGTCGATAAAAATGGAAAGGCAGTTAAAAATAAAAAAGTTTCTTTCAAAATCAAAGGTAAGAAATACACTGCTAAAACCAATAAAAAAGGAGTAGCAACCGCTTCAATTAAAAATTTGAAGGTCGGCAAATTCACAATAACTTCCAGTTATGGTGGTTGCACTATTAAAAACACAATCAAAATAAAAAAATAAAGATTATTAATCTTTATTTTACTTTTTTTTCAATTTTAATTTAACAAGTTTTAAATATATTTAAAGTTAAAAATCTAAATATAGTCGATTAAATATTAATTTTTATCTATAATGTAGGCTATTGTTTAATTTAAATATATTTAAATGAGGTGGAAATATTAAACGAAAAAATTTAATTCTTTCATTACTTTTACTGTGTGTAGTGATATTATCTGCAAGTGTAACTTTTGCCGCTGATGAAGATGTTGCTTTAAACGCAGTCGATGATGAAATATCTGTAGGTGATGATGTCTTAAGTGTTGAAGACGATACTGATACACTTAGTGAAGATGATGATCAAGTCCTTGAATCTGATGATTCAGATATTGTCGGTTCAAGCAAAACTGTAACTAATGGTACATTCTTTAATTATTTTGAAAATGACGGAACTATAAAAGCAAATGTCTCTGATGAAGAACTTATCTTTGAAGGAGAATTTTCCAACATTCCGAATGTACAGGCTATTACAATTAATAAAACAATAAAATTAACAGGTAACAATACTGTATTTAATAATATATCATTTATTATCAAATCCAATGATGTGATAATTGATTCATTTAAAATAAATATAGATAATGCAAGCAGAGCAATTTCAATTGAAGGTGCTAAAAATGTAAAAATAATGGGAAATAATATTACTTTCAATGCAAAAAATGATGATGCAACCGCATGTGCAATTTATGCTACTGCTGCGGATAACTTATCATTCCAATCAAACATTGTTAGGGTGACTGGTAATAAATCCAGCAATAAGATAGTATCTTTTGTTGATTGTATGGATGCTTATTTCTATGATAATGCTTTTGTTGCTAGCCTTCCTTCTACT
>OCTW011581389.1_pt1 | contig 10441 bp, 10 predicted proteins | sample 1539671 | NCBI WGS metagenome assembly OCTW01 (sample SAMN02144230, study PRJEB22623) | gut metagenome | biome: sheep rumen | host: Ovis aries | place: New Zealand
TTATGTAAATGGAAACGTAGGAAGCGGCACTGTTCAGGAAATGTCTGAATGGGTTGAATATATTACCTTTGGCGGCGAATCACCAATGAGTAAGATGCGTGAAGCAAACGGCCACAAAAAGCCATGGAAGCTTCCTATGTTCTGTGTTGGAAACGAAAACTGGGGCTGTGGCGGAAACATGAAGCCTGAATATTACGCAGACCTTTATCGCCGCTATCAGACTTATGTCCGCCAGTACGGGAAAGATAAAATCATGAAGATTGCCTGCGGTCCTAACGCTGCTGATTTCAACTGGACAGAAGTTCTTATGCGAGAGGCAGCTCCTCTTATGGATGGTCTTTCACTCCATTATTACACAGTTGAGCCAGACTGGAACGGACGCAAGCCGGCCTGCGATTTTACAGAAAAAGACTGGTATCTCACAATGAGCAAAGCAGGCTTTATGGAAACTCTCGTACGCCGTCACGACGAAATCATGACAAAGTACGATCCTGATAAGCGCGTAGCCCTTGTAGTAGACGAATGGGGAACCTGGTTTGCAGTAGAAAAGGGAACAAATCCTGGCTTCCTCTATCAGCAGTCTACAATCCGCGACGCTCTTGTTGCCGGTATTACCCTTAATATCTTTAACAATCACTGCGACCGTGTACGTGTTGCAAATATTGCTCAGGCAGTAAACGTACTTCAGTCTCCAGTTTTGACCGAAGGTGCAAAGATGGTTAAGACACCAACCTGGTACGTATTCCATATGTTTAAGCCTCACATGGATGGAACTTCCCTTACAACCCGTGTTGCTTCAAATCAGATTGGTCCTAAGGATGCCCGCATCGATTCAGTTTCTGCTTCTGCTTCTCACAAGAAGAATGTTTACACTGTAACTCTTACAAATGCGGAACTGACTGGAAAGAAAAATATCAGTATCACCCTCGCAGGCCTTAAGGGTAAAATTAAGGAGGCAAAGGCAACTCTTCTTACTTCAAAAGAAATGCATGCCTGCAACAGCTTTACAAAGCCTGAAGAGATTAAAGAAAAAGCACTTGAGGTTAAGCTTTCCGGTGCAAATGAAATGTACATAACAGTACCGGCAATGAGTGTTGTTACAGTTTCAATTCAGGCATAATGAAAGAGCCTTGTCCCGAATGCGAAAATAAAGCTTATCTCTCAAGTCTGGATATGACGCCCGAACTGGTGGCCGAAATGGCCTCCGCCGAGCCCGTCGCCGACTATGCGGGAGACCAGCTTGTCGCAGAAAGACTTGAAATCTGCAAGGCCTGCCCGAGGCTTATAGGCGGTATGACCTGCCGTGACTGCGGCTGCTTTGTGCAATTCCGAGTGCGGCACAAAACCGCCGCCTGTATAAATGGAAAATGGTGATTAATATGGAAAACTACAACAAAAACGATGTCGCCCCACAACCCCCAATGGGCTGGAACAGCTACGACTATTACAACACAATGGTAAACGAGGAGCAGGTTCGCGCAAATGCCGAATATATGGCAAAGAACCTTAAAAAGTTTGGCTGGGAATATGTCGTAATCGATATTCAGTGGTCAGACCCGGATGCCGGTCTTCGTAACGGCGAAAATATTCAGTACATTCCCTTCAGCCGCTTTTGTATAGACGAGTTTTCCCGCCAGATTCCGGCTCCTAACCGTTTTCCTTCCAGCGAAGGCGGAAAGGGCTTTAAGCCTCTCGCAGATTATATCCATTCGCTGGGACTTAAGTTTGGAATCCATATCATGAGGGGTATTCCACGCTTTGCCTGCCACGACCATCTGCCCATTAAAACTCACGATGGCAGCAAAATCACCGCAGACCTGGTTGCAAACCCATATTCAGTGAGCCGCTGGAATGCAGATATGTATGGGGTCGATGCTAACCGCCCTTATGCCCAGGATTATTACGATTCAACTTTCGAGCTTTATGCTTCCTGGGGAGTAGATTACGTAAAGGTAGATGATATCTGTAATACAAATATGTACCCTCATAATCCTTATTCCGCAGAAAAAGAAATTGAGATGATGGCTAAGGCAATTGAAAATAGCGGGCGCGGTATGGTGCTTTCTTTGAGCCCCGGACCTGCTGTAATTGAAAAAGCCCATCATTACGAGACCTTTGCAAATATGTGGCGCATTACAGATGATTTCTGGGATGACTGGAAGCTTTTGAAGGCCATGTTCGAGCGCTGCGAGGTCTGGCAGAAGCACACCGGCGACGGTAACTGGCCTGACTGCGACATGCTGCCAATGAACCGCTTAGGCTGGGGCTGGGCCGCACCTGGAACTCCCGAAAAAAAGCGGGGCTGGAAGTGCAAGTTTACAAAAGAAGAAACCCGCACAATGATAACCCTCTGGTGTATTTTCCGTGCTCCGCTTATGATTGGAACCGACCTGCCGCAGCTGGACAAGTTCAATCTGGGCCTGCTTACGAACGAAGAAATTCTTGCCATGGACAAGTGCCCTAACCAGGCAGAGCAGCTGAGTGCTTCCTGTCATGAAGATGTTGTTGTCTGGCGCAATATAACTGATGATGGACACGCCTATTATGCTTACTTTAACTTAAGCGAAGAGCCTCAGACTGTAAAAATGAACTCAGAAAATGGCAGAATTCGCGACCTCTGGGCTAAAAAAGACCTGAAGGAAGGCATTACCTTTACGCTCCAGCCACACGCATGTAGAGCGTTCAAAGTGTAATGAGAACTGTCATGCTGAACTTGTTTCAGCATCTTTGTTAATGAGACCCTGAAACAAGTTCAGGGTGACAGAGTAAATTCAATTGAAAATTTGACGGGTCTACAGTATATTATAAATTATGAATTATAAATCAATTTATACCAGCCCTCGCTTTGATGACGAGGATGAAGAAAAGAAACAGAAAATGCCGGATCCTTTTTCGGACAGATTCCTTAAGACAAGACAGATTGTTCTTACCGGCGAAGTAAACAAAGAACTTGCAGATTCAATTGCAAAACAGCTCTTGATTCTTGACGCAGAAGATTCAAAATCTCCAATTTACATGTATATTGACTCTCCTGGCGGCGATGTAGACGCAGGTTTTGCTATTTATGATGTAATCCGTTTTGTAAAAGCTCCGGTTTATCTTATCGGTATGGGTCTTATAGCTTCTGCTGCAACCCTTATTCTTATTGCAGTTCCAAAAGAGCGCAGAATCGGTCTCCCAAACAGCCGCTATCTTATCCATCAGCCTCTTGGTCAGATGCGTGGTGTTGCAACTGATATTGAAATTTATGCAAAGGATATGGAAAAAATCCGCGCAAAACTTAATAAATTGATTGCGGAGGCTACAGGAACTCCGCTTGAGCAGGTTACAAAGGATACAGACCGCGACTACTGGCTTGATGCGGATGAAGCTGTAAATTATGGTCTTATCAGTAAGGTTGTTTCTCAGAAAGAGGAGCTTCCAAAAAAGTAGTTTATGCAATTCGAACTGACCAATCAGCTTACAGACGACATAATCTCCGCCATGGAAAATCAGGATGTTGAATATGCCGTTGACGCTGTAGAAGGTCAGCTTGTTATTTCTGATTCAGACGGACATGTTCCTGATGACGAGAGATATTACATTTTACCTGAATGGGGGCCGTCAGACGGTTTTGAACTTCGCGAAGATTTTGTGAATAATCTTCATTCACCTTTAGCCCGTGAAGAGCTTCAGAGTGCCATGCATTCAGGAAGGGGGGTATTTAAGAATTTTCGAAACACCTTAAAAAATTACCCGGAAGTTGATAAACGATGGCATATTTATAAGCACAGATGTATGTCGGCACGTATCAACGAATGGTATAATTCCCTGCGAGAAATATGGGGATTGGAAAAATTAGACCAGCTGCCGGAATCAGACGAATCTTTAGTGCACGATGATTTTTCATTTAAGGAATATGATTCAGCTGCTGACAGAAAGACAATCCTTTTGAATATTACTGCGGGTGCGTGCGAGGACCAGGACCTGCCACCAGAAGTTAGCGAAGCGTTTTACGGATTATGGAAGACTCAATTTGAAGAAGCTTCCTCAGAAAATCAAACCGGTTATATTTGCTTCAGCCTTTCAGATGAATTTGCAGGATGTATTACAGTATCGCCGCTTTTACAGAATCAGGAAAAGATAGTTGTACTTACAAGTCTTTTTGTTCCTGAGCAGTTTCGTGGACTGGGAATAGGTACAGAACTTTTAGAAATGTGTATAACCAGACTCCAGAACTGCGGAAAAAAATGGGTTTTAATCCCGAACTTTTTTGCACCGGATATTTTACAGCCGTTATTAACACGTACAGGCTTTAGAAAAATTAATTCCGGATACATTTTAGCTTTAGAAAAAGGAGTATAAAAAAAATGGCATTTAATCGTGATTTTGAGTTGAATGAAGCTCAGCTTGAGGAATATCTCAAGAATGCAACAGACAGAGTAAGAACATCGGAGAATGTTGATTTACTTTCAGATTTGAACAAATTGTTTAAGAAGAACGTTCCGCTTACAGTTCGTAAGTATGTGATTGCATATCTGCTTAAAGAAGCTTTAAAGCATTATCATCCTTTTGGAAATCGTCGTGACCGTTTTGAAAGAAATGAGCGTTTTGACCGTAACGAAAAAAATCAGCGCAACCGCCAGGAAAGAAGCTTCCATCAGGAGCGAACAGAGCGCGTTGAAGCTGCCGCTGAAACAACAGAAGCCGCTGCTACAGAAGAAGAGCGCCCTCGTCATCCACGTGTAGAAATTCCTGAAGATCAGGCTACATCAATTTTTATCAGTATTGGAAAAAACCGCCGTGTTTACCCGCGCGACCTCGTAGGTATTCTTATTGCGATTGCTGGAATTGACCGCGAACGCATTGGCGATATCAAGGTTCTTGCAAATTATTCTTTCGTTCAGCTTTATACCGAAGATGCTCAGACAGCAATCGACAAGCTTAACGGTTATGATTACCGCGGACGCAAGCTCGCAGTAAGCTACAGCCGCCAGAAGTCAGAAGCTGACAGTGATACTGCTGCGGAAGCAGGAGCTGCTGAAGCTCAGTCCGGTTACTCTGCAGAAGCCGCAGAAATGGCCGCAGAAGACGCTGCCGCTTATGCCGCCGCAGAAAAAGCTGCTGCCGACAAAGAGCCTTTTGGAGTTTAATGAAAATTCACGTCTTACATACAGGCGTCTTTAAAGTAAATACACTTGTCGTTCCAACAACGGGCGGCAAGTGTTTTATTGTAGACCCTGCTGCCTGCGCCCTTTCCGGCGACGAAAATCTTATCCTTGATTATCTTAAAGCCCACAAATTAGAGTGCGAGGGAATTGTCCTTACACATTCTCACTTTGATCATATTACAGGAATTGCTCCCCTTAAGGCTGCTTTTCCGTCCGCAACAATAGCCCTGCACGAAGCAGAGCTTTCTGAACTTAACGGAAGCGGCGGGGCCGGCCCGATGAACAATTCTGTACTGCGCTTTTTCGGAGCCCCCGAGCTGCTTGAGGTAGTAGGCGCCCAGCCTGCGGCAGACACCCCGCTTAAGGATGGTTTGACAATTTTCGGCTGGAAGGTTTTGCATACTCCGGGACATACACCAGGTTCAGTGTGCCTTTATAAAGCCGGTGCAGCAGATGATGGGCGCGGCATTTTAATTTCCGGAGATACTCTTTTTGACTATGGCGGTTACGGCCGGACAGATATGTATGGTGGTGATGAGCTTGAAATACAGAAGAGCCTTGCCCGCCTGCAGCGTGAAATCCCCGCCGGAACCTTAGTCTACCCCGGCCACGACAATTTCGGCTTTATGTTTTAATAAGGATTCCAAATTTTATATTCAGTAGCGCCATCTGCGCCCATTTCCATCTTAATAAAGGCAATATCAACAAAGCTCTTTTCAACCGTCGCAATTGCAAAGCCTGGAGCCTGGCCTCCCCGAGGTCTTGCACAGCTACCAGGATTTACAATCTTAAAGTTTTTGAAGTTATCTTCGCGGGCAACGTGGGTGTGCCCGTAAAAAGCAGTCGTACATTCACTTACCTGCATTTCAAGGCCAAGCGTTTCTACACCCCAGTCCACGCCCTGATTATGGCCATGAGTAATAAGAATGCCGCGGCCATTTACCTTCAATTCAATCATTCCGGAAAAGTAAAGAGTTCCCTTGTCGAGCGGATAAGAAGCCGGGTCACAGTTTCCGTGTACAGCCGCAATCACCGGTGGTACACAGTTTCCAAGCTTTTTGTCGGATTTTGCCACATACAGAAGCTGGGCGATGTCGCATACTCCGTCACCGCAGAAAATCAGTCCGTCACATTGGCTTCCGAAGCGGCGGACAATTCCCTCGACAATACCGTAGCGTCCGTGCGAATCTGAAAGCACAAGCAGGCGGGCGTGATCCTTTGTTGCCAGAGCGTCAATTGCGGAGCTTGCACCTATTATATTCTGTTTGTGCTGTGATATTTCAATCATTGAAGTCCTTATACAGGTGGTTTTGATACACGTGCTAATTCAATACAAAATGATTTATAGACTGCAGCCCGCTTTCCGGGTCCGTGTAGTGGTGGAACTGAAAATCAGCAAGCATCTGAGCCATGTGCTTTTGCAGTTCAACATTACGTTCCGGCGCTCCATCGAGCAGCTGTATATATTTTATTGTTTCGATGATTATTTCCGGGGCATTTGCATGGATTTGACCGTCGCTTTCTTCCGGAGCAACTTCGCCGGTAAGTCCCGCAGTCTGTCCTTTGTCTACAACAATGTCACAGGTGGATTCGATACCAAGAACATCGTCCTGAGGAAAAAGAGCTACAACCGGGTAAGGAACCTTCTGTTCCCATTTATCCTGATTTTTTGCAAGAGCAGTGTGGGTGTTTTCTGGGGCTCCAAGCAGAACAATGCCCGCAAGGTCTAAATTTTCTTCAAGAAGAATAGCTGCAAAATCAGAAGCATAGCCGCGGACTCCATGCTTAAAATCATCCGGGTAGGTGAGTGGATAAATTAAGCCGCCGTCTTCGTTAAGTCCAAAATTTTCCTGAAGCTGAGCCAGCAGGGGTTCTTTTATTTCTGGATTATTAAAATCATAACCAAAAAGAACGCATACCCTTTTATTTGTGATATGCCATTTTTGAGGTTCTGTCTGTACAAGGGGTGTTTCAGTTTTATTAAGTGTAAGCTCTATACTGTCGGTGTCGTAAGTCTTCTGCTTTTTTTTGCAGCCGGTAAAGGCAGCCGCAAGCAAAAGAAAAGCGATTACTCTGATATATGTCTTTTTCATGTTCCCACCATAAGTCATTGCGAGGCGAAGCCGACAATTTAGCTGTCATTGCGAGGCGAAGCCGAAGCAATCCTCATAATCTTACACCATTTTATTTTTCTTGAAAAGGACTGCCTTTTTCGGTATTATTGGAATATGAATGTCATACAGCCCGTTTTAGAACTAATCGGAAGTCTGGGTCTGCTCCTTTATGGAATGAAGCTCATGTCCGATGGTATTCAAAAGAGCTCCGGTGAAAAGCTTCAGCGTGCCCTTTCTGTTCTTACAGGAAACCGTTTTGCTTCTCTTTTGACCGGTCTTGTTGTTACGATGATTATTCAGTCATCGGGTGCAACTACCGTAATGGTTGTTACCTTCGTTAATTCCGGACTTATGACCCTTGCACAGTCTGTAGGTGTTATTTTTGGTGCGAACATCGGTACTACAATTACAGCCTGGATTGTTGCCATCTTTGGATTCAATTTTAAGATATCTGCCTTTGCCATTCCGGTTTTCGGAATCGGTTATTTCAGCGCTTTAATCAGAAAAGGAAAATACAGAAACTGGGCCGAAGCTCTTATGGGTTTTGGTATGCTCTTCCTTGGTTTGAGCGGACTTTCTGCAGTATTTACACCGGAGCAGCTAGGCTGGCTCTTTAAGATTCAGGGGGCTGGTCCTCTTGCCATTCTTTTGGGCTTTGTGATTGGTATTTTGATTACAGCCCTTCTGCATTCTTCTTCAGCTTTTTCTGCAATCGTAATTACAATGGCCTATAACGGACTTATAAACTGGGAATTGGCCGCAGCCATGACCCTCGGTTCTAACGTTGGTTCTACTATAGATGCCGTGCTTGCTTCAATTGGTACAAATGCAGATGCCCGCCGTTCAGCCTTGATACACGTTATGTTCAACGTCTTTGGTACTGTGCTTGCACTGATTTTCTTCCATCCATTCCTGAATTTAGTGATGATGCTCACCCCGGGCGGACAGCATTCAAATATTGCAATCCGTATTTCAATGCTGCATACAGTATTCAAAACCCTTTCTACTTTGATTTTGCTGCCAATGCAGAATCCTCTTGTTCTTCTTGCAAAGAAAATCATCAAAAACGACCCGGAAAAAACTTCCAATGTTTACAAACTGGAATTTACCGGTCTTCTTACAAAAGATTCTGTCGCAACTCATATCATTCAGGCTGAAAAAGCTATTGCCGATATGACAGACGTTGTGACGGATATGTTCGACAAGATTCAGATTGGTGTTACAAAGCGTAATAATGATTTTATTGAAAAATACGGTGAGGCCAGCGAGCTTGCAGAAGATTATGCTGACCAGATGCATGAACAGATTACCCACTATCTGATTAAGTGCGAATCGCTTCAGGTTACAGAAAAACAGCTCAATCACATTTCTAACATGATTCAGATTGTTGATGAGCTTGAAAATATGAGCGATTCCTGCTACGGCACAATCATGCTGATTAAGCGTTCAATCGAAAAGAAGATGAAATTCCAGACTGAGGATATGGAACGCCTGCTTCCTTACATCGAGCTTGCCCGCCAGTTCCTTCAGTTTATCCGCATAAATATCAACAAACAGCTTACACCGGAAAAGCTTGAGCTTGCCCGCGAACTCGAAGACGGAATCGACGCCTTCCGTAAAGACCTCAAGAAGGTTGCCCGCAAACGTCTCGAAGGCGGTGCCGACGTTAAATCCGAGCTTCTCTACATTGATATTGTCCGCACAATCGAACATATCGGCGACAACTGTTTTAATATTTCTGAAATCCTTGTGAATGGTTAAAAAATTATAAAAAGGAGATACCTTATGAAACAATTAATAAAGTTTTCTGCTTTACTGCTTCTTACCCTTGCTGCCTTTATCGGCTGTAAACATGCCCCAGAGGATAATTCCTCAAAAAAAGCGGGACTGTTTGATTATAAGACAATTACAACGGTAGATATGGAAAAAACAGATTTCAATTCTACAACATATCCTCTGGCAGATGGTGAATGGGTTTATAAAGGAATTGAAGAATTTATCGGAACTGGTATTTATGTAGAAGAGATTACCTTCACAAAAACAGGTACAACTTATAAGATTACAAATGCAACTTATTACATGGAAGCAAGCGGAGATTATGCTTATGGAAATATCAGCGATTCCGACAAAGCTTCTTATGAAACAAAACTGCCGACAAATGAAGGTTTTTTTGATAATTTTAAAAAGAGCCAGGTACAATACTTAAAAACTAATGCTGATAAAACAAGATTCTTTGTATATGCCGAGGGACTTACTACTCGTGATGGTAATGAATCTGCTTATAAAGCAAATTACTATCTGATGAAAAAGTAATGGGAAAAATTAATCCCTTTACGCAATTATAACTTTTAATTATACTTAAAATATTAACAATAATAAAAGAGGTTTGTTTGTTATGGGAAACAACTATTTTAACTCAATTCCATGGAGAGAGGCACGTCTTCAGCTCGGTCACTGCCGCTCTATGGCTAAGGAAGAATTTGCTGACGGAGTAAACGCACTTAAAGGAAAGAAAATTGTAATTGTGGGATGCGGTGCTCAGGGCTTGAACCAGGGCTTGTGTCTTCGTGATTCTGGATTGGACGTCAGCTACGCATTGCGCGATGCTGCTATTGCAGAAAAACGTCAGTCTTGGAAAAACGCTACAGAAAACGGATTTAAAGTGGGTAACTACGATGAAATGATTCCAACTGCAGACCTCGTAGGAAACCTTACCCCGGATAAGCAGCACACTCCTGTAATCACAGAAGTTATGTCTAAAATGAAGAAGGGCTCTGCCCTTTGGTACAGCCACGGCTTCAATATGATTGAAGAGGGAATGCAGATTCGCCCTGATATCACTGTTGTAATGTGTGCTCCTAAGGGACCAGGTACAGAAGTCTGGCACGAGTTCCAGCGCGGCTTTGGTGTACCAGACCTTATCGCTGTTCACCCTGTAAACGACCCTGAAGGAAAGGGCTGGGCTTATGCAAAGGCTCTGGCTGTTGGTATGGGTGGAAGCAAGGCCGGTGTACTCGAGTCTAGCTTTGTTGCTGAAGTTAAATCAGACCTTATGGGCGAGCAGACAATTCTCTGCGGTATGCTCCAGGCCGGTACAATCGTTTGCTACGACAAGATGGTTGAAGAAGGAATCAGCCCTGAATACGCAACTAAGTTCCTTATGCACGGCTGGAACGT